>JGI24159J19872_10009265_pt1 | contig 12905 bp, 5 predicted proteins | sample Ectturendosymbi4_FD_19872 | JGI IMG/M metagenome (IMG submission 19872)
GAATTCCATGTAGTGGCACTTGTGTGACCACTACAGGTGCAAGAAAGTTTTAGATTTTTTCTACTGGTTTGAATTTCTTTCAAATCTCTAGATGGGTGACTCGATGCATTTGAAATGTATTAAATACCAATTATTTGAACGTCTGATTGCTTCACTACATTCAAGTGCGTACTCTGTGCAATGGGGGTAAGCAAGGAATCTGTCGGCAAAATTTTAATAAGAAATCGATTTCGCGTAAAATTACGCATCCTCAGTCCATATTCAAATAGGACTGCGGATGTGAAATTTTACGTGAAATCGATTTCCGATTAAAATTTTAACTACAGATTCCTTGCTTACTCCATCTTGTGAAGTACGTACTTGAATATAGATATGTGCAAGTATGAATCATCGCAAAAAGATGAAAGCAGAGCACAGTCGGCCGATTCCTCGAAAGCATACAAAATACCTAGTGCTTTTAACTGTACTCCACTACAGTAATTTTTGCGCTCTATTTTCTTGACTGTATGGTTCTTTGTTGAAAAAACTTTTTAAAAGTGTAGTCTTAGATCAGCGGTTCCCAACCTTTCTCATGTACCCCTTCAGCATTCCGACAGATGAACATGTACCCCTAAAGCATTTCAACGGACAAGCATGTACCCCTTCAGAATTTCGACAGAATAACATGTACCCCTAAAATTTCTTATGACAACATACTTTATCATGATTATTCATAGATATGTTTAACAATAAGCATATAATGACATTTGATAATAATATTAACTGATATATGTGTACATATTTGGAAATAAATAATATGTAAATATATTTCCATCTTCTATTGCTAACCTTAAATGTACCCCTTCGGATAGACAAAATGTACCCCTGGGTGTACATGTACAACAGGTTGGAAACCCCTGTATTAGATAATAAAGTTTTAAACAAACTTTTTAGGTTCTTAAGACCGTAAGCAGTACCACCATGCACAATCACACTTACTTCTTTCTTGAATCTCCTTCAGCAGTAAATTGTACTTCTTGTCAAGATGCATTTTTTCAGCATAGTTAGCATAACGCAGCTGCACTTGATTCGACTTTTGAGTTAGATATTTATACCGCTTGTTCCATTTTGAGCTGAAAATTTGCATAGCAATATTTTCCAGGCATGGGTTGTTTCACTGCCACTTTATATGTTGAATAAACTAGAGTTGACCACGTTATTAGTTAATCACGCTCTCTTTAAATGCGAAAGACTTTAAAATAAGGCTCACTAAAGTGTACCTCACAACAAAAAAAATCCAAAGGGTTTTCGCAAATATGTATGCTTAAAATTTGCTCATGCATAACGTATCCAGTAATACTGTTGATTTTCTGCCCAACTTAATTTTTTCTATAAATGTTTCCTGTGTTATTGAAGCTAAAACGGATGTTTTTGGGCTGAAATCAAAAACTAGTTATCGTGTATTTTCTTCGCAAAAATGCCTGTTTTGTTATCTACCCCATCGGTTTCAGATTCAGCTGGTATTTGCTGGTGTTCAGTAGATATTTTGTGATCTCTCATCTTTTTCTAGATACCTGCTGGCAGTATCGAAAACTTCTCACGCTTAATGAAGTACAACGGTTAATTGTATTGGAAGTTGAAGTGATGTCACTGCATCGAGGCACGGACACTCACAGCGCTTCAACGCAATATCTGATAAAAGCATCTACTTTCAAATTAAGTTTTTTTTAACATAGACCTACGGAAGAACACAACCTGTGTTTCTCTTAGTAAAGTCTAAAGGTACTAGATGGAGATCAGTCCAGGGTTAACACATTGAAGTTCAAACAAATATTTTTTCAATAACCACGAATTAGCAGAAAGGTTGTGCTTCTAGTAATGATTTTGTTGTGCAAACGTTTTTTCAGCATTTTGTTGTTACACTACAGCAAACAACAGTTTTCAATAAGTCGTGAATCGAGTAGAGTAAAAAAATTACACTTTTATTAACATTAAATTGAAAAGATTTTCTTCCGTGGCTCAGATGGCTTTTGAATAAAAAATGGCGGAGTTGAATATGGCGTTAGTATTGGATACGTAGTTTTGGTTTTACTTTAGTTACAAAGCCAACATTTCGAAGAGGTTAACTATTAGAAACCTGCTAAAGTATGGCAGTCCGACTGACGTCGTTTCTGTGGTATCATCTTTTTGGCTGACTGCCGTTTTTGGTTTTTGAAACGCAAAGGCTATCGTGAATTTTGTTTAGCTTCATTACTATTGTCGAAACCGCCTCATGGCCCGCTGGCCAGAAATCCTACTTCATGTCATCGGAAATTTCACGAAAGGGGCGGTGTTTGATGATGATAATGTAGTTTTCTTTAACAACAGCCCTTTTTTACTTTTGAAAACGTGAGTAACCATGTTTAAAATGTAGAGCAATGGGAAATTGAACTAATAAATGGGGTATTTATGATCTTTGGATAAGGCAGTATTATCGGAAGTGGCAATTACTTTATCTTAGACAAGAATTGCAGAATGTCACGTACCTATTGCTAATCCGCACTTTGATTTTACTGCATTTACCAGCTTTTTCCAATATTTGCATCACCCAGAGTCGCTTATGGCCGTCCAAGATCCAGTAATGTTCGTTGACTTTCATGGCAGTCATCATGAAATCATTTTCGTAAGTCAACGATGGTATGGAAATGTTGCCAATGACGACTTCACGCAACAGGTCTACGACATCTCGACCGCTTGAAAGACGGGCTGGGCATTGCCTTAAAGACCTGTAAGACCAAGATTAGTATTTCATTTAGTGTTGCTCTAATATCTGCAACAGCGTGGAATAGAATTTGTAAGTTTTGCCAAGGTATGTGTGAAACAAACATAAGCGCACAATCCTGAAGCATGTTTTCAATTTAGATGAGCCGGAGAGCTTTACCGATTCAGTCTGAACTTTGCGTTTGATCTATCCTTTGTCTATTTTGTTGTTAAATTGCCGAAAGAAAAATCCACTTGTTTTTCCAACATACTGCTTTCGTTTGGCAATCCAAACGAAATTCCGACTTCGCAACTCTGGTATGAAATGATCGATCTGAAGCAGTGGCGGATCCAGGCCAGACGTTTGGGGGCGGGTCAGTCAAGTAGGAGATGCCAAAATAAGTTTTCATGCTTTTAAAATACCGTAGATTTTCCTGTGGCAACAGGTGGTGGGTATCACGTAAAGTGGCTACTTTTATAGGCCAAGAAGGTTGGTGTTTTTTTGGTCAAAATATGTATCTTTCAAGAAATGGCTGGAGTTTAAAAGCGCCTTCTATCATGAATTCACGAACTTTTGAAGCTGGTCCCATTTTTCACACCTGCACAGTCATTGCTGAGAGCACTGCTGGTGAGCACTGCTGGTGCCACCAGCAATTACTTGTATCTACCAGGCCCGTAACCAGGTGGGGCGCAAACGGGGTGAAGCCCCCCTAAAAAATGATTCGCCTCTCCTGGAAAAATGTGTTGGACATAGTTTGAAACTACTGGACATAGTTCAAAAAATTTAGGCCCCTCTCGGAAAACTCCTCGCCCCTCCAGGTGTCCCAAGCTGGCTACGGGCCTGGTATCTACAAAACGTGTATACAGGATCTACCTTAAGCAGGTTGCACAACCTTTTTCGGGTGCACAACCTTTCCTTTCAGCTCTGCTGGATGTCGATGCCATGAAAAACAATCTCAGAGTGGCATGATAAATTCACACTTGGCCTAGAAGAGTATTGCTCTAATAAACTACGTGTAACGCCGCTGATAAAGGTAAAACTTCAAGCAGCTATTTAATACCGTTTCGTAGGTTCAGATTTCTGGTGTGAAGAAAAAACTATTACCGTAAGCCCACAAGCCCAGGTCATGAAAAAAGTTATGAACTTGTTCAACAGACGCAAGGCACTTAGCCTGAATTACATAAATACTATAATGCAAGCCTTTTGCTGGTAATATGCTTGCCGATAAACATTACTCTTACTTTTTCAGCCAACACCATCACAAAATTTACCGACTACAAATGTAATTTTCCATCAATTTATTGTTTATCTGTTGTAAATGAGGCAAGCCAAACAAGTAAAGTAGCCCATCGACTGCGGTCTATGCGAACTATACACTTTTTGCCATTTCGTTACCAGCATTATTTCACAATGTAAGAGTTTACTAGAGCTAAAGTATTTGTGCCGTGTATTATCTACATCAGGGCCGGGCAAATGTCAATTTCTACGCACCACGTTTTCAGGTGTTACAGGCAGACTGGTCAATCTATCAACAGCAATCGGTACCGATATAAACCTAATAGCAAAATACATAGGATTTCATTGCCAATGAAAAAAATACGAATTAATTGCCAATGAAAAAAATACGAATTCATTGCCAGTGAAAAAATACATAGGGCTTCACTGCCAATGTAAACTTTTGGTTTAAAATTAGCCTAGCGAAATAAAATTGGAATAACGTCAAGCGGTTTGAGCCTAGTAGACTAACTTACTTTCCTAGCCTGAGGTAACCAGCCGAAAACGAATATTGGGGATTCTCTGCATCAGAAATTCCCGCTAACTCGCGCTATTTACCTATATTCACCAATATTGATGACAGCGACCATACCCGCACAGCAGGGCCGCAGGCAGTTGATATTTTTGGTGGGGGGCAAATGATCGTAACTTGTTGTACTATTTTCCGTTGGGGAGAAAATTATTGTAGCCTAATTTGTTCTTTATCTTAAAAACTAAACATGTTTTCGAAAATTTTGAAGGAAAATTGCTCATATACTCCCCTGGTTGCGGGCCTGACGCTCTGCGTACAGGTGGCATACAAATTTTGCGTAATAACTTGCTTCCCGTTGCTATAGCAAGACAGTGCACAGCATTATTTGCCGTTTTCGGACAGGAAGAGGCTAAAGAGGCCCTATGTTCCTTTTAGGCTATGCGGGTAAAAACATAGTTATGTATGTAGGAAACGAAGTAATAGGAGATGTATATGAACAGATGCAAGAAAGAGAGTTTTGACAATTATTTAAAAATAGAAAAAAACTGGTAATAAACATTCAAATTTTTGCTGAATAAACTCAAGCATAGCCAAAAATGTATTGGCCGCGGGCCACCGTTTGCAGGACCGCGGGCCACAAGTGACCCGCAGGGCAGACTTTGCCCACCCTCAAAACCTAGCGCGAATAACACAATTTCCATTTCGAGCAGACCAAGTAATATTTATCTTTTATTTGGCGGCATAAGCTGTCCACGGGTTTGCAGTCACTGTTGCTCTAGCGCAGTGGTTCCCAACCGGTTGGTCGCGGAGTGGCTGCGGGGTCTCGAACAGCGGCCTCAATTAGGGTTACCAGATCACTTGAAATATTTTCAAGGACATTTGCCGTTTTGTGAGCATTGAAATTTTACTTCATGCCTACTATGAATACATTTTAGATATAGTTGTGTAGCACATATAGTGGTGACACAACTGCTCTTGCATAGTGTTTTTTACTAGCACAACTATTTAAAACCCTGTAAGGACCGCAAAACTGCTACTGTATAGTGGCCATAACTTTGTCCAGTCATAACTTTCCGACTGATAGAGCTAGAAAGCTGTTCGAACTCTCTACCGATTCGGGAAGTCTTCTAGTTTAGATTTTAAAAAAATGTTTTAGATTTAGGTTTGAGGTTTCTTGTAGTGACGTCATAATGAGGGCACGTTTTTGCACCTTTTTGGCTGAGGTTACCTGGTCAACAAACCATTTTTAGCTCAGGTTTTATGGAAACTACGCTATCATCCGAGTCTTTGGATTCAAATTGGTTTGCTAGCATATCTGGAGCCAGAATTATGGGTCAAAAAACCAAAATTGGGTAAAATTCACCTCCCACAAAAGGTAACCTTGGCCATTTTGGCTAAAGGCGGTAACTCGCCAGACGATTGAGCTAGAGAGCTGTTCAAACCCTCTAAAGATGGGGAGAGTCTTGGAGTTTAGAATAAAAAACTTTTAAAGTTTTGGATGTCGGGTTTTTTGTTAATGTTTGCATTGGAGGATGTTTATGCATATTTGTTTATATTTGGATGACGTCATTATCCCCTGAAAGCGACCAAACTAGCCGATTTCGTAGTTTAAAGTTTCATTGGATTCTAGGCTATATTTCGAGCCTTTAGAGGGTTTGATTGACTTTGTAGCGTTTCTGTTTCAAAAGTTATGGAAAAATAACCGAATATTAATTAGGAAATCCCCGCTAATCCCCTCGGGAATTATTGTTGGTTTTGCGTTTTTTTGGCCATAATTTTGGCACCAAAAACAGTAGAAAGTCGATCGAGGGCTCTAAATAATTGTATTATAGCCTAGTTTCCAATAAAACTTTGAGCCACGAAATCGGTTCACTGGATCGGCCGATGACGTCATCTAAAAAACCGCAAAACCTACCCCAATCATGATGTCATTGAACAAAAACCCCAAACCCTAAACTTGATTTTTTTTTCATTCGAAGGTACAAGACTTCACGAGTCTTTAGAATGGTTTGAATACCTCTCTAGCTCAATCTGCTGTCGAGTAATGGCTGGCCAAAATTTGCCGTGAGAGGGCAAATAATACCTTTCGAGGAACTTTTTTATTTTTGTCAAGAATTGAAATTTTGAGCCATAATTTTGGCTCCAGATATGCTATGAAGCTCATCCAGGGCTCTTAAAGACTCGGATCCTAGCCTATAGTTTCTAAAAAAAGCTGAAATGGCTCGTTGGGTTGGCGCCCAAGGCCAGGTACACTTGGCCAAAAAGGAAAAAACGTGGCCTCATTGTGAAGTCACCCACAAAAAAACCAAAACCCTAATTTACGTTTTTTAAATCCAAACGAGAAGACTTGTCGAATCCGCAGAGGGCTTAAACGACTCTCTAGCTCTATCTGTGGGCAAGGTATGACTGGACAAGTTAAAACAGTGGTTCTTAATCTTTTTTGCCTAACTTACTCTTTGACAACATCAAAAAATTGATTCTATCCCCAACAATGTTTAATGTGTCAAGGCATGACTTTTCTGGAAAGGGTCCGAGGCAGGTTCTGAAAAAATTTACACTCAGTTATATGAAATTTTGTGATTACTGGAACCAATTTTAGGGTAATGCTTGTACGAAACTTATCAGTCTCTGAGATGAAACTTTAATGAAATGCTCTTACAAGGAAGCATGTACACTTTCAAGAAGTGGTTCGCTAATGTTGCTGAAATTCTGAAAACAGTTACCAACTGGCATATCACTGAATCAAGGGGCAAAATATTTGGAAGAAAGAATACACACTATACAGCCATGTTTAAATTTTTCTTTTATTGAAAAATGACAAACAATTTCAACCAGTCAGTCACTCATTGTCTATGGAAAGAAATCCTTTCTCAGCAGAGAATAAGACACTAAGATCTTACAGAGTATATATTTCGCCTACGATGTAGGCATCATCAGCTCTTATTTAAATAGAATCTCAGTCACTCAGTGCGACTTTTGTGCTTGTTTTCCACGCACGATATCTGATATTCTGGGAACAGTGGTTGAAAGAGATACTGCCAATCTTGAGAATCAATCGAGATCGAAGTTTTGTCTTGTGGTCATCACTGGGGAGAAGCCTGCCTCGCACAGATAAGTATTTTGAAAAGGTATAACTTCAAATGCGCGCTTCGACAGCGTTAGAAACTCTTCGTCCAAACCACACCACAATTAGGAAAAGTCACCGTTGCAAGATGTGAATTTGGAACAAAGCAGTGTTTAACACTGCAGATCAATCAATTAATCTTTATAAGCGGTTTGAAAAGACGAGCCTGTGCCCTGATAAAATGTATACGTTCAGTTACATGTTTCAAAACTATTTTCAAATATTCTGGAAGAGCTTTACCCGCCAGTGTATGCCGATGAAGAACACAAGGGGCAGACATGATGTATGGTGCCCGTTTATTGACCAGAATTGTAAAACCTGACTTAACGGACATAGAAGAGCCGCCGTCTGTGCATAGCAAGCCAACGCGATTCCACGAGTTTTTTTTGTTGAAAGAAGTTATTGATTTTTCCTGATCATCAGTGACTTCGCTAGTCGTCTGCAGACTTTCGCACATGAACTCAACCTTTCAACTCAACTGCATGGATATATTGACAGTAAACCAAGAAATACGTTGGTTCGACTCACTTGACTTGACTCAATTAGCTGAATGCCGACTCTTGATTATTATTTCGAATTTCATCTGCTACTTGATATAAAATATGACAAGACAAAACACTTATAAGACACAACGTACTGCATGTTTTGATAAATACATTTTCTTAACAATAATACTAATAAATCATTTATTGCAGACTCGTGGTCCATATCACAGGCCCAATCAAACAACACAAGAGCACAAAAGTGATTAGCCATAGCGCAATACAGAATAAGTGTTTGTACACGACCAACACCGATAGGAGCAAAACAAAAACAAAGCGCTCCAACTGTAACGTCATTCATCCATCATAATGCAGGAATCCAGTAGTGTGAGAGAAATGAAGGCATTCTAACATCAAACTTTGAGGTAAACAGCTAACAGAGAAAAAGAAAAAAGTAAAAGATAAATAAGATGGGGGTGCACCTTGGCGCACAGAGGCATACAAACTGTTCCGATCAAAGTTTCAAATGCTTTGCAACGCATATATCATGAGATCGACAGCCATTTAATTTTCCTGAATTTTAAAGCAAAGATTTGCCGATTAACAAGTTATATGTCTTACTTTTTGTACGAGTATGCTTGGTTTGCACACGTTGCCTGCATACTGAAACAAGTAAATAAAGAAATCCTAGGGCGCCACAAAGCACACGGAAGGTTTTCGTTGTTATGCAAAAACAATACTGATGAGACGCGGGCACTGGTGCAACGGAATAGCAACTATATCAGTTGGTCAGACAAGTTAAGATTTAAGTTTCTTCTTTATTCTTTTTCTATTTTATCCATAGTGTAGCCTACGGTTTGATAAGTCACTACCCAGTTGTATGCGGTTCTCTTTCTTTTGCTATTGCAAAAGCAACGCGACAGAATGCTTCCAATCCTAACGTGTCTTCATAAATGAACCCTGATATAGACGTAGTTCCTGCAGCACGAAATTGAGCGCAATTGGTCTGCAAAGGCATGTGACTGTCATGTGAGTGTGTGGGATAGAGTGAAGCGAGCATACAAAAATAACGGCTTCATCGAACCATTATCAGGCACTTTGGAGAAAAAGATACACTGAGGTTTGTAAACATCATCTGTTATGATGAAGTCGATCCGAAGTTTACGTATCATTCTGGATAAGTTATCTTCTTTGACATAATAACTGGGAATATTGAAACCTACATATGTTAACTCATGACTATTTCATTTACTAAAAAGACCAAAAAAGGCTGTTCACTGTCCACTCTATGCAGTAGTATGCTGTGAAGAGAAAGAGAAAATGGCGATGGAGTTTGCACATTGTGAAAACGGTGAAATTTATTGCACAATAGAGGATATTTTAATTCTGAAAGAACTGCAATCTCCTTTTACGTACAAACTCCAAAAAAGGTCGTGAACAGAAACAGTGTTGCGCACATGAGGTGCTCAAATGAATCTGGGAGCCTTCATGTGTGAAGATGAACTAAAAAGAGAAAATATTCATTAAGAATGACCCTGAATCATAATCCAAGGTGCAATATCTCCAGTTTGTCCTTGATTGCAAGTTTTAATCGTCGCAGAAGAATGAAAGCAGAAAGCAGGTGGATTCCTCAGAAGCTTGCCGCCAGGCTAAAGTTTGTTTGTAATCTCAAGTTTGTGTGATATATCCGTAAACCTGCTTCGTAACAATGCTCTATGACGCCTGACATTAAGTCTTTCGTAAACCTATGAGCAAAACACTGTCGGGTGTACTTTCGTGTTTTGTTCTGTAATTGTAACTAGCCTAATAATCTAAGATATTACATTTTGTAAAAAATTATAAAAATGTACGTTTGCCATAATTTATGATTAAGTAAATTTACCCCTAGAAAGATAAAATTTACCCAGGTTAATAATCACTGGTTTAAGATGAAACAAATCTACACGTTATTCTGTCAAATTATATTGTTTAATTCTTGAATGTTCAGTGTAATTAATAGCTCAATAATGAAATATTTCACAACTGTTCAAGAACTTTCAAAGACGCCGGAAAATACTCATGGACAACAAAATGCTTTTCAAGGATCAAGGACACACCCAGTTTTGATAGCAAATCCATGGAAAGTCTTTGGCGCTCATGGACGTCTGATAACCTTAGCCTCAATAGTTTGCTGAAGTCTCGAATTTTTAGAACTGCCCCTTTCAACGTTTTGTGTTAATTCTGCATAACCGAAACACGGACAGATTTTTGTGAAGTTCACATTATCTCCATTATACTGCAATTCCTATCTGGTTTCTTCTATACAGTTTCAGCAGACCTTGCTGTAGAAACATGCTAGCAGGACCAGAAAAAGTTGAGGTCTGCCCAGTGATGCTGAGATTACCTCAGCCTTGTAACATCGATCCTGTGCTGTGAATACTTACCAGTTGAAAATCCAACTAAGCACAACCGATATTTTTGTCCTTGTAGTTACGTACTAGATCCATTATTGTGTATTCGTTATGGATCAGCCCATAATTCCAGCACAAAGTAGCGTATAAAGTTGACATATAGTGGGATCTTACCAACAGGCATAACAAGGGATGTGCATAAACGTTTAAAGTAACTTTCTAACATAGTGTAATTGCAGTTAATACACTTCAAACAAACTCTTGCATCGTAAAGAAAATATTGCTCTCGCAATTCCTGCAATCGAAATTTGACGCAACAATCGCGTATTATTTTTCTGAATGAAACGGTTATGTCATTCCCTATTTGCAACTGCGAAATGATCAGCACTTGACTTGATCTCTGAAAAATCCTTGACGCAGTTCTGGTGTGCTGTGCAACAATCATACCCAAACCTAACTATGCTCCCTTTGGTTGTCTGCTTCCATTCTTTTCCACCTACCCCTGTGAGCAGGGGATATTAGGGAGGCGAAAAGAGACGGTCACCACGGTCCTCCCTGTTTCAGAGATGCTGCGGGCAGCCTTTGAGAGTTTTGCACTTAGTTTTTGCATTTTTTTCTGTTGAAAAGCTTATGAACCACTCTAGAGCCACATTTAAGATCGGAAGCAAGTCATATGTTTTTTCCAAATGAAGCAAAAATTATGTGTAAATGTGATAAAAGGGGCCATTCAATAACTTTTTTTGGGCCACCTTTCTGAGAGTTTGCTTTAGGCCCCTAAATTATAATATCGACCGCTGGCTCTGAGGTTGGATTTTCAATCCTTGGCCACGTTAAAACAAAAGTCAAGGAATAGACTGGACATTGAGAATGACATGAGATTAATTCTCACCAACCCGCCACCAACAATTTCAAGACTGGTTGCATAGATGGATGCAAGCTCAGTCGTCTAGTTGATTAGCATACGTGCTGTTGGTTTTGTACAAAAATGTAAATACAGTGAAGCTAGCATGCGCAATGATAGTGTTTTTATCCTGTCAGTTGTTATTTGAACACGTTTAGAGTTGCAGCCAATGGTTGGGGCGACCGCTTATGTACAGTAATATTTCAGAATGGGTTCGCGAGATCACAAAGGTTGGGAACCACTGCTCTAGCGCTGATACACACTGCATTATGGTTCAATACTATTTGACTACTTTAAAATCAGGGGCGTTAATTGCGATATGAAACTCATCCACTCACCTTCATGTTGCAACACTACGAAGAGGCCTACTGCGGATTCACGGACTGAAATGGTGAAACTTGATTTTCTTTATTTTTTCATTTTGGAGGTTGATTTTCATTTTGGAGGCTTTTTCCATATTGCATTTCTCCTTTGCACTACTGCCTTTCCGTTTCAAGGCTGCCATCACGCATTAAAACAATAAACATGGAACAAAACAGGCAAGTTTTGCACAGACACGCGGCGTATCGAGAACCTTGCTAACAAATGTAGGGTATGACTCTAACACTACGTTTGTGGTTACCTGAGCAAAGCCGGGCAGATCTTACACGCACAAGAAATAGCCGAGGAGCACTATTATTACGAAAAAGTAATATTGCTTATACGGGCTTCTAACCGACTTGTGAATTTTGTAGTTCTACGAGGTGCAAATCATTGTTTAGGCTTCAGAGAATGTCTTTTAATCTCTATTTCCGCTTCTATACGTACCAAAAAGGAGCGCATTATACCAAAGTGGCGCTATTCAACGAGGCGCCACAGACGTTTGGGTGATGCAGTTACCCCCAATTGCCCCCTCCTGGATCCGTCACTGAGCCAAAGTTATAGAAAAAGTTTTTGAAATGTTTATGTGCTTTTAGGTACGCAGCATCAAGCCAGGTTTTAAAACCTCACACACTCTTAGGCATACCAACCTTATTTCGGAGGGCATCATTTCTTTGAATGTTGGTTTCACGCAGTGTGACAAAGGATACTTTTCCATGGGCGTCAAGCTTGTAGTTTTGTGACAGTGTTGTAGGTCTTCAGTAATAAGCTTTGCTACTGATGAGGTTCCCTTACTCTATCAGTAAGTGGTAGTTGTTACGTCATAGAAAACAGTCGAAATCACCACTGGCAATCAAGTTTTACTTTCGATTTCCTGTGGTTTCTGCATGATTACGCTAATACCGTGTTTTGACCTTGATTGGCAAACTTGCTGATTTAGGCCACTTTTCATCCTTCTTTGTCGTTGTAGTATCATTTGATTAAGGTTGTGACATCACATCTGGATTTTTTAATCTGGAAAAGGCATCCACTGCATCCAGTGCCGGATTAGCAATAGTAGCAAATGTAGCAGTTGCTACGGGCCTCGCGCTTTTTGCGGGCCCGCCGCCCTTTGTGTTAAAATTGTACTTAATTATATGCAAGGGTGGATATTAGAATTTAGGTACCCTAGGCAAACTCTCA
>JGI24159J19872_10009268_pt1 | contig 12900 bp, 9 predicted proteins | sample Ectturendosymbi4_FD_19872 | JGI IMG/M metagenome (IMG submission 19872)
CAAGTTGCGGTAATAAGTGTTTTCTCCCATGTGAGTTTTGCTCATGTCCAATCCTTCGCTCATGTCCAATCCTTCGCCTGCAGAGGCAGGTTGCGAAACTTACTAGCGGATTGTTGTACTCGTGGTCTTTATTGCGTAACAATTACACAGCAATAAATCTTCAAATGTTCACTTCAAGTTGCGGTAGTAGGCATTTTGCCGCTTGTGACCATGACCAGCATGGGCGTCCCCACGAGAGGACAAAACGGGCATTTGCCTCCCCTGGAAATTGGGACTAAGACGCAAAAATTTCTGGAAAACGTAAAATCAGCAGTTTAATTCGGATTAGTTCGGTTAATTCTTGCAATGACAGTTTGTTTGCCGATATGACACTCACACTGCACAAGAGTCAGGTTCACTGTTTTGGTAACATGCAGTAATGAGATTGCAGTTCACTCATTTCCGCTTCTTTACCTGCAGTAGTCTTTCCAATCCGGGTTTTCCCGAACCCGAAACCCGTTTTTTTTCAACCACCAATCCGGATATTTTCAAAAACCTGGAATTGCTGCTGCATTCAAATATTAGTGATTATGATAACACTGAAGGTGTAGAGTGGCGCGTGTAACAGCGAAGTTAGCATGTTTGAGCTTTCATCTATTATCGTGAGACACGAAGTGCCGATTTTGCTCACTGACCACCGTAGATTCGTTGTTGGTCCGTTTATAACTTCGTTTGAATTGACCTGTTTAGACGGATCGTGACGTCATTTTTCGCGTAATGGGTGTCCACGCGAACTTTAGACTTTTAGTTAACCTAATTAAATAACTAGCTTGTGAGGTAGTTCTTCAAAGCTATGCCGTAGTTTCGTAGTTACTAGTTAGTTCATATACAAGCTGTGATTTTTTGTAGAATCGATTCGTTTCTTATCAGTTTACAATTACTTTCTCCCAAAGATTTGGCTTTCGTTTAGAAGCGACTTCAACTAGATCAGCGCTAGTCTTCAACCGGTGTGCACCCTAGAGTGCACCAAAATATGCGTTGGTGCACCACTACGAAAAGGTTCATAAGGGTGCATCACAAACTTTTCACACTAAACAGATACTTTTTGCAAAAACTTTCAGTTAGCAAAAATAAGACATTAACCAACCAATGACTTTCCGGATTTAATCTGGACTTTGCACATTCTACAGCAAGGGTGGGGAACCTATTTACTGTCAAGGGGCACTTGAATTGTGAATTATCGCTGGAAGGCAGCAAATAGTAAATGATTTTATCTTGAAATTTTACCTTTATCTTACTGCGAGGGATATAGTCTTCTTATGATACACTATCTTAAATTGCTGTGTATCATGCAGCTTCGTTTAGACGCGATTTTGTGCTCTAAATTAGGTAACGAAAATTCTTATGCGGGCCATGTCAAAGTTCACGCGGGCCGCATTTGGCCAGCTGGCCGCAGATTCCCACCCCTGTTCTAAAGTCTGGTGTGTAAGCATCAGACCATGTCAAGCTAATTTTTATTACTTGATTATTTGTGATTCATAAGCAGCAGACAATGAGCCATTATAATGGCCTTTTTATAATTGAAAAACTTGATAATTATCAATTGAATTATGCAGCTGAGTTACTGAATTAGGGTACATGCTTATTTAGTCCAGGGTACGCACAGAAGTGGGCGCAATTAGGCGGGGGACACGGGGGACGTGGCAGTAAATAGGGTGCATGAGTTCGTCGAAACATCTTTAAGGGTGCACCATAACAAAAAAGGTTGAAGAGCACAGAATTAGATCATTAAACATACACATTCAGTTTAAAGACGTCAGTAATCAAAGAAAATCAGAAACTTAGAGCAATTTTTTATACACTAAGGCTCAACAAACACCAAAGTGCAATTTGTGCTCCGTTATATAAAAGGAGTTTCAAGAGCTGAAAGTTCAATCAACGATTTGAAATCACAGCACAGAATCCATGTAATCTTTGAGAGTGAAAACCATTAAACTATTCCGGAACGAGAACAGATCCGATCACAAATTGTGATAAAGGAAATGAGTCTTTTGACTACAAGGAAGTCAAATAACCTTGAAAAACTGTACCATGCCTTAACTGCAATCAAGCCCACATTAATGGAACCAGAGAGGCCTTTTTCAGCCACGGGACTATTTGTCACAAAACTCAGAAACAGACTGAATGATGAGAGTGTGCTTTGAATGTCATGCGTCAGTGTTATACACATAATTAAAACACTGTGTTTAACTTAATTAATCATTTGCTAACAAATTGCGCAAAGACCAACAGTAGTAATTATTTCACAATGATATTGAGTTTTTTCGGTCAAAATCGCATTCATTTCAAAACCCGAAAACAACGGGTTTTCCTGGGTTTCTTTTCTCAGCTACTCGAAACCCGGGTTTAAAAATTTGCCCCGAATTGGAAACACTAGCCAGCAGAGTCAGATTGCGAAACTCGAGAGCGAATTGTTCTACAATTGGCCTTTGCTGCGTAACACTAACATGACAATCGGCAACAATTCTTCGAAGGTGCACTTCAAGTCTAGGTGGTAGGCGTTTTGCCGCATGTTATGTAACTGTTGAACGCAGACATGTTGGCAGGTAATGCAGCCAGTCAGTGACTGCTGAGAGCGGTAAGCCACGTAGGTTTATACCAATGGTGGGCAAAGTGCGGGTCGCCGATATATCGGTGTGGCCCTTCTAACTGAAGAGCAACATCTCAAATTGATACGGATGTTGCCTCATATTTAATGTTTGTTTCATTTATCAATGTATTTACACAAGTTCGTGAATTTATCCACCAGGGAGTCCGCGCGATTTGATAAAAACGACAGTGAATCTAAAGCTCAAGCTAGGCTGCTTAAGCTCCCAGAAGAAAATCAAATTTTTTCAAAGACATACTGTCAAAAGCATTCTGTCATTTTCCCAATGTCAGAATTAGCAAGAATGCTTTTCGCGAAGAGGCAATTGCAGACGACCAAATGGAAGAATACTAAAATAAATTGTAAGACTACTGGAGGAGTTCCAAGAGTTAAAACCATGCTTTGCATTCCTTGTAAATCCATTCAGTGTCAATGTATCGGTGATGGCTAGCCAGTTCGCTAACCGTTTGTCACAAACTTGTCTCTTGTAGAAATGAAACTGACCGAAATGAAAGAAAACCTGGTTCTGAAAAAACTTTAGTCAATGCCACTTAATTTTTGGCGACAGTTTCCAGAAAGTAAATACACGAAATTTAAAAGACCAGTGCACAACCTCATTTCTGTGTACAGCACAACATATTTCTGTGAAATTGTTTTCTCTAATGAAGTTCGTAAAATTAAACCATCGTGAAAATCTGAAAAATGAACGCTTGAGAGAATTAATTCGAACAGCTTTACTAACGTATTGTCCAGATTTTCGGGGACTAGAAAATCAAACAAAAACTTAATATTGACAATTACTGTACATCATTTAATGTAAAACTTTCATTCTTTACCGTATTTGTATTTACATTACAAACTTTGTTTTGCGGCTCGCTGGTGTTTTTGGTTTTCTGCAAATGACTCTTCCATTTCCCTTGCCTGGGTTTATATTATGTGTAAAGAAGCATTGCTGCCAACAAAACGCATTTTTTGCAACCAATGCTGCCTATGAAGCTTCGCAAAATGCTCAGGTACCACCAGATCATTTGCGTAGCGAAATCCCATCTCGTGTACATGCAACATTCGAAAATATTGAAAAAGCACGAAAACAAGAAGAAGCTATTTGAATCAAATGTGTAGTTTGTTCATATTTTCATAAAACTTTGCACTTATTCTAAAAAATCACAATGTTTGTAATCCATTAAAACTCTACTAGCTCACTCTTCAAATATCCATGCTCACTAAAACATTTGCTCAGTGTGTAAAATTTTCATACAGGAAAACACTGTATGCAACTGTTGCTGTAACATTGGACATTTTCTTTTTTGTGTACGTCCATTTGCGTTGCATCCCCAACAGCCTGAAAAAGATAAGCAAAATGGCGACTTTGCCTTCCCTGGAAAAATTTCTAGGGACACCCATGATGACCACGGCTCCCACTGAGGGTTTTTTCCTTCTACATGTTTTGTTTAGTCGACATGGGTGTCTAGGTTTAATTATGAAAAATCGCGTTAAATCTGTTTTTTTTAAGTGATAAATTAATCAGCAACTTCAATATGTTCAATAATATGAAGATAAATTTATATTACAGTGTTTACATTCGCACATCAGGTGAGAAAGTACTCATATCGGATGAAGCAGAACATGTTCAATCGGGTTCATATTCTTGTATAAGATCATGGTCAGGATTATATACAGTGGGGTGTTTAAGGGAAGGCAAGCGAGGTACTTGCCTGGGGACCCCTTTTTAGGGGCCCCCTCAAGGTGTTTCGCACGTAGATATTCTTCATTTTTAGTAAAAAATTAATTATCCGCTCATACAATATTTTCTGAACCACATCACAATTCAGCACTCTGCCTTCAAAGGGGCGCCCAAGAGCAACTACAATGTGTAAGTAGGTTGCTCTGCTTTCAAACGGGCCCCCAACTAATGTTCAGGTACTCTGCTTTACAAGGGCGCCCAACAGCAACTACATTATGTAAGTACTCTGCTTTCAAAGGGACCACAATAGCAAATGTAATGTGTGAGTGCTACGCTTTCAAAGAGGAGGAGATCGTAGCACCCAGGAGGAGACCCTGGTTTCTACTAAGATAGAGTTCGATATAANCCTGGTACTCAAAAAGTCCTGTCTCCGAAAACTTGCNACTTGCGGCGATACGTTCACAGATAGATGCCCGATANAGCAGATTTAAGGAAANCAAGCTTTTAATAAAACGTCCGTACCAGGACCAAGCAGTTACGAATAAATTCCTGGCGAAAGCAAATTCGATCAGAAACAACGGAGTATTACAAGCCAAAAGAACTTCGACTGCACGATAGCGCACATCACATTTCAAAAGCAAAGACCACGCGGCGAGCTGCTGCCAATAGTTTTCTTCGGCTCGCAGGCGCTCCACTAATCAACGCGTGAGGAATGCGCGAAACTCGGCCGGAGGAATTGCTTGGACGTAAAACCCACCATAGCAAATGTAATGTGTAAATAGGCTCACTACGCTTTCAAAGGACCCCCCAATAGCAACTGTAATGTGTAAAATACCTTGCTTTCAAAGGGGCTCAACAACAACTGCAGTGTATACGGAGGCTACTTTGCTTTCAAAGGGCCTCCCAACAGCAGTTGTAATGTGCAAATACCTTGCTTTCAAAGGGGCCCAAATTAGCTGCTTTGTACAAGCACTTTTCTTTCAAAGGGCCCCACAACCTCGCTTCTTTCTAGTGCTTCATATTTCAATTTGGGGGGGTCGAAGCTTTCTTTGGGGACTACGTGGTGACTGGATTGAATTTTTGACCCCCGTCACGGCGTGCCCCCCCACAATTGGGGGTGTGGAATGCTGCTGATACGGCTCTAACCATCCAAAACCACACAAGAAACAATTATGTGTGATGATGACCCCACGAAGACGAAGAGTCCCAGCCCCAATGTACGTTGCCCACTGCAAACCATCAAGTTGGATGATTTGGGGTGCGTGTCATCAAATGGCATGAGAAGGTTGCATATCTGCGAGGAAGTGCTGAATGCCACTAAGCATGTAGCAGTGTTGGAAATGAAAATGCTCGCAAGTCGTAGTAATTTGTTTGGAGGTTAAAGCTAGATGATTTTCTAGATGATATTGCACCCTGTCATCGAACAACTATTGAATAAGAGTGTGTGGATATCCATGAGCTAAATGAGATTACTTGGCCAGCACAATCCCCAGACCTCTATCCCACAAAAATTTGTTGCATGGCATCATAACATCTGTTGTCAAAGAAAAGCCTTCGAAAAATAGAGCTAATCGAAAAAATCAACCGAGCTTATTGAGACACACGAAGGACTTTGATTGAAAACAAAGGATATCCTTCGAAATATTAACATGTCAATATCATACATATCTTCAACAGCGATAGTAAACACCATATTTTGTTGCTGGCGATGCGCTTCTGTGACTGTAAATTTTGTAATAAGTTTGAGAATAACGTTATCAACAAGATGAAGTTGTGCATTTGCAGGGCTACAGCAAAGGTATTTTTATATGTGCAAGGTGTTAGCCCAGACGTTTTCCTCACAACCTTCTGCTGTGAACGTCTTCCCTTCATAATAACAAATGGGAATTACCTGAGATCACTCCGCTCCATCAGGATGTTCATCCACGAATTCTACTGTGAATGTGACTTAGGGCCGTACATCGGCATTAAACATTGAGAGCGCTGAACAACTTTAACCTTAACGTGCATACCCACAGTGGGAACCTTTCATCAATCAGACTTGTCCGCTGACGTCGAGTCTCCCCATCCGAGCCTGAACAAATTTTGCTGGCTCCAAGGAGGACTCCACACAAAATACGGTAGAAAAAATGCATTTGTTGCCTTTCTTTACGCATAACCAATTTGGAATTGCACCAATGGCTGGTGCTAAGTCGTTCGTAGAAAATTAACCATATTGACAACCAACTTAACTTTTGTCCCACCAACCCACTGCCATATAAATAAGTGGTTACGAAAATGAGCGGCACTATTGATGCTATTTAGAGCGGCACTTATGGTTTTCAATGAAAACAAAAGAAGTAAAGAAATGTATTCTACAACTTTTCAAGAACAATGTTTATCCGACCGTTTTAGCTACATTTCTGTAGGAAAAATCTAGTTGACTTGAGAATCCGTTAGTGATCAGAAATTCAGTGGTATTTTTGTGTTGTAACGGCTCAGGTGAATAAAATGTAAATGTGCTAAAAAAAAGAGAAAATGAAATTTTCAAAAACAAGAGAATGATCAACAGTTGTTGCAAAATGTAAAATATAACATTCATTCTTTTGATCGCCAAATATCCGTCTACTGCGTACCGCGTGGTGAATATATTAAGTATTTGTGGGGACGAAAGCGCCTTTACACGAAACAAAGCAAGTCATTTACATCAGAAATTCTCATTCCGAAAAACGTGCATTGGAATTAAGGTAATTAAGGTACTGCGTAAATCGGTCTAAAGGCCAGATAGATGTGAATGAAAATAATTTTGGGAATTTAACCTTTAACCGGATCGATTTTGTTTGTTTATAAATTCTACACCCAAACTTACTGACGAGAAAGTTTTGGATCATTTTCTAAAAGTATGCAAAGCGGCGTTTATGAATGACTTAATGTTGCATTGATTTATCTTTCACGCTGTTTTTCTAAATTTTGCTTCATTGAAAAGGTTCTACCTCTTATATCACCTCCAGTTGCACACTGTACACGTTTCGTTTGCCTTTTTTTTTTTATTTCTACGTGATAGTCTCTGCGTGCTTTCTTTTCCTGTGATTTCGACTGCTTCTGTTTTTCGCTTTTCATTTTCTTGCTTCTTCGGATCTTATATTTTGGCTGGTTCTGTGAAAAAACGCTTGTCTCTTTGAATTTACCACCACGTAACCTCTTGTATCAGAGTTGTAAGTCAGGCCCGGCTTTTCGGGTCGGGCCGGGTTTCGGGCCGGGCTCAGGCTTAAGTTTGTCAAAATGTTTCGAGCCGATTTCGGGCCTGCACACAAAGCTTTTTATGCCATTATGAGTAACAATTTTTTTCTTTCGTGACGTAGATTTGTTATGCTCACCGCGCTAACTTCTGTGAATGACGTGATTGGGATTTTTCTTCAGCTAATTCTTTTTGCAAACACAGCCATGTTCTTTTGTTCTCTGCTCGGATTAGTCTCACACTCTTTTTGAGCAAGCCAAAGTGGTGAGGAAATTAGCACGCGATGGTGTTGCGTCAAAAAGATCAGTCACACACGCCATTCTTGGCTTGTTTTAAGAAGCCTACAAACTGGCTTTTCATGCACAAACCGCTATCCTGGATAGTTTCATTTATGCCTATATTTCCATCGTGGATATTTTCGTGATTGTTTCTTTTTTTTCTTGAGAAACATTATATTCCGCAGTGTTATCGTTGACTAACAAGCTGAGTTTGTGCTAGATTATGCCAATGTGATGGTCAAAGTGGTTGCTATTTTGAGTGTGATAAACCGTGTACCTGCAGCTACACTCGTACACCACGTTTTTCATTACCCCGCAGTTGCGCATATCTCAACTCATTCAGTGAATTTGGCTTTCTGTGCCTAAATCAGACTTTAAAAATAAACGTCGGCTCGGGCCAGGTTTGGGCATCAAAACGAGGCCCGTTTGCAACTCTGTCTTGTATATATCATTCTGGGAGTTGGCACTGGAAGAATGCTGTACTTTCTAACTTTTTGAAAGCTAAAGGTGTTCATGTTTTAAAGCAGTGGTTCCCAATCTTGTTGAGCCGGTACCCAAATCAAGGTAGTGATTATGTCTTATACTGCCCTCTATGAAAGATTTTCGCATTTCAGGTCGAAAATTTCTTTTGCAGTAATCGCTCATAATACAGAACAACAAAATGTTTTTGGTTCTGCGTTACCCCCCGAAGAATTGCATATTACCCATGGGGGGTAATTTACTCCCAGTTTGGGAACCACTGTTTCAAAGCAATGTCAAACTAGGAGCTTAATGTTCTTTATATCAGTGAATCAAAAAAAAGAATTATAACTATTTTGGCTGAACCAAAGCCAATGTTCTCTTTGTTAGTGCAACTTTAGGTTTTTGGCAAATTACCTCCGTCGTAGATCTTTGGAATAATGTCTTGTTTGATGAAGCTTGCTGGGATGTAATGATATTCCGGATACAATTTTGCGTGCAGTTCATCGTGACGTCAAGCCTTCAAACCTGTTGTTGTACCGACAAGAAGACGGCAAGATATTAGTAAGAGTCACGGATTTTGGTTTGAGTAAAAAGATCCCCAAAGATTCTTCCAGTTCAAAAGCCACCAAAGCAGGACATCGCTCTTTTATGGCTCCAGAAAGCTGCTTTGCAGATGACAAAAAAGTTGAATTGGTAAGTACAATGGCGTAGAAAGGGGGAGGCGAAGCCAGGAGGAGAGCCCAGCGGGGCAAAATTTTTTTTTAGCGTATCTAGTCATTTTATGCTTTCAGAGGCAGTATCCCAAACAAAATACTGTTGCTCGCTTTAGCCCCCAAAAAATCTTTAGCTGTCTACGCCGCTGAGCAGGGGTGCTGGGGACTCTGGGCTTCGAGCGGCACCTTCTGGGGAGCGGCAGTGTTTTGATTAAAAATTAATTTTCTAAAAGTAGTTTAAAAGTTTGAACTTTTCTTTAGTACATTTAAAATAAATTTAAAAAATTTTTAAAGTTCAAATTTTTTTCTATTTTTTTGTTTTGAATCCCTAGACTGGTACGCTATAGCCTAAAATTATAGCAAATGTGGCTGTGGAGTGAGCAAATTGATCAAATGTTTACTCAAATATTTGGGTCAAACTCAGTGTGCTAAAGTGAGCCAGTACTTGTTTTGAAATCAGTTTTTTTTCAACATATGTAATCGGAGGCAACTGTCTCTCAGTCCCTACACCTTCCTCTCCAACCAAAGCCATTTCGCCACGTCAGTCAAAAGTCCTTTTAACAAAGGACAGTGAAGACATTCGACCGCAGACTAGGCAACATTACTTGTCCGTTAGTTCGAGGTTTATATTGCCTCCCCACTCAAAATCTGATAAAAGAGTCCTGCATGAAACCACGGTAAAGAGTCAAGGCTAGCATGATCCTTCTCATATCGTTCGATCCTTAACAACGCTCCAACGGCACATCATTAAATCACCTGACTACCGACATTGGCGATGACCATTTCTTGGCACGTCTCATGATATTTTTTAATGTTCAGTGGGATCTTTTCAATAAGTGCTACAAAATGTAGCATTGTCATTAGGTGGTCTTATCAACATTAAATTTTGGCTGTTGAAATCAAGAACTCTGCAAAGGTAACGTTGCTCAATTTCAATAGAATTGATGTTTTTCGGCATGACGTAGTAGTGTTGGAAGATGAAGTTTTGAAGCCATATAGTGTAGTTGGCGTGTTTACGTGGGGGATTCAGAGCTTTGATTGTAGGCATGAACTTCAAGTAGAGTGAATCAGAGCCAACCGATAGACAAGGTGGCAGGTCCGCAACCAAGTGGGCAACCGCGCTGTTGCGCCTAAGGAAATTTTCTAAAAAACGTTAATTTTTTAGGCACAACAAGTTACCATTATTTCGTCCCTCCGAAAATAGTGCAACAAGTTATAATCATTTTGCGCCCCTGAAAATACCAGCTGGCTGTGGCCCGACGTGGGTTTCGTATGTCTTCTTTGTTCAACGGTAAAGGAGACCGGGGAGAGTTATTACGATTTTCACTTAAATTAATGTAACCACCAATGTGCAATAGTTGGAGCAAAGAAAATTTGCGGAAGTTTTGCTAGATCTCTCAGCTATTGAACCCAACAAACAAACCATAGACATTCATACGCTGAGAACTTTTATTGAATGAAAAGTGAGTTGGTGTCAAGTGTAACAATTGACCCCATGCACGGGGAATATTGTTACACACCATGGGGTAACCTGTTACAAAAATGCAAACATGCCATTATTGCAGGAATAAACCTGTCAATTCAAATGCAACAAAACCTCAAAGAAATGAAATAAGATGACATATGCTGTGATAGGCAGCTAAACATTCACATTTGAAATGCTGTTTCTGTCACTAGGCTTAGTTTTCTAGCTACAATAACATTCAAGTTCAAAACAATGCATGCTTAAAATTTTCAAGGAAATGAAAGTAAAGGTTTCAGAACACAATCACTGCAAAAAACGAACCCTGTCTCTGCAAGAACACAAAAAAATTCATGCAGTGTTGCTAGCCGAACGCGCGAGGGCCAAGTTCGCAAAGCTTCACACTGTGGCAGCAAGCAACGATAGAGATCATGCGCCGCAATCACTCTCCGCGTACGCCAGTCATTATGTTCAATCGTTTACAAGTTAGCATCGGCAGAGATTCCACGAATTTGTATTTTGCGTCCCATACAACCATTTACTACAAAACTACATCAGTGCAGCGCACTCATCTAGTAATTAACTCGGGCGTGTTAGGCCAGCACCACCAAGCATTGTGACAAAACTGTGGCATTGGGGTGCAACACGAAGGGCAGACATTGTGACAGAACAAGAACGCTCGCTTGCCACATCTACAAGACTTCGTCTTTCTCACGCTGTAAGAAAGGCGTAGTCAGCCTGTGCTGCTGCGTTTCAGGCAAGAGTTTATTAGTCAGAATCTGGTTTAGACAAGTTTAAGGGCGTGGATGTGATAATCTGACTGTCACGCAAATAACTGCTGATAAGCTCCCACAGATTTATAAATTATTTAAGCTGCTGCGCCCTACTCAGACTTTACGAAACTTCCTTGATGGCCACAAGTCCCCGATATAGGTAAAGAACAATGCCCCAGTGCGAAGGCTAAGGATGAGAACTTTTGTTAATATTTAGTCCTCGCAACATCAGCAGTTAGTATCGTTGCCGTACCAGTTAAAGCAAAAAATGTTAACCCACTGGTTCCCAACCGGGATGCCGCGGTACCCGTGCAAGCGTAAGTTGCTCAAAAATCCTGAATGCTAAAAAATATATGTTCAATGCAGTGAATTCAGGGCACACTCTGTTTTTCAGGGCAAGAGCAAGTTTCTCAAAAATCCTGAATGTAAAAGTATATCCAATCCAGTTAAAATTTTCAGGGCAGCTCTGTTTTTCAGTGGAAGCGCAAGTTGCTACAAATCTTGAATGATAAAAACATATTTCAATACAGTGAAAATTTTCAGGGCAACTCTGTTTTTCAGGGCAAGCGCAAGTTGCTCAAAAATCCTGAATGATAAAAATATGTGTTCAATACAGTGAATTCAGAACACACTCTGTTTTCAGGGCAAGCGCAAGTTGCTCAAAAATCCTGAATGATAAGAAATGTGTATTCAATACAGTGAAAAATTTCAGGGCATATGCAAGTTACTCAAAAATCCTGAAAAATAAAAAATATTTCAACACAGCGAAATATTTCAGGGCAACTCTGTTTTTCAGTGCAAGAGCAAGTTGCTCAAAAATCCTCAATGATAAAAAACACATCTTCAATACAGTGCCTTCAAGGGCCACACTGTTTTTCAGAGCAAGCGCAAGTTGCTCAAAAATCCTGAAAGATATAATATATTTCAATACAGTGAAACATTTCAGGGCAGCTCTGTTTTCCAGTGCAAGCGCAAGTTGCTCAAAAATCCTGAATGCAAAAAGTATATTCAACACAGTGAAGAATTTCAAGGAAACTCTGTTTTTCAGGGCAAGCGCAAGTTGCTCAAAAATCATAAACGGTGAAAAAATTTGTAATACAGTGTATTTAGTGTATATTCATTTGGGGGTGATCCGTGTAACTTGGGCTAGTGTAATGTGTAGTATGGACTAAAGTCGTGATTGGTTATAAAAACACCATGGGCCAAGATGGGTTGAACAGTGTTGCCCTAATTAACATTGAGCGTTGTTATGCCAACAAGGTAATTGAAAATGACAATGATGGTGTCATAGACACCTTTGCTAAGAGGAAACACAGGCACAGGTATTTCTTTCAAAGGACTGAAATGACCTGCCGTTTAAATATTTGGAATTGCGCATGTTTATGCAGCAGTCACATTGTATTGCTTTCTTGCATTGTATTAAAGTTTAATACTTTGTGAATTCCACTTTCCAGTTTACTTACTAAACGACTGTATATAGTTTCTTTATTCGAATGGTAACGACCTTACCACAGAACATCGTACAATACTGTGCATGGTACAATCACAGTACACGAACACGATACAATACGTATAAGCACACTGGCACATGAATTTTGAGTGCGTGTTTCATTTCCCGAGGTGCAATCTTCAGTAGAAGAGGACCGCACGGTACGTGCAGATTGAATGGCCCCTTTGAGTGCCCT
>JGI24159J19872_10009270_pt1 | contig 12896 bp, 11 predicted proteins | sample Ectturendosymbi4_FD_19872 | JGI IMG/M metagenome (IMG submission 19872)
CCAAAATGACCCTAAAACTACTTCACTTATGATGTCAGTCACAAAAAATCCGCAACCCCCAACCAAAAAATTTTTTTTCGAGTGCAATCTACTAGACTGGCTGATCTGTTCGAGCCCTTGAACAGCTCTCTAGCGCAATCGGCGCAGGAGCTAGGGCGTTGGTAAGGCAACCGAAAACTGTTGTTTTTTAGGCCGAAATCCAAGTACGAATATACTGTAGGCCGGCTCTCAATGTGTTAATAAAGAATGCAAGGCACATCTGGAAATGAGTTCCTTGACTTCTATCACAATCATACAGTTAGTTTTACTCAGAACATAACAACTCACTAAGGCCCCAGATAGGTATAGGCCATCAACTTTGACTGGCTGTATCTGATGATGTGGTAGTGATGTTATCACCAAAATCGGTGTGCAACATTCTCTCACCACCATCTATAATTGATGGCAATATCAATGACGTCATCACCTGGGATGATTGGGAGGCTGAATTATACACTGGACCCTTGTTGTATGACATCCACTTTCTTTATTGTTATGATTATTATTTGGCAGTGTTTATTTTTGCGTCATGAGGCAAAAGCTGTCCTCGGGCAATTTTTCCATTGGTGAAACAAAATTGGTTGAAGTGGTCACATTGCTATGACAATCCGCAAAAAAAGACAACAGCTCAGGGTATAGGGTTAAGGTTTACAGTCAGGTTTAAGCCAGTGTTTTTCATCTGGGATTCCGCGAGTAGCTTCCAGGAGTTCTGCAGAAACAGACTAAAATTGCTTGGAATGAAATTCACAACTGTAGTTCAATGCAGTTGCAACAATATAGACACTTGGATCATTGCGTAGGGTTCCATGGGAAACACAAACATTTGCGGAAAGTTCCGTTGCAGCAAAAAGGTTGAAAAACACTTGTTTAAGCCTATATTCTACAGTTTACACAACGCAGACAAGAAGCCACAACAGCTTGCCAGCAGTCAAATGATGATAGCACTCGTCCAAGCATGTTGGATTGAACCATTGTCCGTGACAGACAACATGGTCAAGTAAGCAAGTGATACATTCTGAAGTTGTCATGCATTTCAAACTCGTTATGCATTCTGAAGCTGTCATATGACAACTTTAACCAAATCATGTTCAACTAAAGGCAAAATAGCTCCAGCAGTGCATTTACCTCCAGCAGTGATGCAAAATAGACACTGCCTTATTAAATTGACACAGGCCATTGATCATCTTTTGCTTAACTGTTCATCATTTGTGTCGTGTCATTTTTTCTTTTGTATATATTTAAAGAACAAGTAGTTTGCTCAATATAATCACATACCAGTCAAATAAGGCAAAATATTACCTGCTAAATTTAACAAAAAGCAAGGTGTAATGTCAAATGAGGTAAGCCCACAGGTTAAAGAAATGAAAAGAAATGCAAGTTAGAAAGTTGCATGCTATGCAAAAGCCATGATACCAGGGCTGCAGAACTGGGTGTTTAGCAAGGAGCCATATCTCAGATAAAAATTTAGGAGCTAGAGCTCAGTTTAAAATTTAGAATCGGAGCTGGAGCTTCGGATAATTGAGATTAACTATGGCTTCGAATCCCTTCCTAAATACTAACGGTTTCGCCAAATTTACTGAAAGCTAGACTTACTGTTCTGAAAACAGTGTTATTTATAGCAAAACTAAGCATGATTTCTATTTGAATAAGATTAAAGATATTCTAGGCTTCTAGGCTTAGATATATAATGTAGATTAACACCTTTGAGAGCTGGTGTACGATATATTCATGCCTGGAATACGGCCTAAAACCAGCAGTTTTCAGTTGCCTTACCAATGCCATAGCTCCTCCGCCAATTACGCCAGAGAGCTGTTCAAACCCTCAAAAGATTGGACAAGTCTTCTAGTCTGTATTCGAAAAAAAATTTTTGGTTGAGGTTGCAGATTTTTGTGAGTGACGTCATAAGTGATGTAGTTTTTGGGCCAAAATCTGATGATGCCTACTTTGTAGGCAAAATATATACTCTATAAGATCTTAAAAACCACAAGACAAATTTTAGAACCATTAGCCTGATATCACATGCATCAAAGGTGGTGTTGAGGATCTTGGCTAAACATATAGAAAGTAAATCAGAAGAATTTTTGGGAAAAGATCAGTTTGGCTTTCCTAGCAGAAGAGGCACAAGAGATGCAATTGGAGTTATGAGGTGTCTGTCTGAGAGAAGCATTGAATTCAAGCAAGATCTCTATGTGTGCTTTATAGACTATGAGAAGGCATTTGATCCCGTCAACTGGAGAAAATTAATGTAGATATTGCATAACATTGGTGTAGATTGGCAGAAGAGAAGACTTAATAGCAACATTGTATATGAGTCAAACATCTGCAGTAAGATTGAACTATGAACTGACTGAACCTAGTGATGTTGGAAGAGGAGTCCAGCAAGGTTGTCTGATTTCACCAACACTGTTCAATGTTTATGCAGAAGCCATGATGAAGGAAGTATTGGATGATTTAAAAGAAGGAATATGTGTTGGAGGCGAATTAGTGTAATCTGTCCAGTATGCGGATGATCAAGCTATGACTGCTAACACAGAAAAAGATTTACAAAAAATTTTGGATGAAACAAACAAAGTTTTAAAGAAATATGGCATGAAAATAAACATCAAAAAGATAAGTCATGAAGATTGGAAGAAAATCCAGTACTATAAAGTTAACTGTGGACGGAGAAATACTGCAACAGGTGGAAGAATATAAACATCTGGGAAGCATTCTTTCATCATCTGGACACACAGAAAAGGATATCTGTGTTAGGATAGGAATGGCAAAGAGTGCTTTTAATAAACTAAAAAAACTACTCGCAGGAGGATTGAAACTGGAGGTAAAGAAAGGATTGGTTAAGACCTTGGTGTAGAGTGTGGCCATGTATGGATCAGAAACTTGGACCATAAAAAAGGCTGATGCTACAAGGATGGATGGAGGCATTTGAAATGTGGGTCTGGAGAAGATTGGTGAAAGTAAAATGGACAGATAAGAAAACCAATGCAGAGGTCCTTAAAGGAAAAAAAGAGCTTGTTAGCAGAAATTAGGAAAAGAAAAAGGAGGTGGATTGGTCATATTCCAAGATATGAGAATATACTGCGCACTGTGCTGGAAGGTAGAATGAAGGGAAAACGCCCAAGAGGAAGGAAAAGAATTAAAATGGTACATAATATCATGACCGGAACTTATGCACAAATGAAAAGAAGAGCTGAAGACAGAGAAGAATGGCGGAGGGATGTCATGAGAAACCTGCCATAAGGCAGATTACCTTGATGATGATGATAAGATCTTAGTGTCTGATTCTGTGCTGAGAAAAGATTTCTTTCCATAGACACTAGACAGTGTTATTATACGAGGCAGCAGAGGATGGTGAACCTAGTAAAAGAAGATGGACAGACAGATAATGTAACCATAAACCATAGCTTTTTGATGGTGCCCTTTAAAAGGCGGAGCTCCATAAATAGCGGAGCTTGGTTGCAGAGGTTTGATGACGTAACTGGAGTGGAAACAAGTTGCATTGCAAAAGCAAAAAAGGAAAAAAAGTGAAGGAAAAACGTTGTATCATTGCAACTTAATATGCGTTTCCCCCAAACATGGAATACATGGAAGTTAGCGATGTTCAAAAATTTTATACATTCACAACTGTTGAAACCTATTTTTTTGTCCCCAAACTGTTGTGATATTCAGACAACCAAAAATTATCAAACTTGAAAATAAACTTTCATTACCGTAGTGTCATATCACCTTTTGCAGTACAATTATTTTTACTACCGTTTAGTTCTCATTGCTCGATGCAAAATATCGGTTTTAGTGACTCGGTTACATCATCAAACCTCCGCTATTTAAGGATCACCACCTTTTACATGGCATCCTTTTTGATACGCACGTATGTTACTGTAATCGAAATCGTCATTGACACTTGACAATTCTCTCTTACGCAAGCCTATACTAGGGCTACTTAATTAGTTTAAGGGTCCATTTGCTAATGTCAAAAATTTGAGATCCGGCCACTCCCATAAAATCATGCAAATGTGACATGTCTTGGATTGTTCTAACAAAAAGCACAACATGTGAATATAATACAATGGCATATCTACTATACGGTATATAAATCCGGTAAATGGATGGAGATATTAATGTAAGTTGTCAGCGTTATTTATTGTTCTGCTGGTGGGAGTAATGGCATCTTCCCTCCTTTTTCGCACTTATTTACATTTTTGTTGCAAGATAGTGATGCGAGTAGAAGGTAGTGGTTAAGGTTTTCATTCGTGATGCAGAATACAGATACGAAACTTGTTCTTTATGAAGTTATTTCTTGAAAGCGCTGACTTTCAACAGTCAGTGGTGTGACTAAAGGTTTGAGCCTGAGGGAAAGCGTAGTTGAACATGATCCATTGGCCACTCTAGGGGGTCACCAGCCAACACTCAGAGAAAAAGTTGGGAAATGATGGTAAAGTCAGATGTAGATGGCTTTAGTAAAACACCAAATTACCGAACAACAGTAAAAAAACAAAAAACACTGAAAACCAAAAGAACACGAAAACCAAAGTATAAGCTAAGTGGTGGTCCGAGTTTTAGATTTAGCCTGCAGAAGGGGACAATTTACCCCTCTGGTAGCAGCAGTTAGACCCAGACACAGTGAGGGTCTCCAGTAACAATTTGCAAGGTGTGAAAAAAAAATTGGAGATACTTTATTTTGACAAGAAGTTTTCAGGTGTGCAATTAAAAATATTGGTTTCACTGCTACTACATTCTCTTTGAATTCAATTACTTCCAGTTGATTTTTGGCTGCATCTACACCAGTGGTGTCAAGCTGTCGGAGCTCCGCTCAGTCACCCTCATCAGTGAGTGGTGAATTGTTGCCTACAAATACAAGCGAAAATGCTCTGCAGATCTTCAGTACCTATAAAAATTTCCAATACATACATCTTTGGTCCACATATGTGCATAGTGCATGTGATCAAATCAACTTTTTCTGAAGTAATCAAATCAAAAGTAGGCCTAGTATGTTTTTCTCCTTGCAATTTTATATTCAAGTCATTGAGGTGTTACACTATGTCAGTAAAAAATCCATAGGTTTTCTTCACATTTCGTTGACTTCCCGCGAAAAAACAAAATTTCTTTCCTAAAGCACCAAAATCTCTGCAAAATTCTTCCCTCTTACTCAATCATCTTTCGTGATTATGCACTAGTAAATTCGCATAATTGCATTGTCTTTGGCAAGAAAAGGTTTCATCGCTATTTTTTAGCCTTGAATCCACTATTTTTTTTGCGACAGCAAATGGTGACAGGCCGAAGCCTGAATTGTGCTTCTTGCCGGGCCGGTTGAGGTGAACACTCTTGCCCAAGGAGCGGTACGGCANTTCACGCAGTGGCTGTGGATCGTACACCCAACCTTCCAATTGGGAAGCGGACACTTTNCCACTGAGTTATTTGTTGCTCCCAATCCACTATTTTCATCAGGAAAGACCTTTTAGTGACGAGCTATTGCTAAACAATTATGATGAAACAATTACTGCATCAGATAAAGATAGCCAACACTAGCTTAATCTACAATTGTCAAGTGATTGCAATCACTCATTACACATGGTGAGTTGCTTTTTTAGAAGCATGGTCAAAAGCGCCAGATTTTGGGATAAAAACTTTTGGGCAAAGAATAAACGTTTGAGAGGCTGACGAGGTCCGGCCGGCACCATCCAAAGGTCCGGATTCGGACCGCAGTCCGCCATTTAAGCAGCTCTAGCCTATACTGTATTGTAGCACACTTCCCAGTAATATCATAGGACTGGTCGGCGGCATCAGTACCACCAGCGTAGGGTTGTACCTCCAGCGTAGGGATGTACCACCAGCATAGGGAATTGATTTAGAAAGCAACTGTTTGTACTTCTAACATAGGGTTGGTTTTAGAAAGCAACTGTTTGTGCCATCCCTATGCTGGAGGTACAAGCCATGTACAAAGAGTTGCTTTTTAAATCAATTCCCCACGCTGGCGGTACATCCCTACACTCAAGGTACAACCCTAGGCTGGCAAAAATATCAGTAGTATGAGAACTGTTCTTTTCTTTTCCAAGTACTGCTGCTAGCGGCAAAAATGTCCACCTCCAAGACCTCACGGACATTGGCTTCAGCCTAATTCCTAGGCCCACAGTCATATAAAGCTGAACGTCAATGTCAATGACATGACACCAGGTACATTTGTTAAATAAATGGTTAGTTTACATAGATAAGTTATGACTTTTTGTGAAACCATGCCCTAGAATTAAATAATTCTCCAACCTACTAAACGTCTTTTGTTTGCCATGTACCTAACACTTGTTGGAATAAATAATCATAATGATTACTGATAATAATACTGTAACCTGTTCACATCCTTTACTCTTTAACTTCATTCAGTGACACCATGCATCTGGTTGGGAACAACTCATCCATGCAACCCACCACACTATGGTCTGTGGGTAAACCTACATTTCTTCATGATTCGTATTTATAAACATTGTTTTCTGCCCATGCTACTTGTTTTTGCTATGAAATGTTGTATTAAAATGCCCTGCTCTCTGCCTCATAACCATTATTTATTGCTGCTCGTTTCCTTCACCTATACGCTTGCCTCACTTGCTCATCTGTACATGCCTCATCTCTTCACCCATTGCTTGCCCACCATCATCTATGTTATGGTATGTTGATGTCCAATTGTGTTCTTTTCTATTTTTTTTTATTTTTTTTCTATGTTTGTGATATGTTACATTTCTCTGTAACTTCATTGCCTGTTCTGTACTATTTTGTGTAACTGTTTGTTGTTTTTTTTGTCGTATTGGCTGCTGCCTGTCTCTTATTAATTGTTGCTATTTTATCGTGGAGTATGTTATTATTGTCCTGCTTTTATCTGTACNGCAATTTGTATCTAATCTAGTCCACCTTCCTTACTTCTTCCATACATTTATCTGTGTTCAACTTTTTATGATAATGATTTCATTAGTTCTTTGTGACTGTTTTCTGTTGCCATTGGATTTTTAATGAAAAAACAAGGGTGGCTGAGGATCCAACAGTACTTAGGCCTATAGTCCTCTAGGCCTATACGACACAAATATGAAGGTAGTGTCTATTTTACCGGCGATATTCTGGCGGCAACAGATTGGCTGGAGCTATTTGTGCCAGCAGTCGATGATTTGGTCGCAATACAAAGAAAAAGGTCACTTTGTCAGGAAAACGGTGCTGTCCGCCTCGTGGTGTAATGGTTAGGTGTTACAGCTGCTATGCGAATGGTTTGCAATTCAACTCTCGTCTTGCCGACTTTCGTTTGTTTTTTTCTTTGCTTTTTTTCAGGCTCCGCTTAGTTGTTACCTTTACAGGTTAGTCACTAACTTAGTGTTGTCAGGTTAGGATTATCGTTAGAATTAGGGTTAGGTTAGAATTAGAGTTAGTGTTCGCTAATAGCTTAGCATTAGGTTAGCTTAGCGTTAGGTATAAGTTAAGCTGAGCATTAGGTTAGCTTAGGGATAGAGGTTAGAGTCAACAAACGAAACTGAGTTTCAAACTCGGCAAGACGAAAGTCGAACTGCAAACCATTCGCATACCAGCCGTAACACCTAACCATAACCACATTACACGAGGAAGACAGCATTTTCCTGACAAAGTGACCTTTTTCTTTGTATTGCGACCAAACCATTGACTGCCGGCACACGCTCCAGCCGATCTGTTGCCGCCAGAATATCGCCGGTAAAATCGACACTACCATTTGTTTTACACTGGCCGGTGCACAAGCCAAGGCCACGACAATGAATGAAGCATCAGCATGCAGATGCACTGACTAGTGACTAATCTAAACTAAAGAAACAACACACTGCGAGGGAAACAAGTGGAGGGATGGCACCAGAATGCATCAGAGTCAACAAAAGACTGGCAGAAAAAATTGCTGGAAAACGCAGGGAGCCACATGCGTCTGTAATCACATACATAAGGACAAAGCTCAGGTTTGCCTNGTTGAAGAGCACAACCTAGGTCAACTCAGCCGCCNGTTGCTCCAGCCGCCAGTCGGCTCCAATACGGATGTCGGCGAAACGCAAACNCGTTACCAGAGCGTGGCCACATTGAACGGATTGAAACAATATTAGCGATCATTACCGTGGAAAAATTATTAATATTTCAACCAAAATGGGTNATTTAAATGTCCAACATTACATTTTGCTTGTAATGTTGCGCTCTGATCTAGAAAGNCTCCTAATACAGTGCTGAACTTTTGACTTTTCCGCCGGCAGTCAACGCTCAATGCTATTCAAGCATGGCTTCAATCAAACGAATATTGCGCTCATATCCGTGGAAAAATTATTAATATTTTAACTGAAATGGATCATTAATATGGCCAACATTACATTTTGCTTGATTAAAACTTCCACTCTGATTTAGAAAGACTCCTAATAAAGTGCTGAACTTTTTACTTTTCCGCCGGCAGTCAACGCTCCATGCTATTCAAACATGGCTTCAATCAAACGAATATTGCGCTCATATCCCTGGAAAAATTATTAATATTTCAACTGAAATGGGTCATTTAAATGTCCAAAAATATATTTTGCTTGATTAAAACTTGCGCTCTGATCTCGAATAGCTTGTTTCACAGCGTTAAACTCTCCACCCTTCACTCAGCACTAAGTCTTCAATGCTGGTGAAAGATGGCTTCAATGAAACGAATGTTGCGCTCAAATCCGTGGAAAAATTATTAATATTTCAACTGAAATAGGTCATTTATATGGCCAACATTACATCTTTCTTGATTAAAACTTCCGCTCTGATTTAGAAAGACTCCTAATACAGGGCTGAACTTTTGATTTTCCGCCGGTAGTCAACGCTCAATGGGACCCGGCATCAGCGAACCCGGCATCAGTTTTTCATATTATAGCCATATTGTATCGGAGAGTTCGAGATTTAGCCTACTTGTCCCATCATGAGCAGCAAATGAATGAACGAAAAGGGAAGCAGAGCCCTGTGACTTTGATTTTGTCCAGTCATAACTCAACAACCAATAAAGCTAGAAAGCTGTTTAAACTGTTTGACGATGCGGAAAGTCGTCCAGACACAATTTTAAAAAAATTGGAAGATTTGGAATTGATTTTGTTGTCGTAAGATCATATTAGGGTTAGGTTTAAGCTTTTTTGACCCACATTATCGGACCCTGGGCTCCAACCCCGAGTGGCAATTTTTGTTTCCTTCTTCAAAAAACTATTAGAAAATCTGCATCTTTAGAGCCTGTATTGGCTTTCTAGCGTTTGTGGTTTAAACGTTTTGGCCTAAAAAATGATTTAATTAATCCCTAGGGGATTAATTATCTATTTTTGTTGCTAGACAAAGTACAAACAACAAACACTTTTAAAATATTGTCCTCGTGTTTAAATACGTAGGCTATACAGGATAAAAATTTTTCATTGCATGGAAAACACGGTTTGATGAAACTAGTCGCAGAAGCCAATAGAAATCGACAAAACTAGCGGCAGAAACCAAAAGAAATTTCACGATTGACGAAACTAGCCGCAGAAGCCAATGGAAATATCTCGCATCGTGCCGCGCACTTTACGATTGCAATGTCAATTGTTTCGGCATGTTAATTTGCTGCAAAGTCTCAATGATTTCGAAAGCGATAATAGCAAAACAAAATGAAGTTCCTTACCTTCGCACGGAATGTGTCATCCTCACAAAATCTCTTTTGAACACGAGACACAGAAGATCTGTCAGATTGTTTTTTCAAAAATTTCAGGTATAATGCAGCATTGCTATGATCAAGAACGACAACATTTGACTCAAAGTTTTCCATTCCGCAAAACCGACACTGATTGCGGTATAACATTGACAACAAACACCGAAATGCCAACAAATTCTTTTTCTTACCTTTATATAGAAACTCCAGACAGCCTGTGCTTTGACACACCTGCATCAATCCATGGCAACTCAGAAGTTATTGTCCACGTTTAGCGCTTTCACCGCATCTTCAACGGAAACAAGCAGGCCGAGCAGGTGCATCACAGAGTCAAAACGTCTTATTGTTATATAGAAAATCCAGAAAATCTGTGCACACACCTGCATCTACCCACGGCAATCAGAAGGGGGTCTATCATACTTAGCACTTGCAGCGGCTTTCAAAGGAAAGAAAAAACAAGCAGATGCATCGCAGACTCCATTCTTCACACATTCCACATAAACCCTGCAACACACATTTTTCGAGATTAGAGTCCATGTTTTGAATAAGAATATGAAATGTTGGATAAGCAAATAACACATTAAAAATTTTTCACCGACATGAGCACAATGACTAAACAGACCAAACATAGCGGGCTAATACCGTGTCGGGCTATGCCGGCTCACTGAATGCTCAACCGGAACTTGTGGTTTGACTGACTGCGACGTATGGTTCCTAGATATGAGCATAATGATGTAGTTTGATTGAAGCCATGTTTGACTAGCATCGAGTGCTGACTGTTGCCGAAAAAGTCAAAGTTCAACGCTGTCTTAGGATATTTTCTGGATGAGAGCGCAAGTTTTAATCAAACAAAATATATTTTTGGACATGTAAATAACCCATTACAGTCCAAATTTTTATAAATATTCCACGGATATGAGCGCAATATTTGTTTCATTGAAGCTATGTTTGACTGGCATTGAGCGTTGACTACTGTCGAAAATGTCACAATTAAAGTTCATCGCTGTGAAATAAGCTATTCGAGATCAGAGCGCAAGTTTCAATCAAGCAAAATATATTTTTGGACATTTAAATCACCCATTTCAATTGAAATATTAATAATTTTTCCACGGATATGAGCGCAATATTCGTTTGATTGAAGCCATGTTTTACTAGCATTGAGCGTTGACTACCGGCGGAAAAGTCAAAAGTTCAGCACTTTATCAGGAGTCTTTCTAAATCAGAGTGGAAGTTTTAATCAAGCAATATGTAATGTTGGCCATATAAATGACCTATTTCAGTTGAAATATTAATAATTTTTCCACGGATACGAGCGCAATATTCGTTTGATTGAAGCCATTTTTGACTAGCATTGAGCGTTGACTGCCGGCGGAAAAGTCAAAAGTTCAGCACTGTATCAGGAGTCTTTCTAGATCAGAGCGCAAGTTTTAATCAAGCAAAATATAACGTTGGACATTTAAATAATCCATTTCGGTTGAAATATCAATAATTTTTCCACAGATATGATCGCTAATGATGATTCAATCCGTTCAATGTGGCCACGCTCTGGTAACGAGTTTGCGTTTCGCCGACGTCCGTATTGGAGCCGACTGGCGGCTGGAGCAACTGGCGGCTGAGTTGACCTAGGTCTGCAATACGAGGATTTCGAGGCAAGCGAAGTGATGTCCACCCCCAGGACCTCACAGACATTGACTTCAGCCTAATTCCTAGGCCCACAATCACTATAAGCTGAATGATGGTATGAATGACATGACACCGGTTATATCTGCGAGGGAAACATAATTAATCGTGCAACTTAGCGGCTAAGAACTCTATACTAATCGCACCTAATAGTCATCTTTCGATATTTAGACAGCTTTTCAACATAGCCGGCTTTCAGAACTTTTCGAAAATATCACAATAGTGTGAGCACTGTTCTCTTCTTTTCCGAGTACTGCCGCTAGCGGAAAAATCATTCTGTGTGACTGTGATTGTGAATGAACTTCAATGAAGTGAGTGTTGGCTCCTCGCAGAGATGAGCATTGAGCTGGACTTGGATTGGGCTGGATCCGGATTACAGCAAAACTTGTTGAATTTGGAATGGATTAGATGCGGATTGTAAAACTCTTTAAAATTTACGATCCGGGTGGATTTGGACTTAGTTAATGGAAAGGAATGCGGCAATTTTGTTGCGAAAAGGCTGCATTTTTCAAATTTTTTGGACTTCATTTGGACTTGGACTTTGCGTTTGAAAAACTTTTTGGACTGTGATTGGACTTCGACTGAGTTTTAAAAATGCAGGACTGGAACTGGATCGCAAAATATGATAGTCCACTCATCTCTGAGGCTTCCTCGTCGTCTTCAGTATAATGACTACACGTACCAACAAAATCCTACACTGTAGTGTAATGTGTATAAGCAATAGCCAACAGTGATGGAGTCTCGAGAATTGGTCTCAGTCTCGAGACGCGTCTCGAGACCCGTCTTTTGGAGTATCGGTCTAGGTCTCGAAGGTCTCAGGTATCGTCTCGGTCTCGAAGGATTTTGGTCTCGGTCTCGAGCTCTTCGTCTCGAGACTTTGCATAGGTTATTTTTTATGAAGTTTTGCAAGGAGTTCCTTTAAAAAACGGTTTTAAAAATGATTGTTCAAACTTCAGCCGTTCAAAGAGGTCAGTGGCTAAACTTTCTTTGTTGTTATGTTATCCGAGATGGAGTAAACAATTTGCCCGCTAGACTTACCCCGTTTAAAATTTACACTGACTTCAGTAAAAAATGTGTATGTACCAATGAAACTGCAGCGCATAATCTCTGCAACGAGACGTTGGCGGTACTTTGCTAAGGACTATCTTTGAACTGTTTTTCCAGGAGTTTTGTTATGAAACCCATAGGCTTATACAGAAGAGGTGGGAGAGTGCCAAAAAGTTTCTTTTTTGAGAAGCCAAATAAACGATGTCCTTTTTTCGAAATGCTTTTCAAAGCACTCTGTTAAAACACGCTGGCGAAGTTTTTTTGTTCTGCGTAATGGAGACTTTTGTTCAAAAATGCCTCAGAACTCTCTTGAGGACACGTTTTGCTCATAAGAGTTTTATACAGAGAGCAAATAATGCGTCATGGCTTATCAGTTACTTTGACGTACTGCTATAGGCTTTACGGCCTTTCTGCGTTTTCTAACCGACATGCGGTGTTGCGAAAACCCTAAGTGTGTCAGCAAAAA
>JGI24159J19872_10009271_pt1 | contig 12895 bp, 8 predicted proteins | sample Ectturendosymbi4_FD_19872 | JGI IMG/M metagenome (IMG submission 19872)
CAATGAATTGGTAACTTCACTATAAAGTGGAAATTCCTCCCCTGAACTTATGAAATTCCTCCCCAGTGAGGAATTCCTCCCCGGTTGGGAACCACTGACTTAAAACATCTTGGTTATTCAGTAGATCATTGTTAAAGGAAACAGTTCAATAGTGGGTGTCATAAAAAAGAGTAGACGCAAGGCTGTCACAGAAACGACATCACATTTACCCAACAAAAACACTGCTCTTCAACTGCTGTTAGACAGTAGAAATCCTCTAAAACACTTTTAAAGTGCACAAACGCTGGCCAGACAAGGGTGCCACGTGTGCGAATACTGGAAACTGCACTCAGCAACTTTTCTTAATTTGATCAAAAACCGATTAACTAATTTGTACCTCCTTGTTCCTGAAGTTGTACTAAAATAATCTTTCAACAAAAAAGCGTTTTACCACTTTCAGTTTTCTAATGCATTTATTAGACTTAGCCCACAACGAAACTACAGTATCTTTTTACCTATCGTTTTTTCACATCTAGGTTTAAAGCCTTAATGTCACTGTTTCCATCAGAAAAGCTAAATGGTTTTTTATGAATCAAAGAATTTATGTATATTTGAGCATTTTCGAAAGTTAAACTGTTAAGTAGAATAAACTGTTAAGTAACATTTCCGCTTACCATCTTGTAATAATGTCAGGTAGTTGTCTTGAAAAAGCAAATGAGGAAAGTGGTTTCAGAAAAGTGCCTCGTGCAGCGTTACGATGCAATTGCAGAACAGTAGCTCAGGGATACTGACGCACCACCGCTGTTGTTCGATTTCAAGGAAGTGACGCCATAGCCGGTGCACCGCAAAGACGAGTGTGGTTGATACGCAGCACCTATCGCTCATACGCGTCCTTATAGACATGTAGAATGCATCACAACCATGCGTGCAAAAGTAAGATCACGCGGCCATTTAAAGGAGGTATTTAAACCGGACGAGGCAACAGGCTGCATTCTCAAGTTTGTCTGTAGTAATACACAGTAAGGAGATCGCGACACGCGGTTTGTAACGAAGCAACTAACTTTAGATTTTTGTCACAATCTTCGACAGAACGTGACGATGCCGTTAAGTTGGTTCTAGGACTGCAGCCATCCGGACAACTGCCACCTGAACAACTACCACAGGACAATTGCCACCCAGGGCAGTCTCCATCCAGGACAACCACCACTTAGGATAACTCCCTCCTAGGACAAGTGCTACCTGGGAAAACTGCCACGAAGGAATTATTTAATTCTCTACATTTATTGCCATTAAATCCAGGGGCATACAGTAGACAGCCCCAATATTTGGAGGGGGGCAAAATGTTTGACTTTAGGCGAATAACACTATTTTGCTTGGGATACCGCTTCTCGCAGCACGAAATGGCAATATGTTCTAAAAATTTGGGTCGCATTACCCCCTAGACCCCCCTGCCTACGCCTATGGGGGATTACCAAGGTTAGATGGCGCCCGGGGCAAGAAGCAAGTTTGACGGCCCTGGAAGCAAAAGCACTGTATTGAAGAAAGCAGTGACTTACGCCGAAAATTTCCGAGGAGGGGCAAAGTTTCGTCACAATCATGTGACGCATGGGCGTCCGCAGAAATTTTTCCAGGGGGGGCAACGTTGACATTTCGTTTATCTTTTTCACGTTGCCAACGATGCAGTGCAAATGGACGTTCACAAAACGCTTTACCATTTCTACACCACAAAGAAAATTCCCCATGAAAGCACGTGCTCCGTTCGCATTTTCTGAAATCGTATTCAGGTGGAGTTATATTCCAGTTTGCGAAAAGGTTGTACATTTTGTCATCCTTTACAGCTTTAGCTGAATTGGGGTATCATCCAATATCATTAATATTGTGAAGTGCAGATACTGAGTCTGAACTGGACTTGAACTATTCAAAACTGCGTTTGCGGTGCTCACTTTAGTATGTGCGGTTTGAAACTCACTTCTCAAAATTTAGTCTGAAATGTTTTCAACACTTTGGCTATCAGAAATGCTTAAAAGTACTTCATATCCATTTTCGAGCACTTTCTAAAAATAGTCATAATTTCAGAATCAACGGCCAGAACGGTGAAAAAACACTAAAGTATCGGTGGAAAAACACGAAAGTTGACTCTCTCACAAACTCTTTCAAGCAATGAGAAGCAGACCTGTAAGTTGACAAGAACTATCGGACAACTTTGTAAAGTTAGAACACAAAAAATTGCGCAGATGAGTTATGAAACTCGCCAGAGAAAATACAGGTTTGTACTTGCTCACTCAGAAGCAAGAATTAAACCTTATGCACATTTCCACAAGCCTGCATACACAACGAGCAACGCAGTGTGCCAAAAAAGGCTACATAAGCGTAGTTTGATACAGGCCCGCCATAGCGTTTTGAGTGGCTCGCGGAAGCATTCAGAAAAAATCTTCAGATTTAGAATTTGTTGAAAAGCGTGTGAGATTATATTTGTCTCAATGAATTGCTTGCGCTGGATAAAGTGTATTTGCACAAGAACAATGAATAATAAGCTGTTCTGAAGATTTTTTCTGTGTACCAGTATTGTGTTTATTTTATTTATGTTATGTTACAATCAAATTAGAAGGTACGCTCCTCACTTAACCCTCCGCTGAGGCACCTGAGTATATAGCCTCTGAGTTTTTTCGGTGCCCCGGCGTTCGTTGTCGTGAAGAGTACATCTGGCGCAATGGACTCAATACTGCCAAATCTATCGGTCTATCTATCAGCTAAACGCGACCTTCTCAAAGTGGCTTCTCAAATAATTTGGAAAATTAATTGCTCATCCCTGCAGTAGGTCATTTTAATTACTGAATAAGCATAACATCTTTCAATAACAATGCAGGCTATACAATACTAACGGTATTAGAGACTGTACAGAACTTATGGAAATTAGTGAGCAAATATAGATTTCGTACTAAAATTGCGCTCGACGTGGGGAAACACATACATGTGCGAGAGTACGTACATTTGCGACGATAAAGCAAGTAAAATGTAAAAACAGAAATTGAATGGCAGGCGGAACACTGGACGACAGTCTCCGACTTGCTGCCTCTAACACCGGTATTGCTAAAGGAATGATAGTGTCAGAGAAGCCTCGACAACAGGCATCCCACTGAGAGATTTGTAATAAATTGCTGTTGTATGATAATTTCAATGACGCACTCGCGTATCTTCTCCTTTTCAGTTTTGAATGCTGTACACACGTTGTTTTCTACATCTTTATTGGAAGTGGCCCGCAAGTTGTCACGTTTTTGTAACATGGCCCTTAGGTGAAAAGAAGTTGACCCACACTGGATAAGCTATTCACTCAGGCACATTGGTCACACTCAGTCTCACTCTAGCAATGGGTATTTCAAACTTGTGGTTACATTGCTACAGTATAGATTCACTCTGGCTTCTTTTCACACAGTATAAAACTGCGTGGCTTACCGCTATCAGCAGGGCAAGTTTTTGTTGCAATAAAATCGTGTGAAATTTGCATTTATTTTTAACAAAAGTTGCAGTAAAAGTTGCAAGTATGCACGAGCATTTTAAATGGCAGTTATTTATTTACAAATGATGCTAAATATTTCCAGATATTATCTGGCCAGAAATAGCGATTTTATGCCAACAGTTTGCGTAGCATGCTAAAACTTCGCTCCAGACTGTATGAAGTTGCTTGGCTATTTAACAACTTGGGGTGCAGTTCTGGACTGATGTTTAGCCNGGTCATTTCTACAATTGCTTTTCGGTCACTGTTCAGTTCGAATCGGTCATCAAAGAGAACAGAACTGTATTAAAATAGTTTTAANGCATGTATTTTTAATCGCACTTTTACATTTTGCGTAATACTTGATAAAAGTTGCAGTAAAAAGTTGCATGTAAAAAAGAAAAATGCTGCAAAAAGTTGCAATATAAAATTACTGGAACCAGCTCAAAACATCATGCTACATAAATTTTGAGTATTGAGGAAGCTATCGGAAGCTGTAAAAAAAGTTGCAAAACCTTGCCCTAGCTATCAGCAGTCACTGTCTCGCTGCATTATCTGCCAAGATATCTGCGTTCAACAGCAATCAGTAACATGCGGCAGAACGCCTATTATCGTAACTTGAAGTGAACCATGTCATTGTTACCCAATAAAGACCAACAGCAGAAGAATCCGCTCCCAAGTTCGGCCACGCAACGGAGCATAAGTGAACTGAAGCTCACTACTGCATGACACCAGTACCGTGAACCTGGCTCTTGTGCAGTGTGAGTGTCTTACCGGAAAATAAACTGTCATTGCAAGAATTAAACCAATTAATCGGAATTGAGCTGCTGACTTCATGTTTTCTGTGAATTTTTTTCTTACTGGGGCAAATGCCTGTTTTGCGCCCCTGCGGACGCCCATGGTGTGACGCCACAAATCAAACTTAGGGGAAGTGCTGGAGGCACGACCATTCTAGAGGATCCGGGGGCATGCCCCGGGAAAAATTTTGCAGAATTGCACCTAAAAATACGCATTTTTGTGCCTTCTGGAAGCAAGTTTTAGTATAATGCTTTTACGAGACTTATTAGCCCCTGAAACAGAAAACTTAACTTTTGTTGTCTGAGGCTCATGAAATAAACCTACATGCGTGCTTGGATGTTATAAGTTTTAGACATGTATCGCTTATCGAAGACGCCTATTGAAGTTTGTGGGCTCAAATCTCACGCCAGCTGAAGCTTTTTTCTGGTGTTCATTGTTACCTGTGTTAAGTTACTTAACAGCCATTTGTGAAGCAATTTTGTCAGTGAAAGAATGAAATCGTAAAATGAGAATCAAGCAGAGGAAACGTACAGTAGTCATAAAAAAATTTGCGTAGAGCGTACATCAGTGACCAGAAAACAAAATCAGTTTATTTTAAATTGAGGCACTTGCCCCCCTTTAGTTATGCCACTGCCGAATACTGTTTATACATTTTTTTATTTTTAGGGTCTAAGGGGGGGGCATGGCACAGTGCCACCTCTCCGTACGCTAGTGGAAGAAAGTACTTGCGACACTGTTGGGACTTTTCGGCGTCCCCAGTGATTCGGAACCAGGGGCATTGTCCCCCCCTCGGTACGCCCCTGATTAAAACCATCTGAACTACTAAAAGTGCTGTTTTCATACCAAAAAATTTTGAAATCACAAATGTACCCCACATAACGAAAGTTTCTTCATCCTCTGGCCACACAGAACCTTCATTGCAACTTTGACAGTTATGGATAGAGAATGACGTATCGATGTTAAATCTTCATAGGCCTTCATAGGCCCTAGCAGATGTGGGGCCCAATGAAAGACTTGGGCGCGGGGCCCAATGAAAGTCCTAGGCGCGGGGCCCCTCTGAGCAGTGATTTCATGACGTCATCGTGTTCAGTGAACCGTGTTACGATCGTGGTGGAGCGCAGATATACAGTGCAGCACTACCACGAGAATTGAGCATATTTTCTAACGCTCGAGAGGAAATTTGCTAGTTTTGACGAGAGCGTTCTTTGTTAACAATGAAATTTATATGGCATTTCTACTGAATTTTCAAGCGCAAGGTGTATCTGACAAAAATGAACAATCTACCCAAACACCATAGCGCGGGGCCCAATGCAGCTGCATCGTTTGCATCGGTTTAAGGCCGGCCCTGTACATTGGGCTTACTTAACATGTTTAGATGAGGGCGTTGCGACAATACTGTGCTGTGCAAAACTTGTTTTCATGCTGTTTACCATCATCCTTTCGCATATGGAGGATGACAACACAAAATATTTTGTATTGCTTGGAAAATAACAACATAAAAACGGCATAAATAAATCCTGTGTCCACTGAATGGATTGTGCTTGTTTGGTCCATGAAACATGTGGTTACTCTAGCAAAGGAGTTTACGTATAGCTAATCAGATCGACAACTAGACGATATTTTCGAGAACAGCAACATGGTCTCGCATGAAAATGTATATATCCTAAAAAAACTACACAAAACCCAGGATATCACGAAAATTTAACGAAGAGAACTTCTGAACAACACACTACACGAAAGAGCTATAAATTCCAAGAAAAGATCGCATTGCCATATATTCTTAAGAAGAATGTAGGAAAGGCTTTTAATTTCTGTTGAAGGTCTAAGGAAATTGCAGAACCAAAGTCGGCACCACAAAAGATAGATTTTTGAGGGAGCTGTATAATTTTTCTCGCCTCTTGCCAGGGACGCCGGAACGGGGTGCATTACGGGGGCACTGCCCCCCTGACCTTTGAAAAGGGGGGCAACGGGGGCACAGGTGCCCTTACATAACAGTATCATAAGTAATTTTATGATTTATCGAGATAAATTTGAAACAAATTTGTTGCAGCTGTTCGCGCACACCTAAAATTCAGAATGGTTTTCTATAATTTCTCTTATTTGTTTTTAGGTCAACATTGTTGCTAAACATCTCAATGCGAAAAGAATGACTATTATGGCTATGGGTGTGCTTTTACACTGAGCTCAAGCAAACAGTCTTGAACTCGTGGTTCACTGAACTCAAGCAAACAGTTTTGAATTCGTGGTACTTCAAAGCCATGGGCATCCGCAGGAGCGTCAAACCAGGGGCGAATCCAGGAGGGGCGATTGAGGCAATCGCTCCCCCTAAAAAACCTACGAATTAACCTTATTTACCATGATTGTGTACAATTCGGAAAAAAGCATTCGCAATACAAGGCCATTTTGTCATCCATGTTTTGTCACAGAAGTGTTGTGAAGTATACTTCATCTCTCTTAAAGTAGTGAACCCGTCATGGGGCTTGACTAACAAATGTTTCTGAAATTACCCCTAACCTTATTGGCTGGATCTGCCCTGGGGTCAAAACAGGCATATGTCCCTCTCTAGAAATCGGGACTAAGAAGTAAAACTTACCAGAAAATTTGAAGTCAGCAGCTCAATTCCGATTAATTGATTTATTTCTTGCAATAACAGTTTATTTTCCGGTACGACACTCACACGGCACAAGCCAGGTTCACTGTTCTAGTGTCATGCAGTGCTGAGCTTGCAGTTCACTCATGTCCGCTCCTCTGCCTGCAGGTATAGGCGTAGGCAGAGGGGGCCTAGGGGGCCATGTCCCCCAAAAGTTTTAGAACATTAGTCATTTGTGCTTTGAGAGGCGGTATCACAAACAAAATAGTGTTATTCCCAAAAATCAAACATTTTGTCCCCACGGAATTTTTTGACTCCCCAAATTTTTGGGCTGGCTACGCTACTGCCTGCAGGGGTAAGTTGCCAAACTTGCGAGCGGATTGTTTTACTGTTGGTCTATGTCGTGTAATAATAACATCGCAACAAATCTTGAAATGTTCATTTCCAGTTACGATATTAGGCGTTTTGTTGCATGTGACTCTTGAACGCAGACATCTTGACAGGTAATGTAGCGGGACAGTGACTGCTAATAGCGGCAAGCAGGGACGTCGGAGAGCGGTGACATTGAATCCCTGACCTTTCAAACGAGGGACAACGGGTGCAAAGGTGTCTCTTCATAGGTAATTTTATGATTTATCAAGATCGAATTGAAACAAGTTGTCTATAGTTTGTTTTATTATTAAGTAGACATTATTGTTGAACTGTAACAAGCATAATTGGCAGGCCTAACCAGATTGGGACACCAGGGCAGGCGAAGAGTTTACTGAGAGGGACCCAAATTTTTTAAACTATGTCCAACACATTTTTCCAGTGAGGGGCAAATTTTTTTCATGGGAGTCTAAGTCCCCCGCGCCCCTCCTACTCACGGGCCTGATAATTGGTAACGATATTTTTGTTTTTCATGAGTTTCCATTGCCCTCAACGTTTTTCTTCCCCCCCTGCCCTACCGACGTTCCGGCGACCCTGCCTCTTGCACACTTTTTGCTTATCTGTTTATTACGTCCACAAATTTCCGCGAAACTGTACCGTGAAACCTCGTGGTTTTAGCCTTTTCACCAGCCGCGTGGTGAGGTGTCTGATGAACATGGAAAGATTTGTTGTGATCTACAGGAAAAAAACAGGCAGTTTTGCTGTGTACGTTTTTGCCTAATTCGTGCTTCACGTGTGCACAGCAAGTTTACATGGAACTGCAACTGTGTTGCGTTGGGTGATTGTTGGCTGCGGTTAGGCGTAGCGTGGACGGTATAAAATGATTCTCTGTAATGAGGCTAAGTTTGAGGCCGGTTTACTACAGGGACACTACACATAAGATGAGCATACTTTCGTGCTTTTCAGCAAGCGGCCAAATAGGTCACACCTGCGTGGGGCTCCAAAAACTAAGATGGCCTGGGGCCCCGCACTCCCTAAATCCGTCCCTGCACCCAGGGTTTCCACATCAAAAAACGAGACGGGAAACTGGTGATGCGATAAAAAGTCAACTAAACAAGCAAGTTGAAATAGGACAGATTTAAATTTGGGTCAAAAAATCAATTACAACGTCTGAAGTAATTTTTTAATCCTTTTTTGGGATTATCACTTGGTCGCACGATCTGGATAAAAGTCACATCACTATCGATTTGATTGGGTGCACGCTGGGCACCTAGGTCCCCTCACCGGTATTGAAGAATGTGAGAAATACTGGCATTTGGATACGTAAAAACTATGGTCTTGTTAAAAAAAAAGTTTCGAAAAATTAAATCCATGCCCTGCAGCATGTCTTAGTAGCCTTACAATAGGAAAATCATCTAGTTGCAGCATTTTTTATTTTTTAATTTCTCTTTTGAATGCCCCCTACGTTGGATGCCAGGGGCCGTCGCTCCCCCTCTGCACGCCACTGGCTGTATGTATGGCAAACTCGTCTGTGATTTTCAGATTTTTCCTGTTTCTGAAACCGGAGCAATGGGACTTCAAGGACGAAAAAACACAAAAACACCCCATTTTATGGAAGTTTTCAACCCCTGGACCGCCAAAAAGACAATAGCATTTTTAGTTCTATTGTTGCACACTTAGCGGTGTGACTGACATTTTTGTGCGGAAACAACTTTTGCAACGTGCACGGCTTTCGCTTCAGTCTTTTGAAACAAAAATACTGCAGATGTTGACAGGTGCCGAAATCGGTTTTTCCCTTGCCGTACGTCACACGTACGCAAACGATACCTCAAAAGATGCGCTGTTCTCTTATCTTTCTGATAAAGTCTAAATGGTTGGTGTTGCTTCAGTGGTTCGGAAGTTACAGCCGTAAATGAGATCATTGGCTACTTGAAGCGCTGCGGCTTTAAGTTGCTACTGGTATCACTACGAACAAGAAAAAAAGTTCCTAGGGCCCAATTTTTTCAATGTATTGAGATTAAAAATACGCTACCGTTACCCTTATAACAAAAACCAGTGCCGCTACTAAAAAGTAACTCGCTAATGCCCACGTAAATGTGTATGCATTTTGGTTACTGCGTTACGAAGATTTCTCCGACATGGTGAAGGCCAGGGGCAATATTCGTCTTTCCTTAGGTTTCAATAGTGCAATCAAGTATAATTCCGAATGTGTATTTCAAAATCTTTGTAGCCTGGGCAGCAAGATAACAGAAACTTAGATTTACATTTACTTTCGTTGTAGCAGCCCGTAAACTAGACTCGAATCCGTTGTACATTGCATGGCATCGGGACCTTTTCGAATCCAGGTTATTCCAAATCCAAACATGCAAAGGTGCCAACCATAGATGCTGGACATTGCTGCACTTTCAATGCCATGTTGCAAGGGCTTCCCATCTGTCAAACTTCTGAAACAAATATATGTCGTGTCCGGTGGAACCTGCAATTACACCCAAGTACAGTACTAATGAAAGAAAGCTATTGTTGCCTTCTGTGGAAAGTCTTCCCTGAGCTGCAGTATTTTCTTTCACAGGTTTCTTACCACAAGTCGAGTGCGTTGCAACAGAACCAACAAGTATACGATAAACGCGTGAAGAGGTCGCTTAGATTGGTGCAACTCTGGGACTGAATAACAGCACTGGTTTGTAGTACAGTATATAAGAGTGCAAAGGATCCACGAAAGTTAGAGCTCGACGTGGTACCCTTATCGCTTCTTCTTTTGAGCTGGTTGTTCTAACCACTGCTTGGCTACACTAGATCTCGGGGTAGATGTTGAGCAGCCATTCGATTGTCTCGTCCTCCAGAACCGTCAGGCCATGCAGTCCATGGGGAGGTCGATGTATAGGACATTGGAGGACAACATGGTCGACGGTCTGTTCTTCTGCGCCACACTCACAGGCTACAGAGGAAGCCACACCTCATTTGTGCAAGCAGGAGCGGAAACGCCAGACACCGGTGCGGAGGTGGTCAAGCGAGACCCAGGCTCTTTTTGGAAGGGTCATTTCAGGCGGGTGGGTGCCGGGGGTGAAAATGCGGAGTCTTGTGGGGTTGTCCGACCACTCCGCATTCCACTGGTGATCCGCCCACTGCGCCGCACGTATGTTGTTGTCAGATGAACTTCTTCTTCGTCTTTTGAGCTAGTTGTTCAAACCACTGTTTGGCCGCACTAGATCTCGGGGCAGGTGTTGAGCAGCCGTTCACTTGTCTCATCGTCCAGAACCGTCAGGCCATGCAGTCCATGGGGAGGTCGATGGATTGGACATTGGAAGACAACATGGTCGACGGTTTTTTCTTCTGCGCCACACTCACAGGCTGTAGAGGAGCGCATACCCCATTTGTACAAGCAGGAGCGGAAACGTCCGACACCGGTGCGGAGGCCGTTAAGATGGACCCGGGATCATCTTGGGAGGGTCATTCCGNGGGGTGGGTGCCGGTGTCGGGGATGAAAATGCGGAGTCTTGTGAGGCTGTACGTCCAAACCGCATTCCNCTGGTAATCCGCCCACTGCGTCGCACGTATGTTGTTGTCAGATAAACTGATGAGATGTTGTGCGCGTGTGTGGGTACAAATGGGTGTCTCGATTTTAGTCGCCGTGCGTTAGCACTCGATGGGCGGGTGAGCGCTGAGTGGAGCAGATGTCCAGGCTCCATGGCACGGCGTGCTAGAGACAGTGTGGCTTCGTTGCGACGAAGCTCAGTAGGTTGGATGCCTGGGAGGGTTGGAAGGTTGTCCGCTGGTGTAGGACGCGGGCATCCAGTCACAATTCGCAAGGCGTCGTTGATGGCAGGGTCGATGATGCGGGTATGAGCACTGCGGCACCAAACAGGCGGGCAGTACTCTGCGGTTGAGTGCAGCAAATCTAGAGTGGCTATTCGCAGAGTTGTTGCTCCAGCACCCCAGCCGGAGCCAGCAAGCAGCCTCAGGAGCGCGACGCCTGATGTCAGCTTCTTGCGAAGTGAATCAAGGTGTCGGCGATACGTGAGTGACCTGTTACTCTGAGGTATTTAGGCTCGGAGCAGAAGGGCAGGGTTTCGTTGTTGTATTTGACTTTAAGCTTCAGGGTTTCGTTGTTGTATTTGACTTTAAGCTTACGTTTAGCTTCCTTGTTTTTGAGGTGGAAGGCTGCCGACACCGTTTTTGTAGTGCTGAGCTTCAGCTTCCAAGTCTGGAGGTATTCACTTACTGTTGCCATGCCTTTGGTCAACACCACTTCCACTGCCTGCCAGTCTCCACCAGCATGCATGATTGCTAGGTCGTCAGCATATGCATACTTTCTGGAGACGGTGGTTGGCAGGTCAGAGACGTAGATGATGAGAAGGGGTGCCAGGACAGATCCCTGTGGAACGCCGTCCTTGAGGCGTCGTAACCTGCTTCTTCTGCTGTTTCCAGTGGTGAGGGTGAAGCTGCGATTGCTAACCATCTCCATGATCATATGAACCATGTCTATCGAGCAGCAACTGCACCAGCTTGCAGGTGAGGCCGCGGTGCCATACAGTGTCGTAGGCTGCTGTGAGGTCGACAAACATAGCTCCGGCATTTTTTTAGCCTTAAAGCTATCCTCGATGTCCTGTGTCAGCAGGGTGACATAGTCTACGGTCGACCTCACGTGTCGAAAGCCCGCCTGCTCCCGAGGGAGCAATGGGTCGATCATTGGGTCGACACGAGTGAAGATGGGTCTCTCGAGGATTTTAAAGGGGACACACAGCAGGGATATCGGACGGTAACTCTTTGGGTCCCCAAGTGGCCTTTCTGGCTTAGGGATTGCAACTATTAGTGCTCTTCTCCAGATTTTTGGACTTTGGAGTTGGCGCATGCAGGAACTGAGGAAGTCGCAAAACCAAGATTTGAGAGCCGACCCGCCGTGGAGTATGAACTCCGGGAAGATGGAGTCCGATCCCGGAGACTTTCCTGGCTTCAGGCGTCTGAGGGCAGCAGCAAGGTCCTCCGGCGTAAAGGGTTCAGAGATACTGTGACCCTCAGGTGTTGGGATTTTCCATAGGTCGGACAGTTCCTTGCTGACCAGCCTGGTGGATTTGCGATCCAAGGTCTTGTGTGTCCCGTTCTTCACAAGTTGCGAGACGATGGAGTTTGCCGAGACGGGGCACTGGTGAAAGAGTATCCAGACCTGCCAGTTAGTTTGTTAAAGATTCTCCACGCCTTACGGCTCGAGTGCGACAAATCGATGGAATTTACTGCTTCCATCGCTCCTGCTTCTTCCCGAGCGGATATAGTAGGGACGAAGCGGCTCTGTCAGTCCCCACTGGGCTCAGGTAAAGGAGCGATAGAGGGTCTCGCACTCTTTGTCCCAGCATGGCACATAGTTCTTCCGGCGGCCACGTGGGATACATTGTTTGGCCGCAGAAAGTAAGCTCTCGCAAAAATCCTGGTATGCCCTCTCAATATTTGATGTGTCCGGAGGTGGCAATCTCTCAACGGATTCATCTGTGAGAAGGCAAAAACGCTTCCAGTCAGCCTTGCGAAAGTTCCAACGCTTCACCGGATAGCTGTGGGCAGGAACCTTGAGATTCCGTGGCGTTATGAGTTAATGCCGATGTTGTGACCGTGGGAACTTTCCCAGGACACGTCTGTCCTAACGGAAACTCGCGAAGGCTGGTGCCGACGTTTTATCG
>JGI24159J19872_10009272_pt1 | contig 12895 bp, 9 predicted proteins | sample Ectturendosymbi4_FD_19872 | JGI IMG/M metagenome (IMG submission 19872)
AGCCGCGCATGATTCTTTGTTTGTTTCATTGCGCCCAGGAGTTGCCGTGCTGAGCCGTGCACTAGCGCAGAATCACCCGACGCAACTAAACATACAAAGGATTACGCCTGGCAACTCCTGGCACGTCCTCAGTGTAGACTGACCTTTACACTTGACCGCAGCGTTTCAAAAACGTCGAAAGCTTCAAGGCAGGCCACACCCTTTCTGGAAAACCTACATGCGCGCTTTGTGTTTGTTAGAATTCTTGCAATGGCACTGAGCTCAAACATTCGTGGTAACAGTAAACTGTGGGATCCCGAATCTATTCACATCAATTTCAAAGAATTTTGCAGGTTTTTTGTAGACAAATAACAAAATTGTACTCAAATAAATGCTGCAGAAATTATTTAGGCCGTACATTCATTGACACCAATTTCTCCCGAATTCACTGACACCAGTTTCAAACAATTTTGCCCTGTTTTTGTAGACAAAATATAAGCTTGCAAAAATATATTGGTAGTAGCATTGCTCGAAGCGCATGACGCATGTCGTGCGTAAACCAGCAGAAATAATCTTTACGACTGTTCATTATCAAATTGACCAAAAGCAATTGGTGATTTACGACTTTCGCTTGTCAAGCACAAATTACGATTTCCTGATTTTCTGTACGCACTCGTAGAGTGCGTACAGAAAATCAGGAAATCGTAATTTGTGCTTGACAAGCGTTGGCGATGCGACAACCAACTTGTCGTCAAAGTTACGTACGAAACAATACACACCGAATTTCAAGTTGACCTCCGTCACACCCAAGACGTTTACCTCACGGAAATGTTTGCACGACTGAGCAAGTTTGCCAATGTCTTCCAGATCCACAAACGAAATTATATATATTTGCAGAGTCTTTGAAAGACGCGGAAAATAGTCAAAGTTTCCGTCGCAGAGCTCCTTCACATATTCGAGTGTTTTTTCCCCAAACACGCGCTTGACATCAGCTACAGATTAACATAAGCCACTTGAGAAAATAGGTAACCCAGGGTAACCTTTTGCTTTTTTCAGTGATGCTATACACTCAGTACCATGAAGGCGAAAACGAGTACAGAACCTGTTGCCAGCAAGATACCTTTCCAGAATCCAATACTACAGCGCTATAAAAAGGTTACGGTGAGGACGCTTTCGGCAGTGCAAGAGCTTCCACCATATCGGGACAGAGATGCAGGATCTATGTTTTTATCTTTGTCTAAATGCAAACGCTTCGAGATTCTTTGTTCAAAACTTTGCGGTGGATTATTCAATAAAAGTTTCGGTGATTTTTACAAACAAAAGAACTCAGGTAATCTCATGTAGGTTTTCAAAAATGATTGGTCTATTTTGTTGATCAGAAAACAGTTTTATGTTCTTGCAAAACCGGTTTGACGTTCCACTGTCATTTCTGACATTACTGCACCAGAGATCTGGTCACCTCTGTATACCAGTGGTTCCCAAACTTGTTCGAGCCGTTACCCAAATCAAGGTAGCGATTATATCTTGATACCCAGAAACCATTTAAGATGTTATATGACTATCCGTAATATGCTTTGTCAATTCCCACTAATTTCAGTGATATTCAAAACACACGTTTCATCCTGTATCAGTCCGTTTAATAACAAATAACAACTGTCTGTAGGGGTGAAACTCGAAATATTGCGTTAAAATTTCCAAAGTGCTTTTATTTCGGTGTTCGTTGCGTATCACGCCAAATGCTCATTTGCTTCAGACAAGTCTGTATATGTGAATGATGTTTAGCGTAAAGCACTTAGTGTTCAACACCAACCTGTAGGTTTGTTTTCTAATGAAAACGGTCGCCAAGGTGGCATAAGTATGTTCAATGAACAGTTGAAATTTAATAAAAAATTCCTGGGAACTAAATGGCACGTTCCTTGCAGAGTAGCAGGGAGTTGCAAACGCAAGCATCACGAGTTTTAGCTGTGCGCTACAAAATAAACTGGTGCATTTCCACAGTATCTGTGATTTGTGGTGTTATCTCGTGGAGCAACATATAATAAAAAATATAATAAAAACAAAAATCTTTCCATCCTAAAAATATATTTTGCCCCCCCCCCAAACCTTAAAACCTGGCTACGGGCCTGGTACCGCCATGTCATGTAATCACGCGAGTTCGATGATTTCTATTGCTTTCCTGTTCTGATTGCAATTCGCCCTGATGAAAGCCTACTATTAATTGGTGGAAACGTCGGTGTCGTTTTCAAAATTTTACAACAGTTGAGCAAACGATTTTATTATTGATGTCCTGTTGGTCGTTCTGCAATAAGTTGGTGATAAGGTTTCATGACTACAAAATGGCTTCACTCAATCTGTTCTTTGCTTCTCAACGTGGATCTGACTATGAAGCATCGACAGACACCTGCGAGCGAAGTTAGCTTCTGAACCAGCTACGTCCAACCCGCGGCTCATGGGTCGCATGCGGCCCTGTCGAAGGTTTTGTTCGACGCAATTTAGGTTTTCGCTGTAGCATAAGTAGTCTACATACTGACAACCTATCCTTATGTTGATAATCTTAAATTTGACATTTTTGATGCAGGTGGCCACTTTATCATGTGTGTACCGCGCGCTGGGAGATTTCCACGAGTCCACTGACACCTTCGTGCAAAAAATTTTACAAGTTTTCTGATTGCTACCCTTGTTCCATTGGCACTAAACTTGCGTATGAAATCACACTTAGGGAGTGGTTAGAGGTGCCAAATAGTCATTACCTTTGCAGTTAGGATTCGAACGCTTTCAGTACATTAGATTTGCTAAGATCAAAGTAAGTCATTCAATGTGCGCGGCCCTCGTTAATATCACATTCAGTGTGCGTCCCTGGTTAAGATAGTGACAAATTTTTGGCTCAGAAAGCAATTTCGGTTGGACGTAGCTGTTCTGAACTAAAGATTTTCATTTCATTTACTTCATTTCGTTGGTGCTTGGCACATGAACGTAAATGTCAGTTGGTTTTGAAAAGAATGAAACATCATCTCTAACAAATAAAGGCAAGATTTCTTATTTTGGAAAGAAGTATCGGAGATTATGCGTGTAATAATTTCTGCCTATGCTCCGTCACCGGCCACAGGGTGTTTTCCGGCCTGCCGGTCTACATGCTTGCAAATGATGATGTCGACGCTCGTCATTCTTTAATATTTAGTTTATTTGTCTTTGTTGCTTGAGGTTTTGTCATAAAATTTTTCTGTAACCCTGAAGTTCATTATGAACAATTTGAATTTCCATGGCAACCGGTCGCTTCCTTTCTAACGACAGTTAACCTTGGTCATTGTAGCAAAAAGTGATTCTCGTTTCTTGTATGTGACTAAAGTCTATGCGTTGTTTGCTAGGTTCATTTTTTACCCAACTACCGAAGAACATTTCCAGTTTTTGCTGCCGTTAAATTGCCAAAGATAATTTCTCCCTTTCAGAGCAAGCACCTGTATAATGTATTAATTAATTACCCCAAACGTTCTAATTTGCCTTGTCGGTAGATACGAACTAAAATACAGATACTTGCCGTGATAACGAACATCAAACAACCGCAAAGTTTCTCCAAATACCTATAGCACCGTCTCTACTTGTTCTGACATAAAATAACGTCCAACAATCAAGATCATGCGAACGCTGCAATTTTCCGATAAAATTATTGCTGTGCTACTAAAAACAGAACAATAGAACATCATGTCCAACAAAAATTACAAGTCCCCCCTAAAAAAAATTGCAATCCTGGCTACGGGCCCGCATGTTCTTACGTCTTGTACTCTGCGTAAAACAACGCAATTTAAGACCGCGTATTGTAGCATCGCATTTCACCAAGCTCGTCGGTTTACGTGGATTTGTAAGATAACCCAGATTAACGGATTGCTTTTCGCAACCCAGAGAGCAAAGGTTGTGATATTTTGCAGCGGTTAGAGATTCTTGAGTCTTGGTCAATTCACAAACACTAACCTGTGCGCAAAGCTAACACCTATTCGCTGCCTCCATGCATTTTTAACCTGCAGCACAGCTTCTTGTATCAGCCACCACTTCGCATGCAATGACAACCGGCGCGCAATCATCCCAAGTCACACAAATGATAACGGTTTGCACCTCCATGCAACTACTGCCACAAGTTCACAGGTTTCTATCTATCAGTTTGCAGTAGGGAGAATAGCGCGGTTAAGAAGATAAACAAACTGATAGAAACGGATTCTGCCAGTTTGTTTATTTTCTTCTTAACCGCGCTATTCCCCCTACTGCTTACAAAAGCATGCGGGAAGTTTGCTGCCACTCATTTTTTTCACCACACTGATAATGGCAGTAGATATTACCGAAACGTGTAGAATGTGGATACGTCTAACGTAGAGGCGGACGAGTCACATTTTCAGACTCCGACTCCGCTCTTGTTCCAAAATGTTTGAATCCTGATCTGGCTCCGAAATCTTTTCAAATTTGAAAGTCTGACTCCTGTTGAAACTCCATAAGCCGTCAATGCAACCAAAATTAAGCAATGACATATATAAAGACCACGTAGACTCCTGCCGCTGCCCAAAATAAAAAGCGTCTACAGATCTGGGTCCCGTTTTCCACTAATTTTTGACTCCCGTTCCTAGTCTGAAAAAAACGCAGAATCCTGCAAGAGTTGACTCCGGCACTCCGGATCCGTGGTCACTTCTGGTCTAATGTTTGTTGCATTGACCATTATTTTAATTATAAGGCTTTTCAGCACTTAGCTTCACAAACCCTTGATACCAATTTTTGTCCCTCTGTTTGAACGCTGATACATTTTTATAAGTCAAATGTAAACCAGATCAAAAACATTTTTTTAAATAAAACTTACAAACTTAATGATTGATTAAAACAGAAACTTGCAAGACTTTTTAAACAAGGGCAACAGATAAGAAATTGTCTTTATTGATTTTTCCCTTTGCTACCAGGTGGCACATTAACTGATTTTAAATATATCACTGCAAACCACTTAGCAGAAATTTTGGAAAAAAAGTAAACTTCATTTACTTCCAAACATCATTCAAGATTATGTCATTGCTAAAAATATCATTTTTTCTGCACTGAAACCACCTAACTGTCATTCTGGGATAGTAACACAATAACTCTTACCATTTTACAATCATCTTACAAATTCTTCATACAGATCATTTTAAATAGAATCTGAAAATATAAGGTATGTTTCCTAAAACGAATGCAGCCTCATTTTTCACAAACTTAATAAATACCTTTTCAAGCAATTTTCCTGGTTCTGATATATACAGTACAATGAAAAACTACTTTAGAACACCTGAACCAAGAAATATGCAGCCACTGGGTGATGTGTATTAATTAAAATCACAAGGCACCGATACCTTTACAAATATCTTTGAAACTCTTAAGCAATGATCAGAAATCATGAAACATTCAATATGTGGCAAAATAACTACTAAAAACGAGCAAAACACATGCTATGTAAATAAATATCATAACACTACACCTACTTTGTATGTCAAAATCTGCGAGAAAATCAGCATGATTTGCTCTAGTTTCTGAAGGACTGATATGCACATCAGACCTTAAGCATTGTGGGTTGATCTTCCAATATCTCCAAATGAACTGCAATGAGTTACATACAATTTAGGATGCATGTTTGTAGCATACAATCAAGGACATTAAAATTTTTATGTGGAAGCAGAAATCAATTTTACCACATCACTTTGCATTTTCACACAACCTAATGACTCGCAACTACTTGCAAATAACTGAACCAAATACAGCAGGTTCATAACTTGATTACATGGTGCAGCTGAAAATCAGTGCATTTTGACCTAGAATATTAGCACAGGATGATGTCATCGAATAACAAATTGGCAAGTTTTCTTTACATAGCAGAACATGGTAAGTAATATGCCATGCTATATATTGTTTACTGGTCAGTGTTACCTGTTCTGCCATTAAGCAAAGCACAATTTCTACACATCACCAACAGTAAGTCACAACATAATTACTATCACTGAAGCCATTATTATTGGAAATACAGAGTAGACTGAGCTGAACATTACGCCAACTGTAACTCATACAGTTGTAGCAATCAAGTTGCTGCCTTGGAGATGTTGATTAAAGTTGGGAGTTGAAAGATTAGCCTTATCTATTGCTGTGGTGAGTGCATTCAAGCAAACTTTGACAATATCCTAGGTAACTCATGTAAGGGAAAGCTCCATCAGCTATAGGTCAGTTCTGGTATTTATCCTAGTAGCTTTGGACTCTCTCTTATGATTCCCCTTGCAACATTTCCCTGGTACTTTGTGTCTTTCAATGAATTTAATGTTTGGTCTATTAAGACTGTAACATCCTTTCCTGCTTTGTTGAGATTAGCATTTTTCGACTTGATTGGTGAACTCAGGGAGTCAATGAAATTTGAATGACTGCCCTTCAAGACAACCTTCAATGGTGGGTTATATGTAGGAGAATTTGAGCCCTTCCTTCCAGCCACACATTACAAGCTAGTTTGTAGTAGTCAAACTGCTGCTGCCTTAAGATGTTGATAGAAGTTAAGAATCGAAACATTAACCACCCTTGCTGTGGTGAGTGCATTTAGGCAAATTTCCAAGATGAACAGTCAAATACCCTAGCTCACTCACCTAAAGGAATGCTCAACCAGCTATAGATCAGTTAAATGGTCTATATATCTAGAAGATTTAGACTCTTTCTTGATGATGACTCCCCTTGCCATATTTCCCTGATACTTTGGTTTTTCTGTGAATTTCATGTTTGGTCGTTTGGTCTATCATGACCATAACGCAATGCATATTACACAACCAGAGAATTTTAGGTGGCAGTTTCAATTCCACAGGAAGAATTACATACTTGATTGAAAATTAACTCAACAGTGGGTGAAATTGTTAAGTAAAAGATGCTGCTGCAGCTTTCATAAAAGTTTTTAAGCTTCACTATCTCAGAATCCTTAAAAGTTTCCCTCATTTATAGACTATTATTCTCATTACATTAGAGAATAATGATTGATAAAGGTGTTGGTGTATGATATACGAACTTCATTACGAATTAGCAGCAGTATATGGTGCTTAAATTTAACAACCATCCTATTTGCTTTAAAATAATTATTTGTTCAACAGATAAAATTGAAGATTTGAATAAAGACAAGATATAGACACAATATACAGTTATGAAGTCATAGGTCAGACAGAATAAGGCAACACCAACTTTGTCTACTAAAATCTTGATACCTGTTCCCTTAATACCTATACTTATCCAGTGTAATAATATCATATAAATTTCTACCTGTAATTTTTTTGCTTTTTATATATAGATTAAATTTATGAAAATTAATAAAACTTTCACTTACAAAGCAAATAGAATCACCATAAACATTAGATTTNCAGCAATTTTTGATGAATTATCTTTGGTTTTTTGAAGTGATGAAGTAAANGGAAGAAATACTTAAATTAAAAAGCAAAAAAATTTTTCTCCATCAAGCAAAGCTTGCAATCAATCAAAGTCAGTAGAATTCAATTCACAATTGTGAATAGTTTATCAAGTANNATGAAACGTAGAATGCTGATTCCTGTAAAACTTACCATTTTGGAAAGCAGCTGGAAAGATAAACAGAGCTACACTTTTTAAAGCATCAAAACCANAATAATCCAGATTATATCTAAGCATGTACCTCATCAGTTGTGATCAGCATATTCACAAAGTCTTTACTAGGTGATGGTGCTTGTTCACTCACTTCATACAAAACTCCATTTTTAATTAAAGACAGCATTGTTCCAGCATTCAAAGAAACAAATTTTGAAGAAATCGTAGTCACTAAGCCTTGCTTCAAACCAAAAAAAGGAAGCAGTTGAATAACAACATATTTTTATCCAATGCGTAAAACAAATATTGATGAGCTGTTCTAAGTGAAAAGGGTATCCTTGTGATGATAAAAATTACATTCACTGACAATTTTTAGTTACTGCATGAAACAAGCATGCAATTAGCTTCAAATATTCAAGTCTCATGCTGCTTGCATTTGTGTTTCAAATAATAAGTACAAAAAATATGTCTTATAGTATGAAAAAAGCAAATAAATAAGTGAAATATACTTTATGATTAAAAAGGAATTTCCTAAGCTTGTTTTATTTCTTTTACAAGTTTTACCTCAGCTTACAAACGTTACAGGAAATGATCCACCATTGTTTTGAAAAAAAACATTGATTTATCAGAAAAACTAACATCTAAACCATTTATCAGACCATGCAAAAATATGTTCTTTCCATCGCAATATAAAATGAAAATATCTATTTATTACACTAAAATTTTGCTTGAAGATAGTTCTGGGCCATATTGAAACTTTTTTTGAGTAGGACTACAGCTTCATACTTTATTTGTTCATGAATTTCCATCCAACATCATAACAGCATATTAACTAAAGAAAAACCCATGGTGATTCTGTGCTCAAAGTAATTAAACATCAAACAATTTGATCTGAAAAGTATGCATAAGATCCTCAAATTTTTCTTCAAAAATATAATAAAAAACTAAGTAAAGAGGAGCATAAAAGTAAACTGAAATTAACAGAAAACACGTTCAGATTGCCCTTATATAATAGAAGGGTGGACATTTACTAATGGAGTGATCTCGACAGTGATAAGGTTTTAGGCATAGAGTTTTATGTTTAAGATTTTTGGTTAGGGTTTTAGGTTTAGGGTCTTAGGTTTAGGGTCTTAGGTTTAGGGTCTTAGGTTTAGAGTCTTACGTTTAGAGTCTTCTTCTATTTGAATAAGAGCTAATGATGCATACATCGTAGGCGAAGATCTTAAAGTGCCTGATTCTTTGCTGAGAAAAGATTTCTATCCATAGACAGTGTTTAGAGTCTTAGGTTTAGGGTTTTAGGTTNAGTGTTTTAGGCTCAGGCAGTTTTTTTTTAAATCTTAGGTACCTGGTATGGACCTGAAAAATTTCCGACTAATTTTCATAGATATTTCCTTTGATATTTTCTCTGATTCTAGGGACCCGATTTTCAATTCTAGGGACCCAAATTGGGTCCCTAAAACACCTTAAAAAACCCTGGGTTTAGGGTTTTAGGTTTAGGGTTGAATAAGTTTCCAGTATTCTTTGAATGATTGATATATGCTTGTATTTAGTTTTCAATTGTTGCATTTGTTCATTTGAGTTGATTTTATTGCTTTTCAAACATAAAATTCACATTTCTATATTAACCAAGTTCAAGGGAATTGAAACCACGAAATCCTGGGCCTTAACTGCAGGTAACATTTAACTATGTCCTGAGTCATATGATCATGAAACATGATCAACTTCATAACCATTCAACTCAGCTTGCATAGCCATAGTTGAAGGTGAGATAGATTTTAGAGTCTAGTGTACAATCGCCCTCCCTATCTTCCCAGGTGATAACGTCATTGATGACACCATTGAATGATTATGGTGGTGATAGAAGGTCACACACCAAATTTGGTGATAACGTCACCACCACATCATGAGATATAGCCTGGCAAAGTTGACGACTTGTACATATCTTAATGCATTCATTTCAGCTTTCTTCTATGGCATATCACAGTTAACATGAAGCATAAAAATCCAGGCAAGTAGAACTGCTTTCAGAAAAATTCTGACAATAACCCGAAGTTAATTTCAACGAAAAAACAAATTTCATAAAGGACGAAAACCAGTAAAATTTCCTGAAATATGTTGATGCAAAACGCCTCTAATAATGAGTAAATTACTCTTCTAATATCTTCAAGATGTTTGTGAAATTGATCAACGTGCATAATGCTAGATCACTTATGCAGAATGCTGTGTAGTTCACTGCTCAGCTTGGTCTGCAACTGGTTGTCCAAGTTTCCAATGTGATTGGGGTCTTAACCTCAAGCTGGATAACAATTAGTCAGCTATCTGGTGAAAACTTTGACAGTTGGTTAAGAGTTAGTCAGGCTTTTAGTATTAGTAACACTTTTGGCATTTGCCCCTCTATCAACTATGGCGTATAATTCAGAGGTGATCGGAGTCACTTCTTTGACTCCTGCTCCTGTTCTAAAACCAGTGACACCAGCTCCTGCTCTGAAGCTCATTAAAAATTCACACTTTGACTCCTGATTACATTCCAAAAACGTAAACCCATGAAATAGAAACATATATTCTTCTCACCTAAACCAAGTTTTGTTTAACTCTTTCAACAAAGTAAGTAAACAGGAAAACACACCAACAGCAGATTTCCCACAATATAACATAAGTAGTACAAATGTGATGTACCATCATATGCAAACAAAAATTGGAAATGCAAGCAATATACCCCAAAATTAAAAATAACAAATGAAAAGGGACCATGGCAATTATGAACAAAATAATCCCAAGATATTTCAATGAAACAATATATATTACAAATACACAAATGTAAAATCATATTCATAACAATCCTTTACATAACACAAATGATGGAGGGCAAGCAACGGGTGAAGTATTAACGTATGTACAAATGAGCAGGTAAGGCATGCATACAGGTGAGAGAAGTAATCAACAATAAGGGTTATGAGGCAGAGAACAAGCAGCAAACATGACATTACAAAACAAAGGAATGTAGCAAGGGCAAAAAACAGTGTTGATCCACAAAAATCGCGAAGAAATAATATAATTACCAACGGAAGATATTAGAGTAGCACAGTTGCATGTATGTCCCACCTGGCACATAGCATCACCAAATGAGGTTGAAGAGACAAAGGTAGTAACAGATTACAAAAAGTTCAGCAGTAAACAGTAATCCAATAAGTGTTGGGTACATGAAAAACAAAATAAGGTTAGGAGTAGGGTATTTAGTTTTAAAGAAGATAATGTTTTATTTGCTTTTATTCGCTTATGACATATATCTACCTATCGCACAACTAAGATTGCCATCATGACATTGACACCATAATTCAGCTTTACAGAATTGTGAACCTAGGAATTTTCACCTTTCACCAGATTACTTTACGCACAATCACATGAAACACCTACTGCTATTTATTTGGTTATTAACTTGCACAAGTAAAGCACCTTAGGCTGCATTGTAAATACTTGATACCACCTTATTCACACAATCAAATTACCTTTCTTATATTGTAAACATGCAAGATAAAAACGGCATATTTAGGAATACAATACTCCAAAGTAACCTACATTTATGCTGGCTTGACATTGACTGAAACCGCAATGCAGTTGCGGCGTTTTAACCCAGAAACTACTAACAACATGAACAACTTATCTGGCTTATCATAGAGCTGATTTCATTTGAGCATATTGGGCTATGAAGCCACAACCAGCGGGTGATCTCTATACTATGCTAAGGTCTATGTTAAGGTTTTCAGTTTTGATGTAGCCACAGCCAGCCATACCAGTTGACTTTGTGTAGCCATATCCAGCTACCTAGACACACACATAGAGAAATGCGAATATTAACAGATAAATAATAAATTAATACTTAAAATGTCTACATAATATCTGTAATGATAACAGAATAATACAAGAACAGTACTACTCTACAAGGTTGCCAGTTCCAGATGGACAAAAAATAGAACCCATAATTAAATGATCGCATTTAAGTGTACATAGATAATAAATTGTTTTGGTATGGTACATGAAAAAACACAATTATGAGGAATAGCTACAAATAACAAAGCTCTTATCCAGTGCAATGTGAAAAATGCCCTTCATATGAATAAAGGATATTACATGCGACAGTTGATAATATGTACCTTGAAAAAGAAGGATATCCATAAGTAGCGGATCTTGCTTGCGGATATAAAATGGTGTAACCAGAGTCATGAAAACCGATATTTTATGGGGAGTAATGACACCACAACAGTAGTAAAAATATTGTTTGTTGCTAGCCTAGGTTTTATTTTAGCAGTCATCCCTCCAACACCAGCATTATTCCATTCTTGTATACAAGCTCCAGTGGGACCGCAATTTAGGTTTTAACAGTTGTGAAAATATAAAAATTTAAACCACAACTTTTCACTAGCATTCCATGTGCGGGAAAAATTGTATTAAATTGCACTGACAAACATTTTGCTGTATTATATCTTTACCTTTATTTATTGTGCAACAAGGTATTTTTCTAATCCGGTTTGGCAGTTATGTATGCCATCACAGATCCATTAACAGTATCTGCCCCAACGGACATACGTTCTTTACATGGTACCCATGTAGACTAGATAACACTGTATCTTCAGATTAAACAGCTGAAGCTTCTACTTTTGGAGTAGTGGCAACCACTTAATTAAGTAGTGGAATTATGTTGCATTGCAAACAATGGTCAGTTAAGAAAACTGCAGAGGCAATCTTACAGTATCAAACAAGAAGCCAACGCATCATTAAAGTACACATATTTTCTTCATAACAAAAGTTATTTACTGTACAGCACCTATAACCTAATGTAATAACTAAGCTGTTTGCTTGACACAGACAGTGCTTCCTTTTATATCATTGTCTTGTGCACAGTTTCATGGTCTGATTAAACCCGACTATATTTGCAACCTATAGGCAGTACATTTTATCTCAACAGCCTATAGTATTTTATAATGACAATTGAAATTGGGAAGTGACTAGGGATACACCTGTCCTGACGCAATTCAAATAAAAGGGTCAGTTTGTCATTCAAACTGCGTGGATCGTATAGTGTAATGGTTAGGAGCTACGCCTTCTGCAGGGCAGCCTGCAAAAGGTGAAGCTCTGTAAATAGCGGAGCTTGGTTGTGGAGGTTTGATGACGTAACCAGAGTGGAAAAAAGTTGCATTACAAAAGGAATAAACAGAAAAAAACAAGGGAAAAATATCTTATTAAAAATAAATATGCGCTTTCCCCAAACATCTAATACATGGATGTTTGCAATGTTTAAAAATTTTATACATTCACAACTGTTGAAACCTATTTTTTG
>JGI24159J19872_10009273_pt1 | contig 12894 bp, 10 predicted proteins | sample Ectturendosymbi4_FD_19872 | JGI IMG/M metagenome (IMG submission 19872)
TTTTTTGTCTTTGTACGTCATACTACTCATTGTTTCTTGTTATTGGTATGCTACATGTTTTGTGGTTGAAAACATTGCCCTGAAGAAGCCCACTTGAATAGATGGGCGAAACGTTGGCTGATAATAAAATATAATCACCAGAAGAGCTTATTCGTCTGTTTGTTTGATTTCAAACCTGGTGGCAAACGCTACGAAACAATATAAATAGCAAAAAGAACAGCAGACATAAGATTGTTACGACCTTTGGACGATTTGTCCAACTGTAATAAACCAACAGCAAAACATGTTCATAATTTAAGTGATTTTCAAACATTTTCACAGGGTTTTGGAAACATTTGGTGAAAAACAGGAATATATACGTTATTGTGTTAAGTCATTTAGAAACAACTGTTAACAATAAAATCCCAACGAAACAAATATTTTTAAATTGGAAAATGTGGTGCGTCTTTGCTCAGAATCACTGAGGTCATGAAGGCACTGCGTAAGGCTGGATTGGGTATTATGTCAAATACACAATTATTTCATCTTAGCAGTTACGTCACAATAGGTAAAAGGTGACGAATATAATGAAAAAGCAATGCATTCACCGGGAATCGCTGTGAACTGACAGCAGTGACACATCCACGAACGAAAGACTAGGTTCTCTAAAAAAACTTTGTTCGCCTTTGTGTACCCGGCCGTATTCAGACACGGAAAGGTTACGTTGGTAGTCGCCGCCAGATGATTTACTCTTCAAAAAGTAAATTCGTCTCCCTTCTGTTCCCATTTGCACTATCCTTACTGCAGGCTACACTGGCTGCTGGCCAATACTCTTATAACTTTTATTCTACTGTATTATGGAAGAAGAACAACGCGATGGAGCTTGCCGAGACTTTTCGTCAGTTTTGCTCTTACTAAAACGTGTATTTTCTCACTGGCAACTATTTAAATCTGTATCTCACGTCACGCAAGTTTTTTTTAAGGAAAATATTAGGTACCCAGTGTAGACCTGTAGGGACACGATTTTCTCCGATTCCAGGAACCCGATGATGATTTTCGTTGATTCTAGGAACCCGATATTCAATTCTAGTGACCCGAAGCGGGCCCCTAAAACATATTTGAAAACTCCTGCGTCACACGGTTTTAACTTTTGCAATGTTTAGTCGCCTTCCAGACAAAAGCAACATGGATGTGATGAGCAGGAAAGAGTACGTTCCATTGACTGGAACAAAACTGCCGATGTTACAAGGTTCTGAAAGTGGGGCACATCCTGAAAGCGACGGTGAACTTCACATAACTGTGAAAGAAGCTGTTGACTTGAAACTGAGCAGTGGAATTATAAGGTAAAGTTTTGATTTGCTCAGAGGAGTGGTTTTCAAACTTTTTTGTTCCGCGACCCATTATAACAAACCTCTATAACCCAACGACCCCTATCTAAAACTCGAATAAAGCAAATGCAATGCAGCTGTGCACATAAAGTATCTACTCGCGACCCCTCTGGTTCACGACCCCTCTTGGGGTCGCGACACCCAGGTTGAAACCCACGGACTTCGAGGTTTGATTTCTGCGTTTCGACTGAATTCATTTGCAATAGAACATTTTAATTTACATATTTTTCTAGAAACAAATCTCGCACCTACGTGAAATGCTACATGCTGCCGGACCGATTTCATGCAACAAAAATGAGAAGCTCAGTTTGCAAAGAAACCAACAGCCCAAGGTATCTGTCTTAAAAGTTCTGTAGTCAAGTTTGACCTGTCTGGTAAACAATGAGGTTGTTAATTTTGTTATTCCTCTTTGGTTTTTTCATGCTCAGTTGGTTTCACTTCATCTGTGTCAGATGTGCAGTATTTTAATTTCGAAAAGAAACCGGACCGCGCTACCTTCAGTGGTGTGTGAATATTTTGAAATGATGTGGTTCTAAAACTATTGCATGACTGTAATGTTTTCTTCTCAGAAGAAAGCGAAAACTCGAGAAAAACTCAAAATTTTAAACAACCGTATTTTGAATTGTTCCTCACAAATCGCTGTTTTAGTATGCATGTATTCATCATAAAGCGACAGCGTGGGTGCTATGACTGAGAATAAATAAGTGAGTTTGTGGAAAACGCAATTGTCAGAGCGTTGATTTTTCACCCAATTGTTTTTCGATGTGCTTCAACAATTAAGGTCTCTCACACTGCTCTTGGTAACCACAATAATACTTCAAAGCAGCGCACCGAACAACTTAACAGAAGTGCTTGGATGCTGTGACGTCAGTCAACTTGAGTATAGCTTGCGCATTTACTTTCACAGGGTATGGGTGGATAACAATAGTAGGTTTAAGTCTTGCTTTTCGAAGACGTAGCATCGGCAGGAAAACGAAATAATAAAAATGGTCTGTTTACTGAAAAACTTGATTTTGTGGAAGCTGTGAAATTCGCAACACCCTAAATGTTGAACCACTTCTCCGAATCGAGACATCCCAGCTATGATGGTTCGGCCATGTGTCCAGAACGTCATACAAAAAACTGGTGAGGCTAGTCCTGTTGGCTACACCCACGGGAAAGCGGGATTGTTCCAAGGACCAGGTGGCCCGATTACATCACTGACCTGGCTTTGCTTTCGTGTGGAGCCAGAAAACTATCAGAGGTTGCTGAAAATCGTGCGTTGTTTCTAAGACCCACCTGGGGGTGCTGTCCTCGCGACACCCCCAGAGGAAAAACGGGTTTAAAACTGAATGGATGGATTTTGTAGAAAAAGAAACCAAACAAATACGTCTTAGGCCACTGGACTTCAGCAAACTCAGTTTTAGAAACAGCGGCGCTTTCCAAGTCTTTTATTCCTCCGTAGATTACGATATTTACTCAAAGTTTACTTGAGCTTTGTCACTTCTTGCAGCTACCACCATACCTTTGTCTTTCGGGGATTCTCGCAGAAAGAATTCGAAGAACACACCTTCGAGATTCTAATCTGCGGACTTAGTTTTGCGATGGGGAAGGCAGTTATTGTTGGGGGAGTGAGGCTGAGTGGAGGAAAAGGTAAGTGGCAGTAATGTGTGTTGCTGGCAAAGAGAACTTTTTAGAAGCTTTTGAGCAGTTGGCATTTTTTGAATATTGTAAACAACGCAACAGAAAAGTGCAAAAATATTCGACATACTTTTTCATCGTATTTTTAAATCGTGTTTGTCTTACAAACTAAACATTTTGTTGTTTTACACAAAAATCATTGGCAACCACTTAAGACGTTTGTGTGCAAGTTTGTTCTGTATTAAACACTGTTTCGAAAACCCAGCAGAATGACCTTGTATATTCCCCAACTTTATTTGTTGCTAATACACTATTAAATATGTTACAATGTGGTTAAAAAAAATAATTGAACAGCTCACTAAAGTGACAGTGATGGCTTAATTTGCGGCGGAGATAAATGTATGTAGGAGGTGGAAATGTTAACCATGAGTATTTAAAAAACAATTTGCTTTTGTTAATTTAGGAAGCAAGGCTTATCTGAAATGCGTTTGAATTGAAATGCTTCTTCATCGCTAAGTTCAAAAAAACAATCGCAACGACCTTCTCAAAGTATAGCATCACGTATGTTGATGACATGTACCACAGTAACAAAGTGTTTGCAAGTGAAACCAGGGCTATGGAGCCGGAGCCCAAGAAATTTTGGATTATTGGAGTCGGAGCCAGAAATTTTCGATGGTGTGGCCGAAGTCGAACATTTGAGTTCCAGTTCCACAGCCCTGGTATGTGGGGCAAACGAGTTAACTAATTGCGAGGCGATCGTGGGTTGTCGTATGCTTTCCCGCGTTTGTGTCCAGATTAGGGCTTCTCAAACATTTTTGCACATGTTCCACTATCCATCAAATACATCATTAAGCGACACCTAATATATGCTGGTGTAATAACACAGACGTACAACTAATACAATTGTTTTCGTTTTTCACTGGACCTAATCATTTTTGAGCCGGTGTCAAAAATTTGTTGATGTCGTTTTTTTGTTAGATTTTACGTTTGTTATAGAGCGCAAGACATCAACTTCAACACTGTACTTGTTTCAATTGTCTGGGCACTAGAGTTATTCCCAGCAAAGTAATGCAAAGCTTTAAATGTGGAAAAAAAGCACCAATATCCTTTAAGTCTTTATTTGAATCGGAGCTTTTTTAATACTGTAATACATTTTCTATTCAGACCTAAGAAAACGTCATCACTATAATCTCGTTTGCGTCCACAATAATTACGAAATGATGTTGGTATAATCTAAAAAAATAAACTGATTTTAGGTTCACACCTAATGACTTGAACCCTGCTCTGGAAACTTCACACTGTACGAGCCGGGAAATGATGGGTGTAATGTAACCCAAGATTTGTTTACACTTCCCTAGGAGATGTGACGTCTGTTTTTTCCTGAACAAACTATTTTTGACTTCCCGACGTCCATTCAACTTTCACAACAAATTCGTATCTGCGCAGCGAAACGCACATAGCACACAAATTTTACACACTGTACCCGAAACAATTGCTTTTTTAGAGGGGAATTTTTATTTGTGTGTGGAAAACGTCATGGGCTTTTCAGATCAGTATTTTCTTCATAGCAAGTAATGGTGTAGGTCTACTTTTTACATATAAGGTTTCGCATGTCGTATCTGGCACAAAATGTTTTGCACTCAAAATCACATTGAAATTTCAAGGTAGTAGAGTGCACAAAATTTGCTACACATCGGGTAAGCCAGGGTAGTAGAGTGTCCCAATTTTTATTTATAGGCTTTCAGGGACAAGTTTGTAAAATAACTCTAGCACCATTCCATTTCGCTGCAAATCAGAAAAGTCATGGAAACACAGGTTTTTAAAATTTTTCTAATTGTGTCAAATCAACAAAAAACCAAGCACCCGGGTAGTGAACAACCCAATTGTCCAGAGCAGGGAGGTTCAGAAGAAAAACACACGCGCAGGTTGCAGGTTATATTATACTGCCTCTGCAGCTACGTTTAAGGAAAACACCATCACGGGTTTTAGTAACACGCACGGAATGTTTGTGTCAAACCTGAACAAAGAAAACTTCATTTTCGATGATTTATTGGCAAACATCCAAATATCATGAGTTTCTATAAGTCAGGCTTTCATTAGCCGTTTAAATTTCTGCTGCCACGCCCACATTTCTGTTGCCCCACCCATATTTCTGCTGTCACACCCATATTTCTGCTGCCCCACCCACCTTCATGCAGTTGAGCTCAGCCTGCAAAACATCTAACCGACAAACTTTAAAGGGATGCTTCGAAGCGCAAAAGAAACTAAAGCACTGCTTGCGAGAAATGTGAGAGAAAATCAATATGAGAGAGAAAATCAAAGCAAAACAACTTCAAAATACGCGAGTCAACAAGATTTTGCAGAAATACGATGACGCACTTTCCGTTCTATTTCTTTGAACTTAAACGTTCAGTCATGCATATAATGTTCAGCCATGCATATACAACGCCTTTGTTTAATTTTTTGCAAACGTCGCAGTTTTTGTGTTTTACTTCGAAGATAACCAAAAATGCATCATCCTTGGTTGCTGAGTTTTCACTAAACAGAACCCATGGTTGCATTGTCCATTTGCTTTGAAGTTCCTTTATTGTGTTTTCAGAACTTTTTCTTCACTGTGGTAGTTTCAGGAAGTGCCTGTTTGATTTAGAAAATATTAAAATAAACTGCTTGTCCATAATCTCATACATCTTAGTAAAGTTTCTTAACCTTAGGCCAAAATGTGGCGGAGTGGTTTCTTGCATTTTGCAAGATTTTTAAATCTTTGAAATGTTGTATATACTGTGACACAATATACTGTGACACAATTCATTAGATACTATCTCGATTTTATGGCCGTTTCGATAAACGTTGGACAAATAGCAAGTTTTTTTCTAACCGAGCTTTCGTTTTCCGAACCACTGGATGCGAGTTTCGGGATACTTACTCTGTGGAATTTTATTCTCAGAACATTGATGCAATTAAATTAAAATGCTTGTTATCTGCTTCAAATCACATAAATTCCACTCAACATTTTTGCGCACAGGCGCCGAGCTGCAAACCTCTTCAAAGAGCGACACAACTGCTGACGACATCGATTCAGAAAGTATCAACAGAGCTTTCCTTACTCCTGGTCAAGAAGTCTCTGTGAAGATTCCTATCTTAGCGAAGATTAAACCAACTTATCAATAAGCACCAACGTCGCTGATTCATCTTGATGCTTAATGATATGATATCGTTCGGTCTTCGTCACAGCACGCAATAACTTTTAAGCCTGAGAGGACACAGCTACTGTTGTTCAGTTGAACCTTGGTTAACAGCATTGTTGTGTACATTCGCAATGCAAGCTTTTTGGGGCTTTACTTTTTAAATTGCAGCTTTTATTCCTGTGACAGGTTTTATGCGTCGATTCAGAATTAAACTATGTTTGTGTTCGTCATGCTCGCTTTCTCCAAACCTTGTACTGTCATCGAAACGTCGGTCATTCACAAGGACGACGACGATAATAATCAAAACGGAAAGTATGTATTTAGGATATTTAAATATATAATGAAATGAACCACGATAAATGACACATAGTAAAGCGAAAAAAAAAGAGATACTATAAACCACTTCTTAAAAGCGAAAAGTTAGGTTTGCTGTTTGTGTCAGCAAGAACACATAGAGCTAGCGGCAAGGCTTTGATCCAAAACTTTGTACAATTTGGGTTTTCGCTTTCAGAGTTTTGGCAAAAACGTGCTGTGCATTATAGAAGAACTCATTCACCAAACAACTGCGTCGTAAGCATTCATCATCAAAGGCAAACTTCAAATTGTTTATTAATTCCCTGTTGAGCGGCCGCCTCAACCCCAGTTGAGGGTGGAGAGTTTCATTTGGTGAATATGAGGATAGTTGATTGTATGTCTCTCAACGATCTTCCGTTCGCAGTTGGAAGGTTGTCTTGGCGCGTTGCACTTGAACTCCCTCCCCACCCTGCAATGCGTGATTGTGACGTAAATATCAGCGGGTTGAAATCGCAAGTATAAAGTGTTCTAAACGTTGTTGAAAAGCTTGACTAATGAAACACTCAATCAAACAGCATGTCTCGGCATCATGCAGCGATAATGGCAAAGCCTATGTTTGGAAATTAACTCAAGAATGTCTATAAAAATCCGTGCGTTTTTCATTACGTCATATTATTCGATGTGTTTCAATTACAAAAGCATAGGGACGCATTATTAAAAAGTTGCGGACAACCACAAAGCTTAAAGGTTCGGCTGATGTGAGGCAAGATAACGAACTTGAATGTGGTTATCGCTAAGACACTGGATAAGCTCTGTGTCAGAGAGGGATTGACAATAATCTCAGCGACCACCGTGTTTTGTGCAATGCACTGTAGATTGAAAAAAGGCGACCTTGCGAACTGTGTTGGCGTGTACCACTTGCGTGTTGCTGTGTTGGCGTGTACCACTTGCGTGTTGCTCTGGACGTAGAAATTTGCTGCATGGGTTGCAATGTATTAATGTCTAAGTATTTTTGTTACATCTCGACACAATGAAAGGCATTCGTCGAAAGCAAAGCAATAAATTGCTCTGTACAATTGACTAGATGCAGTAAAGCAATTGCAGAAATCATCTGATGAAAAACATGCTTTGTCCACACCTGAGAAATCCCCACATTGATCTTTGTATTGTGCAGTGGTTCCCATTCCACCCAAGCAAAACTGCTCCGGATTGCCAGAGGTTGTTCTGAAAAAATGAACGAGGACGTCTTGAAAGTAATGGTAAAAGAAGAACCTCTTCAAACGAGACATGTAGTGCCAGGCCTTAGCAAAGGAATATTTCAATGTGTGACAGCGACATTCCGACATTCGACGTTAGTATCTGTAACAATCTGCTGTTGGAAGAGTAAACTAATTTGATGATCAGACGAAAATAACAATACCACTTAGATCTAACTTGGTACCTTCATTTGGTAGTTGGCACACATTACTCGATAAAGTACCTCTTAATGCAACGCTTCCACGTAAGCTTTCAACTATTATCACTTTTCATACAAACAGGAATTTTGTCCTGGTTGGCGTCAGACAAACCAGCGTCCTTTTACAGCAGGGTCTTGTCATTTTTCTGCAGCCGGCAGTTTAAACTTTGCACGCTGCGTGAGGCTTGGAGACATTTAAAAAAACGATTGTTTTGCCCAATGTAATTGCTCCTAAAGGAAAAAGAAACCACCAAGTACGAAATAATCTCTGGACCTAGAAAAAAATTATAGGAGTAAGAGTTGAGCATGCCCACTCAATCGGCGAAAAATAGATTGTGTTTAACAATGCCATAGCCGGTGCTTTGCCCACAATAAGTTCCAAGCGGTAGACAGTTTGAATGTTTAAATGTTTGTTGCAGTCTCAAATACAAAGATGAAGAAACGTGTGTATTTGTCTGTGTGGGAATAAAACTTTGAGAAAACAGAAAAATCGCGCTTCTTCACAACACAAAGAATAAGGCAGAAAAAGCATTATTTTTACTATACGCGCCAGAACCCTATCGAAAACTTTTTTTCTTGTAAAAAATACTTTCGAAAAGGTAAAAACCAAATCAAAATATTTTGGCTGAGCTGAAAAAAGCATCTTCCACGATTCTAGTTATTCTGACAGCGAACGGGAGATGTCTTTGAAATCGGAGGAAAAGTCATCTGTTACTCTGTGAACTTGTATTGTGAAAGTAACATTTAGCGCTTTGTAAGTTCTTTTTAAGTTTTACGGAACTTCTCCCCAAAAATGTGTAACCTTCAGAGCTTCTGACTGATCACTGCTTTGACGTACGTTTCGTTTGTCTCGGAACGGCAATTGACCAACAAGCCGCTTTTGACACGACAGGTAAAGTACAGAATACTGTTTCCCAACACATATTTCTGAATTCATTGAAGACATCAACTTACAACACACGATGGCATGAACGCATGGCCATGGACAACTCGTGAAATTCTTACGCTGCATTTACTTTCTTGAAAAATGTGTAGCGGAAACAGTTTCTCTGTGCAGTCATTTACATGAGCATTAATTGAAGGCGTGTAAACAATTTTTGCTTATTTCTGCTCACCTAAGTTTAGACCAGCACAGATTTATCCCCACAAATCTACCCAGATCCAAGCATGAGATTTATCGCCAACAAAGTAGAACCGCAACATTCCAGACTGAAAACAATATTCTTTAAATGATGCAGATAATGTTAAAAGCTATCTTTAAATGGCATTTTCCTATTGGCAAGCAGCAGAATGACTTTCACACCTCCTTAAGTAATTTCCACGGAAATCTGTAAATGGCAAATTAAAGTCAGCAGTACTACTATTGCATAAGTTGATGATGTTGATCGACCAAAGTCCAATTGCTCGAATCTGACAGCTGTTACGTTGTACGCAGTCAGTGCTTAAACGTTTAATTTTCAGCAGAGCTTATGGCTCAAGGCGATTTCTGAAAGTACTTGCTGAACAAAACATGGCTAAGTGGTACAGATGATTGAGCACGCGCTTCTGAAGCTGGTAGCCTGAGTACCAGTCAGGAAATACCAAAGAACTGAAACACGACTTCCGGGTCTTGTCCAGCCTCGTGCTGGAAGGGTGCGGGGGAATTGTCCAAGGGAACCCCCATGGGAATATCACGTGATTTGTCCCATGGGATGGAAAAGTGAACTGGACCTTTGTCTCATGTCCCATTATAAGTAATGTTAACGCTATATAACAGGATTTTTCTGAAGTTAAATACCGTTATTGTATGCCCACAAACAGCACAGTATGTATCACACTTAGAGCAGGGGCACAACTTGCGGTCGTACGGTCGCATGCGTTCTGCGATAAAAATGTATGCGGCCGCAGTGGCGTACGCAGAAAATTTTCATGGGGGGGTTTCATTCAGTGGCAGATGGTGGTCATTTGTATTTGTTGTGCGCTGTTTGTGACGTCCCCATTTGACGTCATATTCATGTCTTCAAGTGAAGTTTGTTGACATAATACGCATATTCTTCTACACACACTCCCCTTATTTTTGTAAAAAATCAAGCCCCATACACTCGCCTTATAATAAAGTTTTTGTAAACTATCAAGCTCAAGGGGGGGTTAACCTCAAAATACCCCCCTTGCGTACGCCCTTGTGCGGCCGTGCATTGATCAAAACTGTTTGTCTATTGCAGCTATGTCCAACCCAACTGGCTTACTGAGCCAAAATTATGTCACTATCTTAAGTAGGGCCCCAGATTGAATGGCATATTAATGAAAGCCACACAGTGAATGGCTTACTTTGATCTTACCAAACTAAATTTAGCTTAAGCTAGTGTACTGATAGGGTTCGAATCCTATCTGCAATGGTAACAGACGTGAAAGTGGCACAAAAGACCATATGGCTGCGATCTCACAGGTTTGATATCAAAAATGTCAAATTCAAGATTATCAAAATAAGAACAAGTTGTCAGTACATAGCAGTGTTTCTCAAAGTGGGTGGAATCGCCCCCTTGGGAGCGATTTTGAGAGGCAAGGGGGCGGAAAAAATAAAGGGGGCGATAGGGGGGAAAAACAACGCAAAGGGGGCAAAAATGCTGAACTACTGATCGATCACTGAGTTAACTTCACTAGCCTACTAGTCTGATTGGTTAGTTTCTTGCAAATTCTACTTTACTATGATAATAGTTGTAGGTTGTTGCTAAAGGAATTTAATTTTACTCTGGATCTTCTATACATAGAGTCTATGTGCCCGGCTACAGTGTGGATTATTTTCACAAGAATTCTGAACGTAATATTAGCGTCGTAACATAGTTGCTTAGTTTAACTTTTTGATGGTTTGGTTCAACTATTTAATGATTCGTTTAAATAAAATTCTTTGAATTTACGACTTTGTGTTTGCTTTATCAGGCTTTGGGGGCGAAAACGACGTGTCGAGGGTGAAAAGGGGGCGATAGAATAAAAACGTTTGAGAAACACTGGTGTATAGGATACTTTATCTACAGCGAAATCCAAAACTGGGCCGCACAAAATCTTCGACTGAGCCACACGCGGGCCGCGGATTGGACATAGTTGGTCTACTGCGTGAGGATACTTAGTAGAAAGACGGCCAAACAGACGTGTAGAACCAGGCTAGGCTTAATGTGTGGAAGCAGAGCAGAAACAACGCAAAAAATATCTTAACTCACTGGCGGCCGCAATTAATAAAAATAAAAGCAATGCGGCCGGCAATAGCGAAAAGGTTGTGCAGCCTTTACGTAGAGGCTCAGTGCCATGACGTAGTGATGCTAGGGCCTCGGAACTAGGGTTCTTGGGCCTTTTTTTAGGTGACACTCAAAATAACGGAACACCCAATTTTAATTGACCCTCTTAATCGGGGATTTGGTTTGCCTTATCCACGGCTGTTTAGGGGCTAGACGTCAGACATGCATGCACATACAATGTACTCCGTATTATTGTAGTATTGCGGAAATCCCGTGGGATGGTACAGTAATAAGTTGTCATGGGATGGAACAGAAAAGAAGTATCTCATGTTCAAGCTTGGTGCAAGGAAAAGCTTCATGAGCTGTGTTTCTACAGACTTGCCACCAGTTAAAGTAGCCAGGTGGCTGTAAGCGTCATGGAAGGTGAGCCTCAGTAGATTATACGTGGCGCTCCAGACGGAGTAGAAAGCGAGTAGAATAAACTTTTTCATCATTGTTGAAGAAACTTAGAACAGGAAACAGTTTTTCGATCATTGTTCAAAACTTCTTTTAACTTCAGTTGATCGATTTCGGAGCTGTTGGACAAATCAAAGATATGAGCAGAAACATTTTGTCATTTGATCATTCATGGCCAAGGCGTCCGCAGGAATTTTTCCAGGGGGGGGGCAAATCGATATTTTGCTTATCCGCTTCAGGTTTCTGACGATGTATTTGCTAATGGACGTTCACAAAACGCTTTAACAGTTCTTAGTCTCAGTTTCCAGGAGGTCAAATGCCTATTTTCTCCCCATGCGGACGCCCATGCCCATGGCTGTTGGTTGTCAAAGGTCATCATACTTTCATCGCAATAAAAAGCATTCTTACTTCACGCCAGGACAGACGGCACTTGCGAAGCCGATGTTGTTGAAAGCTCGGAACTGTATGTATCCCGCCTGGACAGTTTTATTCTGACTGTAAGGAATTCCATCCAGGATAGATTTAGCATTTCCTTTGAGAAATGTGACTGGAGCTGTTATCTTCGTGTTTGAGAAGTTGAACTCAAAATTCTCTGAAAGTAGATATTGCATGGTAAGTTTTACTGAATATGAAAAGTGGCTTGAAGCAACAAACAACTGAAAAACCTGCTATCTTCATGTAATTCTTGATGACGGATGTGACTTGTTCCACAGTAACTCGAGCGCCCATCGGCTTTTTTCTGAAAATAAGTTTTTTCCATTTACAAAATAAGAACATGACCACTTTTATCAAGCATTCGTGCACCTAAACATATGAATTTCATTCTTGGGACACAAAAAGGCGAACTACAATAGTTGGATGCCACGCGAACAAGAACAAGTGCGTGGTCCCAATCATTGTGGGTGTAATCCACCAACAAGCCTGTTATTGTTACGTCATACACAAGGTCGCCTTGGTACCTTTCACTTGAGCGTTATCAACGCAGCGAAGATGAAACTTATTCTGGCATTAAAGAAAAGTATTGTACGAAGCACAAAGACAAAGGTGAGAATACGAAGCACAAAGACTCTGGTTTGTCAGTAAACCTCCCAACATTGAACAAGGTAGACAAAAATCACTCAAAAACGCAGTTGAAATGACTGGTAATCACTTTTCAATACGTAGCAAATCATGGAGTCAGGGCCGTGGGAACCGCCCCCCGCACCCCCCGGCCGGGAGGGGGCCCAGCCATGTCTAGGGGCCCCGCCTCAGTTGCAATACTTTTACTGTTTTACTTTTTTAATTTTGAAAATTATAATTTATATTTC
>JGI24159J19872_10009276_pt1 | contig 12893 bp, 14 predicted proteins | sample Ectturendosymbi4_FD_19872 | JGI IMG/M metagenome (IMG submission 19872)
TTAAACTGAAGTGAATGTTTTCTATGTATCAATAAGGACAACTGAAAATTACGAGTTTAAGAAGATTAGGACTGCTGGAGTGACTGTAAACGCCACTATATAAAAACAGCCAGGGCGACAATCCCATATGTTCAACCAGAGATGAAATTTCGCAGCCCTCCCGGCCAATTTCACCACGAGCCGCCACTGTCAACAAGTACCACTCCTTACACTTTTGGCACTGGTTCTTTTATAGCCAACTCCTTTAATCCTCCGTAAGAGTTACAAATAAGTATTTTTGGCATTTGCCGATTGAATAGAGCAAGGAAATATAGGTTTAAAATCAAAGCAGCGCAAGTTGCAATTCAAATGTTGCGTGCTTGTCTTAAAACTTTGGACAGACACCTCTCATGCGGCGTCTACAGTTACCTTTTCAAACACAAAAAAACAGAGCAGGAAATTTAGTGCTCGCACTGATCTAATGTGAACACCGCCATGATGCTTGGTGTGTATTTTTTTCTATTCGCATTGCAAGAGCGTGATCATTCCTCAGCTTCTGTGTGCAGGTGATGGTCAAAAATAAGCGTGTGTTCGGTCTTGTATTCGCGATTGCTAATTAGCCGTGGTTATGTTTAATCTGTACAGCACCTATTTTGCTCTTGAAGAAAAGTTACCAAAATAAACCGACACCACTTTAGAAAAAGTATTGCTGTCTTTTCAGACGTCGAGCGGACGAGGCCTCCAACACAGTGCTCAGCGACAGAGACGAGCCTCCGGAAATCACTGCCAAACTTTCTTCGGATGTGAAGGTGCTGCCTTTTGTCGCATCGTAACTTTTAGTCATGAGCAATAAGTGAGCAAACGTCGCGCCAGGTATTTGTAGAAGGCAATTCACAATTCAAGGCATCACTTGCTGTTGCCAAACTCCAAGGTAACGATATTGGTTTGGATTTTGAAGTTGAAGATGCCCCATTTTTAGTAGAGCAGTGTTGCGCCGTTGCTGTAGCCCTATTCAAGAATTTTGCGCTTTGACCTCTTGGTTCAGGTGGACAGCGTATGTGGTTTGGTTTGTACTTTTTTGTCTTATTTGGGTGAGACAAGTGGCGGCAGGCCGAAGCCTGAAATGTGCTTCTTGCCGCGGCGGTTAAGGTTAACGCTCTTGCCCAAGCAGCGCTGCGCCGATTCACTCAGTGGACCTGGGTTGCTCACCGAATTTTTCGATTGAGAGGCGGACACTACCACTGAGCTGTCGCTGCAAGAGCTTCTTACTGTTGCTTGAGTATTTTCGTTGGTTATGCGTTGCCAGGCGAGGAGCAGAACTTTCGACACAGGAGCTCTGTTGACCGATCTCGGCAAGAACGTTGCGAACCTTCCGAAGCCCGAACCGATTTATCCCAGCAAGGAGTTGAAAAAGACAAAGCCGATGGTGAATACTTGTTTGTTGGGCGAGTTCGATATTCACACGCGCTGTTCTCATTCAGTTCTGCAGATCACGGTCAAGTTTCCAACTTCAGTAAAGTGTTTGTTTGTAGCGTCTTGCTCGCAGTGTCTATATCAGACTGTAGCCGAGAATTGTCGCTGATCATTGTGATTATTCCGAGATACATTTTGTAGGAAAATAAGATATAAAAAAAATAAGTTCTTATTTTCTTATAACAAGAAGCAACATCTTCACTTACACTAAAGGCGCTCTGTGCGCGTTTATTCCTCAGCAGTATACGTCACACCCTGCTGCTCTTGCGTCAGTTGTGGTTGTTGACATTTGATATCTTGATCAGGTTCCGGTCAAGCCAGCTGACATCAAGCGGTCGATCGAAAGCGAATGGAAGAAAATCGAAAAGATCGACTACGACTCACTTCTCGTGAATGGGACCACTTCGCCATTGATCAGTCCGATCACCGAGACCGCGTCAATGGTGAAGGCCTTGCAGTCTGAGGTGACCATGCGTGTAGCCTTCGCATTAACGCTCACGGAAACGCCATTTTGCTTCTGACCTTACAAAGCTTCGCTTCCTTGGTTGAACGGATGTCACATGAAAGCTAAGTTCTCCAAACCCAGCATGTTGGAACGAAGCGTAACTTTGTACTACGGTAGCAGGGAAACCAAGTGCTCCTTCACGTTTTCATGTTTGCTGTTGACAGCATTGCTCGAATGCATATTTCGCGATAGCAAAGTGTTGATTATTTTATAAATAGTTTGGAAAAAGTTTTGTTTGTCCTGCTAATATCTGACGCGTTTAATGGTGACTGTTTTTTTTTCGCTCATTGACCAAATTTTTTTAAGGACCGAAAAAACTAAAAGTTAATTCGGTCATAGTGCCCTTTTCAGTCATACAAAAATGTCGTAAGACGAAAAAGTGACAGAAGAATTTTAAGCTATTTCGGACAAACAACCGAAATCTCTCAGGGGAAAAAAACAGGCTGCTAAAGATCATGACTATGACGACAATTTTGAGTTTTTGATCTTGCGAAAGTAACTTTTATCGATCCTGTGTATAGAGGTAGAAACAAAAGCAAAAAGTCGGCAATGTGGCGTCCTGCCGCTCTACCCTGAGTTGTGATTCAAGACTCCACAGTTTTCGAGGAATTTCGCTTTAGAGAACGGTTTGTGTTACTTCCTGCAGGTTGATTCCTTGAAAAAGCAAATGGAACGCGTGTATTCTGATCGCAGTTCGACGAGCCAAGATGAGTTGTTAGCGGTGAGTGACGCCAAATCGATTTTTGCGCCATCCACGCACGCACAGCCTAATTCGTGGCCCGCAAGCATTGTCAATGTCCTTTTTCGAATGCGTGTTCATTAGAAATAATATATTTCCTTTGTCACATCGTTCCCGCAACTGTTCATTATCCAGGGCGCCTGGCGCACCCACCGCTGTTGCTGCCTGAGTAGGAGATATAAATCAAGTCACGACTTTCACGTTCTCTGTTCCAGTCTGCTGTGTTCCGGTTTCCTCTTTGGAACCTGCAACTTGGTATTTTATTATTTTTTCCATGCGCAGAGCGTGCGTTGTCATGACAACTCGTAACAAAACGCGCAACACGTTTCCGTCCCAGCGAAACTACGAGCATTACGAATAGGTTTCAGAATCACGACGTTGTGCTCAAGCAGGTGTGCGAGCAGCCAGACACTTTCAATCGTCGTCAAATAGAAGTAAAATGTCGTAGTTCCATTATATTAATCGAAAGCAAATAGACTCGCCGGTAACGGCCATTGCCAGCTACAGTCGGGCACTGGTCCTTGGCGCCGCCGCATCGCATTCCGTTCTAAGTTTTCTGAAAACGCTCAAACCACGTGCTCTTTTTCCGTTCGTCACAGTTCAACGCCTCCCACTCAACTCTCATCCCTGACGACAAACATCGATTGCCAGACAAGTCTGACCAGCACAGCGATCCGGTCGAGAAGCTGAAACAGGTGACCGCCGTGCGTTGACATGAAAGATTAATGGCGCGAGCTTTTGACGAAGCAGCGGCCTTCTTGCTGCGCTATCGTGCGGCGTGCTCGCAATGCTTTGCGGTGTGCGATGCCGGTGAGGTCACTGCTGACCGTAAAGCTTCCGATAGAGTGTACAACAGGGTGTGTATAAAGTCTGCGTACATGGTAAAAAACACAATGTCTGGGACCATTATTCTCGTCCACTAGACTGGACAGAGCCATCATCATTTAATTTAATAAACCTATGGGGAGGAAAAATAACCTAAACAAAGAAAATAGATAGTGAAAACCCTTGTGTACCCAGACTTTGTGGACACCCTGTATTGTTGGAAGCTCTTGAGGTGCGGCAAACACTCCCTTTCCTCACTCCGATCCAGCTTCCCCAGCGACTTCTCGCTTGCGAGGATTGTGAAAATATTTTTGGACCGAGTTGTTTCGGTTTTCGTCGCTCTAGTTGTTTGTTAGAAGCGCCGCAGTTATTCGCAGGGCTTTCTAGATATCCCTGAGTTATTCGCTTCCATTAAGTTTATTCAGTGGTGATTTCGCAAAACCCGCATAGTTTTGCGCAGCCACCTGACGCTTCAAATTCCCTTTTTCAGGAGCTCTCGGCTGCCCAGGAAAGCTCGCGCGTGAAATCAGCCAAATTGCGCGAGTGCGAGATGCAGCTCGACATCGCTCTCACCGAGTCGCAGCTCGTCCAGAGGAAGCTTGAGAATGCGCTGGACGAGTTGCTTCTGGAAAAGAGCAGGAGGGAGGAGGAAGAAAAAGAGCATCAGAGGTTGGTGGTTGAGCCAGGTCCCCGTTCAGAAATGTATCTAGAATGGGTTTTCACTCTTTTCTAAACTGGAGTGAGAAGCAGTTTTTCTATCCTCACGTTGGAGCGTTTACGTTATTCTCGACACATGAGTAGCTGGTAACTGCTTAGTTTGCGCAAGTCTATGCTGGGTTTTCGCGTGTTGATAGCTTTTTTCCTCTACTCTTGTTGAAACTCCGGATCCAGCTCCTTCACAGTGGTTGCTTACTCGGCAATCTCTGCCACTTGTTTGTCTTTTGCAACACCTCGAGCGTGAAGCTGGCTGCGACATCTTATCTTAATCCGCGCAAGTCAACAATGACGATGTAACCTCCTTTATTGCGCAATAAATCCCCGGATTGAGAACGGGAAAGGTCAAAGCGTCTGCGATGCGATACCAGAGCAAACTACCCCAGATTACCGGTATTTTGCAAAACAAAGGGCGGAAACGTCGATAAGCCCGCTACCTACTTTTGAGCAGGAAGGCGGAAGCGTTCGCGAAGCAACTCGAGGCGAGCGACGTCCGACTGAAGAAAGCGGAGACTGAGGCGCTCGAGAACCAGCGTCGGGTTCGTGACTTGGAGCGGCAAACAAGCATGCAAACAAACCGCGATCACGAGGTGCATTGCTTTGCATTTTTGTCGCTTTACCGGAAGGTCAAATTAACTGTGTTTCAGCCGCTGAAACTCTCCACTATCCTTAAACACGGTTTCCGCTGTTAATTTTTCTTCAGATTGTTTTCCCCGTACCGATTAAGAAAAAAACAGAACTCACAGGTCATAGCAGGTTTGAAATATCCGTGTTTGCCACATCTAAGCTGGCCACCCGGTGAATTAGTCGAGCGGTTATTTTATTGGAGCGAATGTTACTTCCGTGCTGCCATATTTGCGTTAATTTTGTCAACTAAATCAGGCGGGCAGCGCAAACAAATCTTTCACCCTTGCGTAGAAGCGCTGGGATAATTTAATCGTAGAACGTTGAAACTTTCCTGAGAGTTGCCGTTAAAGTCTCTGCGAAAACAAGCTCGGGTCTTGACGTGACAATGTCTACCATTCCGTCCGCTTTTTTCCAGGCTGCTCGCTTGCAAGAACACATATCCGTTATGCGAAGGCACGCCGAGAAGCAAGAGACGGAGACGCGGGAGTTGCAGGGGGCGTACGAGCAGAAGTGTCAGAGCCACAAACAAGTGGAAGACAACCTGATCGAGGCCAGAGAACTCGCGACGAAGTGAATAGCGTTGCTGTGTTGTGCGCGAATTTCTCAAATTTATAGATAAGTCGTCGGTGCGGCGTGTTGTTCGGTGTGAAACAGCTCGTGTGTCACTCAACGAGTGTGGGGAAATCATCGTTCCCGAACTTTCTTCGCAGGTACGAGCGCCAACTAGCTGAGACGAAACAAGCTCTGCGAAGCACTGACAACGAAAGAAGTCTGATTTCTGCTCATAGGTTGGTTGCTGAATTTATACGGCGGTACAGCAAGACCGCACGTCTGTTGAGTGTTATCGGTCGGTCTTTAAAAGGACAGGACAGGAGTGACGGTTCGCAATCTTTGCGGCTTGTCACTCTTTTACTGTTCGCGGAAAACTGTCGAAGCAACTGCATCGCTCTGTTATTTTAGGGAGCAGCATCGCAGCACTCAATAAACGAACCCATTCCAGGCTAGACAAATTTTCACGCGCTTTTCAGACAAGAAGCTGAGGCCGATTTGAAGAAACTGAACGAGGCGCTTAAGTCTGCTCAGAAGCGAGAGTCGAAGCTCAAGGACGACGTGGATAAGCTCGTCGCGCAGAGCCAGATAGACGAAGATTGCAACGCGTCTTTGCAAGTATGCTATTGCACGTGGTTTCCTTCTTTTCCTTTTCTTGCTAACGTTCGCGTGTAATATTGGCCAAATTACCATCGTCTCTGGGCAGCCCGGCCAGCTGTAAGTGCTGGCTGTCATATGCGTGTCGGGGCGCTTAACCCCCAGTTTTTGTGCTACATACAACGCTGTCATGGGAACGCTGCTTTCTAAGTTTTAAGCTCGTCCGGTCAGATTTCTGAACTGATTACAATCTCAAAATAGCCCGGTTATTTTCTTTTTTCTCCGACTTATCCCTGCTGTGTGGTTATCTCTTTCGTTTGTACTTTGCGACGTACGTCATTGTTTCTGCAAACGGGAGTTAAGTACGATGCAACGCAGGCGTTGTTGAGAGGTCTTTGGCTTCAGTATCGGAGCTAACTTCCGTTACTGCAGTTAGTTTGCAGTGTTGCGACGTGAGCTCCACCGACATGACGTCACTTGTACTTCACGAGTGAAATTGTCGGCTTGTTTGGGTTTGATTTCCAGGCGTTTTAGTCATAGTTAGCATCCAACGTTGGCAAAAACTCAAGCAGTAATTTTGTTTGAGCGTTTCCGATGAGAAATGTCAGATGTTTCTGGAACATTTGCTGCTCTTGCCAAGACTCAAAAATTTAGTTCGCTCAGTGGGAATCTTTTGCAATGCCTGTGATTAATATCTGCCCGTGTGGATGTGACCTGCATTTTGTCAAAACACCTGTTGCACACGCATTGGTAAAAGCTCTTCGTGTTTCTTGAGTTCACATCGAAGTTAAAATATGAAGTTAAAGAACGAACTTCTAAGAATTCGTGGTTGATTGAACCGTCATTGTGCCTCATAACAACACTTAATATTTTGATGTTCGTCACTACCGAACGCGGCATAATAACTTTTCGATCCAGATTCAGCTCAGAAAAGCGTGTGTCAGTGCTGACCTTGGTTTTTCTTGTGCGTTTTTACGGGATGTTTTGCCTGTTCACTTTATAGGATCAACTCAGAAGGGAGAAGTTGGAAAAAGAAAAGATGAAGAAACAAGTGGAAGAACTGAAAGCTGGTTGTCTGTCAAGCGACGAAAAGCGAAAGGAGATGGAAAAATTGATCAAAAAGGTAAGTGGCAAAGGTCGGTGCCCGGAGTTGAGCGGTTTTAGAACAACTGCATACTGAGAGCAAAATACAAGCTTCAGGCTGTAAATTGTGGCATTACGTGGAAGATATAAGAACAAAGAATTAACGATGTTATGGAACGTGATTTTTCAAAACTGCAACGTGATGCAAATGCGATCAAGTTTTTGAAATACGTCGTAACTGACGCTGACGTCACCAGTGACTTGTTGCTCCGACGGTTGATCAGCAGCGGAGCTGTCTGGATTTGTTTGCTGTTGACATTTATTCGATTACAAGATTTCAGTGAAAGCGGTGATGGTTACTTAGTGTGTCATCGAGCATTTGCTTTTCAGCTCAACGTTGAGGCAAAGGAGTCAGCAGACCAAAGTGACAAGTTGAAACAGGAGAATGAGCATCTAAAAGACGGGGTAAGTAATTCCTTCAGTTTTTCAACGTTACCTGGCATTTCCGTTCGAATCCTAGTAACCACTCGAAAAGTCCGGCGTAATCTTCATTTTTCGTGTAGCTTTTTGCATTTTTCACCTCATAGCTTTTTACCGCGTTTGCCTTCAATTTCATTCGCCTAATTTTATTCCGCTTCAGATCGCAACCAACAATGCTCGTGCGTAAAATTACGTTGATATTTTAAAGTGCGAGTCTGTATTTAGTTGGAAAAGCTGCGGCATTCGTCCGAACAGTCAACCCGCGAGCTGCGTTCCCGGTTAGCGGCGGCTGAGAAGCAACTCGGAGACATCGACAATCTTAAATCCGCCGAAGCACAGTCGTCAGACAGCAGCTTCAAGGTGCATGAAGTAAATGCGTTCAAAGTATTTCGGCGTGTTTTTTGCAATAAAGCGAAAATTCGTTTGATTTGGTTTTAAGCAAGTAAAAATATGGTATCTGATGAGTAGTTCGGCCAAACTGGGAGCAGGCCATGCTTCTTAAGATGAAGAATCTATCACCGTGAAATTGCGAACTTGCCATTGTTGAAACTTACTTGTTCCTAATCTTTGTCCTGGCGATCGTTGTCCGCGGCAAATGCTCGCATAGATCCGTGTCTGTATCGCTTGCCGGTGTGGCTGACCCCAGTTAGTATAATCTGAAGCTGCCATTGCTGTTTCATTAACCTTATTTGCTGCTCCATTTTGACTTCCTTTACTTTTATTGAACACTTGAACAAAAAAAATATTTTCAAAATTTCGTTTGATTGCACTCAAACTTTTGTACACAGTAGAATTAGTTCAAAACGAAGTACAGTGTATTGTTGTTGTGACAATTCGAGTTTCAGTACATGTGAGCCTGACCGAGAGCCATGTGTGGTGTTACCGTTCGAAGGCGAAGGTGAGCGAGTTGGAAGCTGAGATGGTCGACACGGGTCAGATGATCGCTGCACGCCTCAGTGCACTCGAACGACCCCGTCGAGATTCAGCGTCATCGAACTCGTCGGATAAAGATACGTCATCCCACAAAATGCGGGAAAAGGTGCTGAGCGCGTTGTTTGCTTCACTGGCACGAGCAAAGAAATGACAGCATCGGTTGGAAACATCAACACTGCCGCTTCGGAAACAAGCAGCGCAGCTTGATCCTGGTTTATCGTTACGACACAAGTCACTGTCGAATATTTTCGCTGCAAGTGTTTTCCGCAGTTGTGTAGCGAGTTCGTTCCACTAAGCTTTTCGCGAAGCGAGGCTTTCTACGCCTGTCGTGACCAGATCCTGCGCTATTTCGACCATGATTCACCTGTGCGTTTTTTCCTCATCTGAACATTGCTGCGACAGACCACAGGATCGAATGGAATTTTTAATACTCATTGCAGATCCAGCGCTTGGAGGCAGAACTTGAGAAGAAGACGGCAGCTGCCTTGAATCTAGAAAGCAGCTCAAGGGAAACTGAGAAAAGGTGCGTAGAAAGNAAATGTTGTACTTTATCAAACTTGCAAATATTCTCCAATTGCGCGGGTTTTCCAAACTTTTAATTTTCCAATTACGCCCGTGTGGTGTTATTCGGCGCAGATTGAAAGAACAAACCAAACACGATGCATCCGGCACCGAACGTGAAGACGGACTGTCGTTGGAGAACAAAGTCATCCGCTTGGAAGAGCAACTGTCCGCCACACGAACTTGCCTGCAACATCTTCACGCTCGCGCCCTGAGTCTTGCTCCATCTCTGAGCTCGAACAAAGACCCGGCCACTGCCCTCCGCACTCTGCTCGCCGACACGCTTCGTCTGGCGTCCGGCGACACCGACATCTCTTCAACGAACCCGGAGCACCCCCGTTCCCCCTCCCCGACGTCGGATCGACAAGAACCCCCCAGATGGCAGCGAGTGGCCGACCCCGAGTCGAGACAACAGCATCAGAAAGTCATGTCGCGCCTGAGGCAGCTCACCGAGAACCTGAAGCGGTCCGATGGCCGCCTGGTCAGTCCTGCCGGGTCGCCCCCCTTGCTGGGCGCAGCGGCCCATCATCTGCAGGAAGGAGACAAGTCGGCGAAGGAAAGCGTCAAGTTGACGGATGACCAGGCGGCGCAGTTGTTTGCCAAGCAGGTAGGAACGCTGTTGTTGCTTCTGGTGTTGTGAAGCGTATTTTGTGAACAGTTGATTGGACCCTGACAGGAAGCTTTTGCCTTCGCACTGGTATTCAAATAAAAAGCCGTCGACTTTCTGCTGCGACGACGGACCTGACTATTTCCTGCTCCTCTCTCGCGCAGGTCAGCACCCAAGCGCTCCTTCTCGCCGAAATGGCGGCCACTCTACGTCGCGCGCAGTCATCGCCGTCGCTGGCGTCGACCGGGCCTCCCCCTCCTCAGTCGAAGAGCAGACAAAGCGCCACCTCCCCGCAATTCACCTCTGCTGAGTTTTCCGACTCGATAGCGCAGCACGCGGCAACCGGTGGACTTCTGCAACACGTCGACGCTCTGGCGCAGAAGCTGACCTTGGAAGGGATGCTCATGCGAGAGGTGGCCAGGCTGCGGGACGCGTGGACGGCGTCGCGCAGTCGAAGCGGCCAGCACCGGACCTTGCGCGGAGGTGTGCATGGCGAGTGCGCCAATGCCATGCTTGTACATTCCCATGTCAGTTACGTGCTGCAGGTGAGGCGAGTGTCTTCTGTGTTCGATTTGTGAAATAAGATTTTCCTTTCTGCAATGTTGATCGAGTGCATTGCAGTATTTCGTGTCGTTTTTAGCAGTTGTTCGTTAGTGATGAAAAAAATATTTTTCTGCATTTAATATTTAAATGCCGAAGTAAACTTTCAGTTTCGCAGTTGTTTTGTTTGTTACGTTGCTTAGCAACAGACAAAAATGCGAAGCCGAAGTTTTAGATCCTTTTCCACGTCGTTCCCAGACGTACAAAATTTTGAAACGATGGCTTAAAACTCACAGCTGCACAACAAAAGGCCCGCACCTAATCGTAAAGTAACTTGGTGACCGGGTGACGATGGCCAGAATCGCGGTCGCACAGTTTCATCACTATTTCTGCGCAGGTTTACAACGAACGCATCGCTCGTCTTTCCCTGGAAGCGAAGCAAGCGCGCCACCGCGCGGACGCGGCCACGCGGAAACTGCGCGAGCTCGTCGATGCGTGCAAACGGCTCGACGTGAAAGAGATCGGCGACCTCGCCGTGCAAATCGACACCGACCCCATCGCTCCTCCTTACTCCGAGATTCCTCTCTGGGAACAGCAAGTGAGTAGCATGGGGGAAGTAGTCTGCTGCCAAACCCGTTCAGCTGCTATTATGCTGAATAGACAGGAATCACAACTGGACGATTGCCGCGTTTTTCTTATTGTTAATTATACCCTCACCTCCTTTTTTTCTTCAGAAGAAACAACAAAAGTTTTAAAAACTTATCGCGGCGTTGCGGTAAGAAATTCACCTTTTTCGGGGCTTTCCAGTCTCTTATGGCTGAAATGTCGTCACTTCCTCCTGTGACGTATTTGCTTCACATGATCGTATCACTCCAGGTCGACTACGGGACTCTACATGGTGCCCACTCTGTGCCATCGCCCATCGACACAGAAGTCATGTTCCTCGACCAAGAGGCGAGTTTCTTCCAGCAACTGTCCGAAGATCTGGGTTCACTATCAAGCAACGTTCAGTCTTTGTCCGAACTCGGTGCTCAACTGCTGGCAACTGATGGCGCTCTGCAGAAGTATGTTGTAAACGTGTGTGGCTTGCTAACTGAGAACAGGGATGCAAAATTGACTTGTCTCGCCTGAGTGCGCACACTTATGATACGAAGAAATTTTTTTCTGGCAAGAGTTTTGCGTTGCTTGTCGCACAGTCAGAAGCTTTGATTGCCCGTGGATTTCTCCCATGCACGTGTCCACAAGTCACATTGATCGGGGTAACACGCTTGCTCTGACGTAGTGCAGTGCACGGATTGTCGCAGATCATTCTTTGATGCGTTAATCGCATCGCAAAGGAAAGACCTTCGTTTTTGAAGTTTTGTCGTAATGTGGTTTGTCGCCAAAACCAGACGTGCAGTGAGCGAATTGTGCGGCATCTAAACTTGTACAGATACGTCTTTGCGTTTCTTTGAATGAGATATGCACAAGCCCTGGATGGTTGAAAGCAGACGGTGTGGTTTATTATGTGCAATGCTACAATTTCTTGATAGAAATGCTTGTCGCATTCTCAATTTTTGCATTAGCATTCACGCAGTCGTGGTGTTCCGTTTGGAAGAATTCGAAAACGCGCATTTACCTGACGCTGACTTCCGCCGCTCCATTTAAACGATGCAATCGTCGCGCAACGACGCGATCACGATTTAATTGCTTCTGACCGCGGTCTTGTGCAGGCTTCTATCGCCCAGCGAAATAAGCGAGCATGCTTCTGTCATCGCCAGAGAAGCCATCGTGCAAGCGGAGATCATCTACATATCACACAGGTGTGTTGATGCGCGTTGTATATCACACAGGTGTGTCGATATGTGTTGTGTATCACACAGGTGTGTTGATGCGTGTTGTGATTGACATTGTCGATTGTATTAGAGCGAACCTACAAAGATGCTTCTACAACAGTTAAACGCGTAGCGTTGAAATGTATCGAATGTTGAAAAGTGGGTGGCTTTTGAAGCTTGTGCTGAGAGCTTTATGTTAATATTTTCTCGATGGCAAGTAGCAACGGTTGAATTTGAATTCGTTTTTCTGCAAATGTGTTGAAAACCTGCAATCATTCTGTCTTGGCTTTCCATGTACAATTGCAAAACTAAAGTTGTAGTTGCCGATATTTTTTCGAACACAACTAAGTTTGTTGCCTCGTCCATACGCAGTAATTGCTAATATTTCTGTGTTCCTTATGTATCCTTTGAACCAATCTTTTTAAAATATCTAAAATACCAAAACGTAAAGTTCTTTTTGAGCAAAAATTGTTAATTGTCGATGAGTGTTAAACCCGCACCGCTGAAGACCTTTTGTAGTACTGCATGCCGTCATGTGTTGATCATAGTCGTTGTCGATCGTTTTCATGATTTTTTCCGGACGTAGGCTGCGCCGAGACTACGATGACGAGCTCCGCAAAGCGAAAGCCGCAATCAGCGACCAAGCCCAGCATTTCGAAACATTCAAGAAAGAAGTGCGCGCCAACGAGGAGAAGTCTGCCGGGCGCTTGAAGCGTCTCACCGAGGAGTACAATTCTAAGGTTTCCAGAACAAGTCTATTCTTTCCTGATCAAAAAAAAGCGGTATCTGTTAAACGTGTTCTGCTCGGTGATCCCATGCAAAGAATAGTCGAAGCTGAAGACAGTGGTGCGCGTTCGGGGTAGACAA
>JGI24159J19872_10009280_pt1 | contig 12892 bp, 8 predicted proteins | sample Ectturendosymbi4_FD_19872 | JGI IMG/M metagenome (IMG submission 19872)
GAATCCTGGTTAGTTTCTTTTCCTCCGCTTAATTATATGCTTAAATTCAGCGGGTTGTCTTGTCTGATTTGAGATCCAAAGCATTTAAAAAAAAATGGGTTGTTATCTTAGAGAAATCTAATATATAGAAGAAAAAAACATTAGAGAAAAAGGACAATGAGTAAAATCTTCACTTTTTAGTTAGTAAAAACAAAAAATACACAGTTATCATTAACGATTCTCAATATCCTTAGACCAGTGATCCTCCCAAAACACAACTAAAAGTATTCAGGATGCAGATAAAACGACAAACTCGTACAATGGGACGCCTCAATTCACCTTCGGTCCGAAAGATTTGGACCACTGGAAGAGCAGTTAATGCCAGCAACTATTTAGGGCATGGGTGGCCCTGTACCGACGTGCTCGACCGCGAGGTCATGAGAAGCATATAACCCTTGAGAATGTAACGTATGAGACCGCATGGAATCAGTTAGAAGTATTTTGGTCAAACAGATTTGACTAAGAAGCTATGAGCTTTCAATGATAAAGTGGAAAATAAAACACATATAGGATTTCTCAAGAGTTTCTCAATATATAAGAAGAAAACTCCAGATTGTTGGTCAGAAGATCGTACTGAACTTACTAAGTCCAGAGCACCACATCATATCAAAGAAGACCGACTTGTGCTGCATGTTGAAGGCGCCGCAAAGCGAGATTTGGAACAACCTCAATACTTCGACAGGACCCCCAAAGGCACACGCACCTAGCCTGAACCCTTCTCTAATGGCTTTGATAGAGCTCAATAGACAAAGAAGTTATTAGTAACTAGAACGTTCCTCCGGCGCACTATATTTCAGGTGACCACACAGGACGATTTCGGCCCGCACGGACGCACCCACCAGCTGCTCTCTACCACACCCCCCTCTCTCCTTACGAAGAAGAAAAGAATGTGAAAAAAAGCAAAATTTAGATCTGTAATATTCGCTTAAAGCGGACACTCAAACAGACATGCTCGCAGGATTACCCACGAGCGCCACTTGCGTTCAAAAATTCAATGATTCACGAGTTCTGCAAATCGCATTACGTTTCGCAGTTTGCTACGTTCTTCATCGATGTGGGAGCCTAGACATCCACCGTTATGAGTTGTAAATGTTAGGGGTTTGTTTGGTTTGGTTTTGGTTTAGAAAAAAAAAAAATTAAAAATCAAAGTTTGTTCGCGGGATATATATAATAATAGTAGTACACACACACACCTTAATATGCATGTACTACTATTACAATTTAGAATGATCCTTCCGCAGGTTCACCTACGGAAACCTTGTTACGACTTCTCCTTCCTCTAAGTGATAAGGTTTGACCAAGTTTGGGCCAGATGGTCTGTGTAACACAGACCGACCAGCCCTCCCAAGGCCTCACCGGACCACTCAATCGGTAGGAGCGACGGGCGGTGTGTACAAAGGGCAGGGACGTATTCAGCACGGGATGATGACCCGTGCTTACAAGGTATTCCTCGTTCAAGAGGGAAAATTGCAACCCTCGATCCCCAGCACGAGCGGATTTCGAGATTGGGAAGTGCTTTCGCACATCCTCACCCGTTGGCCCGCTCAGTGTAGCACGCGTGCGGCCCAGAACATCTAAGGGCATCTCAGACCTGTTATTGCCTGGAGCTTCCGCGGACTAGACGCCCGCAGTCCGTCTAGGAAGGCCGCCTTGCTACCGAAAATGGTAACAGCGCCTAGCTAGCACGCCCAAGTCTCGCTCGTTAACGGAATTAACCAGACAGATCACTCCACCAACTAAGAACGGCCATGCACCACCAACCATAGAATCAAGAAAGAGCTCTCAATCTGTCAATCCTTACTATGTCCGGACCTGGTAAGTTTTCCCGTGTTGAGTCAAATTAAGCCGCAGGCTCCACACCCGGTGATGCCCTTCCGTCAATTCCTTTAAGTTTCAGCCTTGCGACCATACTCCCCCCAGAAAGCAAATACTTTGGTTTCCCGAAGGGTGCCGAGCGTACCAATGTGCCACGCCCGATCCCCAGTCCTCAACGTTTATGGTAAAGACTACGACGGTATCTGATCGTCTTCGATCCCCTTACTTTCGTTCTTGATCAATGAAAACGTCCTTGGCAGACGCTTTCGCAGCTGTTTGTCTTCCGGCAATCCAAGAATTTCACCTCTGACGCCGGAATACAAATGCCCCCAACCGTCCCTCTTAATCATTACCTGATACTCACAAACCAACAAAACAGGACCAGGTCCTATTCTATTATTCCATGCTAATGTATTCATGGCAAACGCTTGCTTTGAACACTCTAATTTTTTCACAGTAAACGGTGGCAGCGACTCGGCGAGGCAGTGAAGCACCACCGAGCCCCCATCCACAAAGGCGGCCGCCGCAAGAACATCCGTGAAGACGCCCCGCGACGCCCGCCAACGTCCGACTACGAGCGTTTTAACTGCAACAACTTTGGTATACGCTTACAGAGCTGGAATTACCGCGGCTGCTGGCACCAGACTTGCCCTCTGCTGGCTCCTCGATAAGATGTTTACCGTGTTCTCATTCCAATTAGAAAACCCATTGGGCCCTCTATTGCTATTTCTTGTCACTACCTCCCGGTGTCCGGATTGGGTAATTTGCGCGCCTGCTGCCTTCCTTGGATGTGGTAGCCGTTTCTCAGGCTCCCTCTCCGGAATCCCGCACCCACGGTCCGTTACCCGTCAAAACCATGGTAAGACAATACCTTACCATCCAAAGTTGATAGGTCAGAAATTTGATCGATGCGTCGCACTGAAAGTGCAATCAGAAAAATAAGTATGAATCACCAAACATTGGCTTGTATCTCTATTTAGTACCACGGGGCAAGCCCCGCCTTGCGGCACGTATTAGCTCTAGAATTACTACGGTTATCCGAGTAGTATACCATCGAAGAAACTATAGCTGTTTTACCGAGCCATTCGCAGTTTCGTTGTACAATACACTCATACTTAGACTTGCATGGCTTAGTCCTTGAGACAAGCATATACCACTGGCAGGATCAACCAGGTAGCTACACAAGCATTTTGAGTGCTTTTTGACGTGTAGTTTTTTTGAGAGTAAAATGCCTATGAAAGAACAAAAGACTCCGCAAAAATCGTTTTAGTACTCGCAATGAACAAAGTCACATGAGAGGGAATCCTCCCAAACACATAACAAAGAACATACGCGGACTGTTTGAAATTCGCGAAAAATTCGGCCCCCTCTGCATCAAATTCTCAAGTTACCCCATGAAAAAAAAAACACAAGTCTTTTTAACATTGGGCCTCCAATTACGTTACCAGAAAAGTTTGCCTTTGGGAAGAGTGCTCTCGCACACTTAGACGTGGTACGGTGGACCAGTCTAAGCTCCCAATAATGTATGCAGAAAAAGAGAAATTTATTAGACAAAAAAAAAATTTTGAAAAAAAATCCCCCCCTCCCTTGACATACGTGTTAGGTTAGTACATTGTTTTCTCCCGAAAAGGTAGTCAATGTGCTCGTTCCGTCAAAATAGGTCAGTTCCATCCATTGAAATCAACTAATGAAACTGCCTAGAATGGACTATCCCCTTTCGAGGATAGCCTGAGGGGCTTCGCCTGCAGTAGCAAGTTTGCTGCTAAACTGCACACCAAATCGAACCCTGTCATGCAAAACGGAGTGCGGCAAGAATGCACCCGCTAAAAAATGTTTTGTGAGCGTAGGTCAATTATGTAACATTTCGTTACTCGGACCGGCCCTAATCCGGGTTGGGGGGCGTCTCTTGCGAAAAAGAGAAAAAAAAAATTTTTTCTAAGTCGCAAGTGGAAAAAAAAATTTCCACGTCAAAGACAAGAGCGCACAAGAGTGTTGCAGTAAAGAAACAACTCAAGACGATTGCCAATGGTAAGACACCTAGAGCTCCGGAAGACATTTCCTAACTAGTCCTGTCTTCCTCCCGGGCTCACTCCCACTCCCTCATATAGTATTCGACGAATCGCGGTTTTTGGTGCTTTTTCGAAGACTTATCAAAAATCCACCCAAATCTGCAATGATCGAAACTTAATACACTCTTGATACACTAACCCCTCTCAGACCATCAAAAACGCACTTTTTCAAAATCGACGAAAAATGACCAAATACGCTAAGTCGAAATTTTCGACCTCGCTATATGAATATTTTCGCGATATAAGAATATCAACATCGGAAAATCCGGAAAAAACCTGACAATGTCATGTTTTACGGTTTTGGAAAAATCGACAAAATCGGTAAAATCGACATTTCATGACCTTCTTGGCCATGGATTTCGAATCGGATTTCTGCGTTACAATCCCTAGGAGACGTTCTATATGATGTATGCATTTGTTCAGACATTCATCTGTCGAGTTTGTGATGATAATCGAAAAACCGAAATTGGCCTCAAAGATGGCCAAAATTGGTGTAGTATGTACTATGCAGGGTGTGCCGAAATTTGGAAAAATGGTCATGACAAAAGTTTTGTAGGGACTGTTCGACATTGGTTCGGGACATAGTAGAGGGGCATTGAAACATGTTCTGGGCAGTTGTGGACATGCAGGAGCGAAAGAAATTGAGAAATCTTTGGTTTTCATATTTACCCCATTTGCTAAGCAAACAGGGTCAAAAACGGGGATTTTTTCAAAAACGGCGTTTTTAGTCAATGTTTGCTAAACAAATGAAATTTGGTATGTGCAACATCGAAAAATATGGCTAAGTCAAAACCGGGATTTCCGGGATNTCCGGTTTTCCTGAAATTGTGGAAATCCCGAAAAAGTTGACATTAGTGAAAAAGTGCCGGAAGTGGAAAAAAAAATTCAAAGTCATTTTGGTGACTTGAAAATTTCTAAGTCATTTTGGTCACCAGAATGACATCAAAAAATTTCTAAGTCTTCTGACCCCCGAAAAATTTCTAAGTCTTTTGACACCAAAATTTTTTCTAAGTCTTTTTGTCTAACTAAAAGTGGTCAAAAACGATGTTTCCTGAAAAACGCGGTTTTTACTACATGTTTGCTAAAGGAATGGTAAACTCGCAAAAATTAAGTCTTTTGACCTCCGAAAAATTTCTAAGTCTTTTGACACCAAAAGTTTTTCTAAGTCTTTTTGTCTAGCTAAAAGTGGTCAAAAACGACGATTCTTGAAAAACGCGGTTTTTACTACATATTTGCTAAAGGAAAGGTAAACACGCAAAAATGAAATATGACCAAGTCAAAACCGGGATTTCCGACATTTCCGGAATTTCCGAAATTTCGAGAATCCCGGAAATCCCGGAAAACCCGACACTAGTGAATGGGTGTTGGAAGTGAAAAAAAAAATCTCAAGTCTTTTTGTGCCCCAAAAATTTCTAAGTCTTTGTGGTCACCGGAATGACCTAAAAATTTGAAGTCTTTCGGACCCTTGAAATTTTCTAAGTCTTTCAGACCCCTGAAAAATTCTAAGTCATTTTGGTGACCGGACATAGTGTCAACGTAAAAGTGGTCAAAAACGCGGTTTTCCCAAAAACGTCGTTTTTATTACATCTTTGCTAAAGGAATGGTAAACATGCAAAAATGAAATACGACCAAGTCAAAACCGGGATTTCCGACATTTCCGGAATTTCAGGAAAACCGGAAATTTCGGAAATCCCGGAAATTCCGGAAAAGTCGACATCATCGGGAATGTGTCGGAAGTTGAAAGAAAATCCAAAAAAAAATCTTAAGTCATTTTGCCACCCACCCAGCAGACCCGAATCATGTGCTAGGCAAAAGTGGTCAAAAACGACGATTTTGTGAAAACGACGATTTTATTACATGTTCACTAAAGGTCGGTGTTTTGGTCCAAAATACGACCAAGTCAAAACCGGGATTTCCGACATTTCCGGAATTTCAGGAAAACCGGAAATCCCGGAAATCCCGAAAAAGTTGACATGATTGAAAAAGTGCCGAAAACGGAAAACGAGTTCTAAGTCTTTTTGATGTCTCAAAAATTTCTAAGTCGTTTCATCACTTGAAAATTTGTAAGTCTTTTGCCAACTTGGTGTCTAGCTAGAAATGGTCAAAAACGATGATTTTGTAAAAACCTGCGTTTTTACTAAATGTTTACTAAACATTTCAGTGAACATGTGGAAGCACATTTCACACAAGTCAAAACCGGAAAAACCGGAAATCCCGGAAATCCCGGAAATCCCGGAAATGTTGACAAGAATGAAAATGTGTCAAAAGTCAAAAACCGGAAATTTCGACATTTCCGAAAGTTACCATTGTTCAACATTTTCTATGAAGATATGTCCGAATCGCCAAAAATTTCTAAGTCTTTTCGACACCTGAAAATTTCTAAGTCTTTCAGCCAACCCAAAATGTCAAAGTGTTTTTCCTAGTAGAAATCGCCAAAATCGATGATTGTGTGAAAATCTGCGTTTTTACTAAAGCTTTCCTAAAGGTTTGCTAAACTTGCAAAATTTTGTCACCAAGTCATTTACCTAATAGAATTGCTCAAAATCGCCGATTTCGAAAAACCTGCGTTTCCGATCAATTTGCCTAAACAATTACAAAATCATTACTAACCATCCAAAAACATGACCAAGTCAAAAATGAAAATATGACCAAGTCAAAAACTGGAAAAACTGGAAAAACCGGAAATCCCGGAAATCGTGAAAATCTCAGAAATACACAAATCGAGAAATCGAGAGGAAAAAAAATGAAAAAAATTATCCAAGTCTTCATCAAACCCAAAAATTTCCCACAGTCATTTCCTTAGTAAAAAAAAATCGTCAGAAACGACGATATGGAAAAAGGTGCGTTTCTGACCCATTTCAGTAAAGGATTTCATAACATTGCCTACTATCGTGAAAACTCTATTTAAAAAAAAAATCTAAGTCATTTTCCTTAGTGGAAATGGTCAAAAACAGCGATTCCGCAAAAAGTGCGTTTCTGACCCATTTGACTAAAGGTTTTGCAAGGATCAACATAATATGGTCAAAACTCGAAAAAAAATTTCTAAGTCATTTTCTTTAGTGAAAATGGTCAGAAACAGCGATTTTGAAAAAAAAGCTTCATATATGCCCTAAAGACAAGAAAAAGTGAAAAATCACTAAGTCAAAACGGAAATGCCCAAAATCATGAAAATTTCGCTAAGTCTTTTTCGACATGTAAAAGACTTAGTCAAAAAAGGGGGAACAAAAAGGAAAGGCTTACAGCGTGAAAAAGGAGGGCTTACAGAGAGGCTTACAGCACGTAACGAAAGGGCTTACAGCTCAGGAATGCTTAGGGGTTTTCTAGGGGATTTATTAGGGGTTAGGGGATTAGGGGATTTATTAGGGGATATTTATTAGGGGATTTATTAGGAGTTAGGGGATTTATTAGGGGATATTTATTAGGGGATATTTATTAGGGGATTTATTAGGGGTTAGGGGATTTATTAGGGGATATTTATTAGGGGATTTATTAGGGGTTAGGGGATTAGGGGATTTATTAGGGGATTTATTAGGGGATATTTATTAGGGGATTTATTAGGGGATATTTATTAGGGGATTTATTAGGGGCTGGGGGATTAGGGGATTTTTAGGATTATTAGGGGTTTATTAGGGGGTTTTTAGGGGATGGGATTATTAGGGGTTAGGGGTTTAAGGGGATTATTATTAGGGGCTAGGTGTTTATCAATCAACTCCTGCTTCTGGGGGGGTTTATTAGGGCCCTCTAGGGGTCTACTCAGATGGGTTTACTACCTGAAGACTAAGTCTTAGGGGATTATTAGCTAGGGGGTCTACCAGTATACCCAATATTCTCCCTATACATAGTACATTTTCTTAGGAATTCTTCGATTTTCACTAAGTCTTTCCAGAAAAATCTATAGTATTCACCAAGTCTTTCATGAAAATGACCCAATTTCGTATAAATTCTAAGTCATTTTCCTCCAGGACTTAGCAATTTCCCTCCGACTTAGCCACTCCTGACCCTTTTTTTTCTTTTGTTACCTATTTATTTGTTGTTCTAAAAAAAAAGAAAATAAAATAAATAATAAATAATAATAAAAATCCCCCACAAACCTTCCTCCTCTGTGCCGCCGCCCACAAACCCCTTATTTTTCAAGTCATAATGATTGAATCACCAAACCGGCCAATCACAGCCCTCCATTTTCAATCATTTTCAGATTTCCAGTCCTCTTAGACCATCGATCTGACCACTCAAACGCATACTATATGACCTCAAAAAGCAGCCATTTCAAGCCATATAATACCCCCATTTTCCAGGTCCTCCTAGGGCCTCCTCTTCCTATACTATCTTCTATTATTAAAACCAACTAGGTACTATTACCAACTTCTAGAAGAAGTTTCTTAGAATCTGATTAAATAACTTTAGCGAACGAAAACGCCTCTAAGAAACAACACTTCCAAAAGTCAGTAATAATAACCAAGTCTTTTCACAAAATGTTCTTCCGCTTTTTTTTTCTAAGTTCTCATCACATTGGGTGTTACCGTCTCCAGTAACAGGATGTTTTTCTCTCATTAAAAATGAGCATCCTTTTCTTTTTCTCAACTAATTTTCTTCACTTTTAGTTTTGAAAAATCAATAAAGTTAAATCAAAAAGTGTATGTGGCGATCAGGTGATCGACACACACGAATCGAAAGAACAGCGGATATGCTCAGCTAATCGTAGCAACAAAGACTACTCAAGAGCTTACACACTCCGGTTCCTACCCGGTCATCTGCAAGTGATTCGATTTTTGCACATCGAACATAAAAACTGAAAATGGTGCTGGCCTTTCGGCTATGCGGACTCGTCCGCGATGCAAAAACACAAAAGTCGTCGCTGAGCAGAACCGATCCAGGCTTAGACTCTCTCAGCCTTTCTGATCATTCAAACGGTAGCTTCGCAGCATTGCAGGCTCCTGCAGCTGCATGAACCAGTGGTTTGAATTAAGCGTTCCTCTCGTACTGCCTTAAATTACTGCCGCGACGACAGCTCATCGGTAGGATAAAACTAACCTGTCTCACGACGGTCTAAACCCAGCTCACGTTCCCTGTTGGCGGGTGAACAATCCGACACTTGGTGTATTCTGCTACACAATGATAGGAAGAGCCGACATCGAAGGATCAAAAAGCGACGTCGCTATGAACGCTTGGCCGCCACAAGCCAGTTATCCCTGTGGTAACTTTTCTGACACCTCTTGCTTCAAATCTCGAAACGTAAAAGGATCGATAGGCCACGCTTTCGCGTTTTCGACTCGCACTGGAAATCAAAATCAAACGAGCTTTTACCCTTTTGCGCTACGTGAGATTTCTGTTCTCACTGAGCTCATCTTTGGACACCTTCGTTGTTTTGTAGAAGATGTGCCGCCCCAGCCAAACTCCCCTCCTAAATGTGTGCCGGGCGGTGGTCTGCCAGATGGCATTGGCTCTAAAAAAGAGTCAGATGACTCACCCACACCAACCCGGTAAGTAAGGCGAGATTGGGAGTAGTGGTATTTCACGGACGTGCAAGCACTCCCACCTATGCTACACCTCCCAACTCGCCTCACAAAATTAGAATAGAGTCAAGCTCAACAGGGTCTTCTTTCCCCGCCGATTGCGCCGGGCCCGTTCCCCCGGCTGTGGTTTCGCTAGAAGCAGATAGGGACAGTAGGAATCTCGTTAATCCATTCATGCGCGTCACTAATTAGATGACGAGGCATTTGGCTACCTTAAGAGAGTCATAGTTACTCCCGCTGTTTACCCGCGCTTGATTGAATCTCTTCACTTTGACATTCAGAGCACTGAGCAGAAATCACATTGCGTCAACACCGGCCACGGCCCTCGCAATGCTTTGTTTTAATTAAACAGTCGGATTCCCTTTGCCCGTTGCAGTTCTAGTTTGCTGCATGCTGTGGGCGTTTCCGACCGCAACAGTAGCGCCGAGGCGAAGTCACAGTAGGTTACCCTACCGCGACAGACGCCTTAGCCCCACTGCCAACAGGACGGAAACCAGTCCCACGCAGCACTAGAGCCAACCCTTTTCCCAAAGTTACGGGTCCAATTTGCCGACTTCCCTTACCTGCATTGTTCATATTGGACAGAGGCTGTTCACCTTGGGGACCTGATGCGGTGATCGGTACGCCACGGCGTGGATTTTACAAACAACAAAGTTGCCCAGCAGATGGTGTTTCAAGGGCTGTCGGAGGCGATCTGGACGCCGGAAAAGCCCCGGCGCTCTGCCCGTGCACGCGTGTTTCTCTCGACAAGCGAATTCCACACAGCGTACACTGACGGTCAAACAGAAAAGACAACTCTGCCCAGAGCCTCCGCCAACGTAACCACCCCAATACGGCGTCACCGCCTCCACATCCGTGTGCAGGAATGTCAACCTGCTTCCCTTTCGCCGGTAATTAGCTATGACCACTCGGCTTAGGAACGACTCACCCACGCTCAATCAATGTTCGCGTGGAACCCTTCCCCGCTTCGTCCTTCAAGGATCTCACTTGAATATTTGCTACTACCACCAAGATCTGCACTAGCGGCCGATTCACGCCGGTTCGCACCGACGCTTCCTTTCGACCGCCACGCCCTCCTACTCATCTGAAAAACCACTTTGTTCAGACGGCGTGGTGTCGGCTATCCGCTTCAGCGTCATCCATTTTCAGGGCTAATTCATTCGGCAGGTGAGTTGTTACACACTCCTTAGCGGATTCCGACTTCCATGGCCACCGTCCTGCTGTCTCGATGAATCAACGCCTTTTTTGGGTTCTATAAGCGGAAAATTTGACGCCTTAACCACACTTACGGTTCATCCCGTATCGCCAGTTCTGCTTACCAAAAGTGGCCCACAGGGCCGACGTTTTTAACGGTACCGCTCACTTAAGCAGCGGCACCCTTGCGCATTTAAAGTTTGAGAATCGCCCAAAGGCTAAACGCCCCCGAATGCGCTAATCATTCGCTTTACCGCACAAAACAACGTCATGTCGGCCCGCTATCCTGAGAGAAACTTCGGAGGGAACCAGCTACTAGATGGTTCGATTAGTCTTTCGCCCCTATACCCGAGTTGGACGAGCGATTTGCACGTCAGCACCGCTACGAGCCTCCACCAGAGTTTCCTCTGGCTTCGCCCTACTCAGGCATAGTTCACCATCTTTCGGGTCCCAGCGCAACTGCTCTAGGTGGGACCTACAATTAACAATTGTATGCCCCCTCAAACGGCTAGTTTTTAAAGCTCGCTTTCACTGCGCCCTGGGGTTTAATCACCCTTTGACTCGCAGCTGCGCTAGACTCCTTGGTCCGTGTTTCAAGACGGGTCGAAACGCGTCTATTACTGTCGTCCTCGACGCTTACGCGGATCCCTCAGCCCCAACCGGTCCAAAATCGACCAGCTGAAGCACACGACAGATAAGCCCCAGTCGTGAGTGCACCCAAAGGGTTGAACACGCAGGCGCTTCTGATTGTGACGCATTTCGCTTCCCCCATAACGGTTTCAGGTTCTTTTCACTCTCTTTTCAAAGTGCTTTTCAACTTTCCCTCACGGTACTTGTTCGCTATCGGTCTCCCACCAGTATTTAGCCTTCGATGAGATTTACCACCGATTAGAGCAGCATTCCCAAGCTACCCGACTCGACTGAAACAATCCTGTACGAGGACATCGTGTCCAGGATGGACGGGACTTTCACCCTCCACGGTAGACATTTCCATGCCACTTTCCTGAACTGACGCCTCCGGATTGCTCAAATACAACGCCTTACGGCTTTTCATATTGGGCTTTTCCCGCTTCGCTCGCCGCTACTAAGGGAATCCTGGTTAGTTTCTTTTCCTCCGCTTAATTATATGCTTAAATTCAGCGGGTTGTCTTGTCTGATTTGAGATCCAAAGCATTTAAAAAAATGGGTTGTTATCTTAGAGAAATCTAATATATAGAAGAAAAAAACATTAGAGAAAAAGGACAATGAGTAAAATCTTCACTTTTTAGTTAGTAAAAACAAAAAATACACAGTTATCATTAACGATTCTCAATATCCTTAGACCAGTGATCCTCCCAAAACACAACTAAAAGTATTCAGGATGCAGATAAAACGACAAACTCGTACAATGGGACGCCTCAATTCACCTTCGGTCCGAAAGATTTGGACCACTGGAAGAGCAGTTAATGCCAGCAACTATTTAGGGCATGGGTGGCCCTGTACCGACGTGCTCGACCGCGAGGTCATGAGAAGCATATAACCCTTGAGAATGTAACGTATGAGACCGCATGGAATCAGTTAGAAGTATTTTGGTCAAACAGATTTGACTAAGAAGCTATGAGCTTTCAATGATAAAGTGGAAAATAAAACACATATAGGATTTCTCAAGAGTTTCTCAATATATAAGAAGAAAACTCCAGATTGTTGGTCAGAAGATCGTACTGAACTTACTAAGTCCAGAGCACCACATCATATCAAAGAAGACCGACTTGTGCTGCATGTTGAAGGCGCCGCAAAGCGAGATTTGGAACAACCTCAATACTTCGACAGGACCCCCAAAGGCACACGCACCTAGCCTGAACCCTTCTCTAATGGCTTTGATAGAGCTCAATAGACAAAGAAGTTATTAGTAACTAGAACGTTCCTCCGGCGCACTATATTTCAGGTGACCACACAGGACGATTTCGGCCCGCACGGACGCACCCACCAGCTGCTCTCTACCACACCCCCCTCTCTCCTTACGAAGAAGAAAAGAATGTGAAAAAAAGCAAAATTTAGATCTGTAATATTCGCTTAAAGCGGACACTCAAACAGACATGCTCGCAGGATTACCCACGAGCGCCACTTGCGTTCAAAAATTCAATGATTCACGAGTTCTGCAAATCGCATTACGTTTCGCAGTTTGCTACGTTCTTCATCGATGTGGGAGCCTAGACATCCACCGTTATGAGTTGTAAATGTTAGGGGTTTGTTTGGTTTGGTTTTGGTTTAGAAAAAAAAAAA
>JGI24159J19872_10009281_pt1 | contig 12891 bp, 6 predicted proteins | sample Ectturendosymbi4_FD_19872 | JGI IMG/M metagenome (IMG submission 19872)
GTCTGTTTTTATCAACCTGCGTTCTGCAGAGTGTGTGTGTTCATACTATGGACTTCGTGTCTGCTAACAAACAAATAAATTAAATTAAATTAAATATAGCTTCGGCAAAGAAAATCACGTTTTCGCTAATTTTACGTCCACTTTAAAACACATCATTTTGAAATAATTAGTCTTCGCACAAGTAACGCAGTCGAATCCATCAGCAAACTTTTCAAGTAGGAAATCGATTTCATGTGGCTTTGCGTATCCTCAGTCCTGAAATCTTATTCAAATATATAGTCTAACTGAATGAGATTTCAAGACTGAGGGCGCGTACACAAACGTGAAATCGATTTTCTTCTTAAAAAAATTGCTGATTGATTCGACTGTGTTGCCTCTGTGGAGACCTGTTACTTGAATATACTTGAATATACTCGTTACTTGAAAAAATAATGTAGACCTGTGCAAGTCCGAATCATCTCATAGTTATGAAAGCGGAGCCCAGTCGGCCGATTCCCCGAACGCTTGCAGCCGACCTAAAGCTTTTATTTGTCATCATTTTGAAAGGGCGCAAATGAAAGCTGGCAACGTATGCTTCATTTCATTTTGTATTACTTAACGTTTCATTGCCAAAGATCAAAATCATGAATGTTTTGATCAGGAGCATAGGCGTAGTCAGGGGACCATGTCTCACCCCAATTTTTAGAATATCTTGTCATTTTGTGTTTTGAGAGGCAGTATCCCAAACAAAATACTGTTGCTCGCCTACGATTAAACATTTTGGCACCCCAAAATTTTTGGTCCTCCCAAAGTTTTGGATGGCTACGACACTGGCCAGGAGTGAAGTGTTAAGGTATACACGAGACTATACGCCGAGTAACTTCCTAAATTTTGTGAACATTATACCTTAAACGTTTCTAAAATTATGTTTTATCAGCGTGTACCCAAAAATTTCATTACGTAGGGTCACAGCAGCAAATAATTGTACATCGTTCGTATGCATGTAGTTATTAGTCATGCTGACATCGCTTTGCTCAAAAAGATACTCTCAGCGTGAAAGTAAAAATCTCTAACAACTTGTTCTTTTTTATCTTTAGCCACGCTGCTCAGTTGCAAATGAAAGATTTTGATGCATTTCTTGCAAAACTTGTAGTTGATTATTTAACATTTGTTTGAAATTTCTTATCCTTAACCTTTTGAAATAACGTTATCTTAGTCTACCAGCTAATGCGATGTTGGAACTGAGCTGGCTGATAGATTGAGTATCCGGTTTGATAAAATGCGAAGTCATTATTGATTCAAAATAGCTTTCTACTGTTTAATAGTTTGGCAGGAATCTTGGAAAACCGTATATTGTCTTTTTATGCATTTCCCCCACGTTATGGGATGAGAGATGACAGTGTTTCGAAAAAATTCGCGTTTTTCGTTTTCGTTTTCCAGAAAGCCTGTTTCCCTTTATGCCGTGTTCCACTTCTTTCGCCCCTTTATACATTTGGGTTGAATTCTTTTCGGTCAAATTCATCTACTCGTTTCTCTTCGTTCAGTGCCAATGAAAGGAGGCTACAAGAGGTACATAGTACTCGGGCGCGGTACGTACTGGGGCCCGGGAGGATGAAATTACGCACGCTAAATTTTTCTGTAATCAAGCCCAAAATTACTAGTGCAAGCCGGTTGCCGGTATAACATTTAATATATTGCTAAATATTACCATGGTAGCTGTTTTATCTATATTCTGATTACTATACAAACAAGATATGCAAGTTTCGAGGGGGACCAAGAAGGTAGGGTGGCGGTATCAATCTTCAAACCCCTGGTAAAATTTCTCTAGAGCCTTCGTGTCGTTTAAGGGTTTACAGGTCCCAAGTAATTCTGGTCTCTTCTATTGTAACCTGTAGACTGTAGAGTATCAGCCAAAGGGGATCGAAATAGAAGAAAAACCCAAGAATCAGGGATCCCGGAGAGTGGGGGCATTGCCCCTGCCCTCTCAAAAAGTGGGCTACGGGGCGGAGGTGCCTTTTACACAAGCAGTATCTTATGTAATTTCATGGTTTATCAAGATTGACTTGAAACAAATTTATTGCAGCTATTTTGGGCACCCAGAAAATTCAGAATGGTTTTCTATGATTTCTGTTGCTATTTTTGAGGTCAAAATTATTGCTGAACAGAAACAAGTACAATTAGTAACGACTTTTTTTAAGTTTCCATTGCCATCAACTCTTGTACTGTCCCTTGCCCTTCCGCTGCTCCGGCGTCTCTACCTGGAGAATCTGGTGGACTGCTTCTACGGAGAAGCGGGAGAATCTCTTTGACTTTATACCGCAATTCCAACAAATTAAATGTTTTGTGCAAGAATCCGAAGCAGTGTTCCTTTCGCACAACTTTGGGGAGCGCCGAAGTCGTCTTTTGACCAAGGTCCTTGTTTGGCTTATGGTACCCCGGCAATGCTTTCACAAGAACGTAATCTCCGTCGCACTGTGTAAGGGGTGGCAATAGTAAAGTATAGTTACTTCGAAGTATCAAATAAGTATTTGGCTTTGAGTTTAGTTTTTGAAATTGTAATAGAAAATAACAAGGACATCCCTAAATTAGCGCTTCTTGGCTCTTACTAACTCTTCATGCAAAAAAGTATTAATACAAGTGTTTGCAGTAAGCTTGCTGCGAGAATCCACGTGACAATTCCTATGGCTGTTAACATAACGTGTAGGGCAGTGGTTCCCAAACAGGGTGCCGCGGCACCCTATTACAACACCAGGTGTGCCGTGAGCTAATACGTTTTTTTAATGTGTCATTAAAAATACATTTTCAAACTGTCATCGAACCTTAAAGCAAATTGTTTTGGGTTCGCCACTGGATGTCGCATATTTTATTTTTTTCTGTAGGGCGCCGCAAGCTTGTTGAGGTTGGAAACCACTGGTGTAGGGTCACTGTGCAACTGTTACCATCTTCCTCCAAGCACTGGGAAATGCTGGCAGTAACTGATTTCTTATTTATAGAGTCGTGAAAACAAAGCGAGTCGTTAAGTGGAGCATCGCTCTTGCCAAGAAAAATTATTCTGACCAGTTTCACGAAAATATTAATGTGCCATTGTGTTGCCACGCACGTTTCATCATAATATTTTCGTCACAATGGTTCAAAATTATTTTTGTCATAGCAATAAATTGAAATGAAGTACACTCTCATAAAACAACGGTTATTCTTAATCTGAAACCCTGCTTGCATCCGTTGATTGTAATTTATGCTTTTGATTAACCTCTTCTTTGATTGATGTGAGTTTATTCCGATTAAATCATTATATATGATGTANGGTCTACTTAAAATTATCTAGGCAGCTCTCCATAAGTATTATTTGAAAACACTAAACCAAAAGTGAACTGAACTCACTAAAAATCAGTATTTNTTTAAAGTAAACATTTGCGGATCAGGTTTTCTAGTTGTTGTTTTCTCAACTTTCTCTAAAATTGTCAGCCTGTGGGTAGCATGCACAAACCATGGAGCCGGATAATCGGGTCGACTGGTGTTCTGTGTTTGGCCCGTGGTGAAGAAAACAGTGCTTCCTTACGAAACGCCCAGTAAATTTAACCCATTCTCAAGATTTTGATAACCACGGCATTTAAAAGGGTTTGAAGACGTTGAGGCAAATGGGTGCATGAATCCAGTTGCGGAGACATTCAAGGAGAGCACGCTTTTTCCCAGCAGAACTAAAAGAAAACTAAAAGAAAAGTCTAAATATTGGGCTATGCATTGTTTACGAAGAAATGCTGAGTTTTTTTGCCTGTATTTTAGTAAATCACTGTGTTTCCTGCTAATTTTGAAGTCTACCAACATGTTTTTGCCCCNTGGTGATCGCGTAATAATTTTTTCACTGATCAGAAAAAAGCATGAAAATATCAAACACAACTGCTTGGGGAGATTNATAGTTTTGAATAGGTTTTCTTATGCAAATAATTCCACAAATGGCAGCCTCAACGCGAATGCCGATGTCAACGCTTTTCTTGACTATTTTCTATCGCACACTGTATGTATGCTATGAGCTGATTCCTCCAAAATATCCAGAATTCGTAAAAAACTTTCATTTTTCTAAAAAAAATCCTGTATGTATCCTGAAAAAATCCTGGTATATCCTGCATGCAAAATTTGAAACCGCAGAATGAGCCAGTGATAACCACAAAATATGCCACCTCGATCTGGTTTGCAGTTAGTAGTTACGAGCATTTGTTGCACAGTGTCGAAATATGTAAATTGCCTGTGATTTTTCGCATGTATTGAGTTTGACTGTAGTATTTTCATCCGTTACATAACATCAACGAAGCAATAAAGTTCGAAGAATATCGCAATGTAAACGCTGTTGGATATAAACAGGGTTTTTGTAAAGTTTTTTAGGGATCCGATTCGGGTCCCTAGAATTGAAAATCGAGTCCCTGGAATCAGAGAAAATTGTTAACAGGTCCCTAGAATCAGTGAAATCGGGTCCCTACAGGTCCATACCGGGTACCTAACATTTCCTTAAAAGAACCTGAAAAAGTTACTTTTTAGCAAATAACATTGAAGCAAGTTTCCAAACCTACTCAAAAAACACGGCAAAAGCTTTTGCTCATGTTATACGACATTCACAAGAGCTCACATCTGGCAAGACCAGTTTTTAGATTCGTTAAAAAGTGAATTGAATTCTATTTCTAAAATGTCTCTAACTTTTTGAAAAGTTTTTCACAAATGCTAAGTGTCCTGAAACTTGACTCTTTCGTGGACATGCCACTGATTGTTATTCCGGTTGATATACACTGCAGCGTAACAAGTCAGTTTACTAAACAATTTTAGTTTGTTACCAGCCGTAAATCAACTTATTTATGAAAAAGCTAAGGTCTCTGAAGAATATTAGTGAAACCTGTCCTCGATATGCGGATTGATTTGAAATAATTCCGGTAAATTCGTCAGTTTTATTCACATTTTGACGTAGCAACATACTGTTGAATGACCTAAGCCAGGAGTACAACCTCTTCGCTATTGCCGGCCGCATTACGTTTTTTTATGAATTACGGCTACCAGTAATTCCAGGATAATTTTATTTTTGTGCATTGTTTCTGTTCTGCTTCCACACGTTGAGCATACCCTGCTTCCACACGTGTTTGGCCGTCTTTCTGCGGCCACCAGATGGTAGAGTATCACCAGATGGTAGAGTCAGGAAGACAAAGAATTTTTGTTAATGTAAAGCAGTCATAACTTATATTACTTGAAATCACATGTGCACGGCCGCAGGTTGTGCTGTCCTAGGCCATAGATCAAAAACTAGCATCGCTGTAGAGAATGAAAATAATTTACTCACTTCTGTGGTGTGTTGTGTTGCCAACAATCGTTAAGCAGGACTTTGTGTAGCAACTATGTCAACTTTAAAATATCTTGAAGTTGTCAATGTCTTCAGAGCATGCAACTTATCTGCGGTGAAGGCGGGGATTTCATATGTCATTCAATTCAAAAAGTTTGTGCTCGGTTTGATCCGCTTAGTCGGTTGCAGGAGCGGTTTCCAAAATTTTAACAAAATACCTGAGCCTCTCAACAAAGGATTTCCGCCCCTGCCACGAGAACTAGTGGAAATACGTGTGCGCAGCAAACTGTCTCTAGCTTGTGCGCTCAACAACTATGTTATCTCTCAGTAAAGACAGCTGCTCCTGGATCAGAAAGTTCTGAAGTAGGGCGACTTTGTTCTCGCATACTGAATTGACATCCTTGCCAATTAACTCAAACTTGTTTTAATCACGATTTGTAATTGCATCCAGATTGTAAAGAGTGAGTAAAGATATATGGCGCTTGATGACTGATACTAGTGTTGAAACATTGACGATATTCCTTTGCAGGAGCAACATGAATTTTCTCTCGACAACTGCTGTGTTTTTGAAACCTGCTCGGTTGCATTAAAAAATCTTTCATTTAATCTTAGATATTTTCACATTGGTTGTTACCGAAACAAATAAAGCGTATTTTGTCGAGTTTTCCAATAACTGTGTTTAAAGTGGAGTTTTACTTTTTCGCCTGCCTGAACGCTCGTGCAAATTATATACGACTGCTTTTACACTAGCAACAAGTCCCTTGCTGCGCAAGCGTGAAGAAATTGCTGGCAACAGCTTAAGTATGCACAAACTTGGCCACTTTACAGCAGTCTATTTATTTGGTCGTTGTAGAGAAAATATTCGATCTGTTGACGTATAGCGTTTGGCAAATGTAGAAACATACCGAACGCTTTTCACTTTTGACAGACATACATACAGGTGTTGGTATTGAACTGTGAGTAGCTACGCTATAAAAACTATGCTTTCAATCAGCTTCGAAGCTTGAAACCATTGAAACAACAGAATGACTGTTTTTCTTCGCAGTTGGTTACCATGGAATGAATTAATGACTTTCGAGTTTGGTTGCCTATTTCTGACAATCGCACAGCCCAGATAGACTGTTTGCGGAGCACTTTAAAAATGGCATTTGCTCAACACATTAAAGATGGCATTTGTTTTAAGACGGTGTACTCTTATTTAAAGAACAGGCAGAAACATTAAACAACAATTGCAGGAAACGCGTTCTGAATTTCTAAATCATAAGCACTATCCCTTTCTGTGGTCCGGCCTATTTTTCTCGAAAACCTCCTCAATGCACTTTTGTCAATTCGGAGGTTCTTTTTGTTGTAAGCTACTTTGTTTATTTTCTTTGAAAAATACATCAGCCATACTTCAACCAACATCTTTTCACAAATTACCACTTGTGCAAGCGTTTGTTTTTTCCACCACTTTTGGATTATTTTAGATGCCTTTCCGGTACAGGAAATGTTTATTCCACTTTAACTAAAAAGAATCCTAAAATCTGATGTTAGCCACTGTGTACCAAACAAAAATGCATTATCCTTGAGGTTGCCTGTGGCAAATAGTTTATTACGCTAAGTAAGCTTAGCGTATTACACGCCATAACTTGAAGACTAGAAAGCAAAGGTACAATCTGTGTGCGATCATTCTGCATCGAAGTTTGTGAATGTTTAGCTGCTAAAATTCGAAACGCTTTTCTGGGGCTCGTTGTTATTCTTGTTTGCATCTTACCCAAGAACAAAAGGTGAAAACGTCTTTTCTGTCGAAAAACTTTGTTCGTCACAATCAGGCGACCTTCAGAACTGAAAGAATGCAACTGTCGAGTGAGTGTTTGATTCTTGAGTCAAAAAGCGCATGGAGAGAAAACTGAATCTGTCAGTCGTACGTGCTTCGAGAGCATGAACGAAACCACTAAAAATGTTTTAATTGATCCTCAACCTGACCTTCATCTTCTGTGCCAGATGTTCAGAGAAGTTTGAAGCGCAGCGCAGGTTGATGTGCGTGACCTCGTGCAAAAAAGCAGGGGAGCACTTGTTGCCACCAGGAGCAAAGTATCAAACACATCGAGACACAAAAGCAGCTAAAATGTGAATTGCACGCAAGCGAAATGAAAGATGTGTTGGTATGTTGGTAACTCGGAGTCAGAACGTTCTTCATTGCCAAACCGGTGCCTAACAAAATAACTTTTGTGAGATGCAAGATGTGGCGGCACACTGCGTGCTTGTTTTCAGCACATAGTGGCTGCTTCAGGTATATATTTAGGCAACTAAGTTATATATTAATTGCAGAAATAGGTGATGTACGATATACCATTAGATTTTGAAAATGTGTTTATCTCGCTTCTTAGGTGAATATTATGGAAATGTTGAACGTTCACCGCAGGTCTTTGAAAACGTTTATAACAAAAGCACATAAAAGTTTTCGGTAACGATTTTTGGAACTTACATACAGCTCAGTTTTCTTTAGAAAAAAATTATGCTGAAACAGTTGTTTTTTAATAGGAATTGTTAAAAATCTTCACTCTTCACAAATCTTTTGATGGTAAATATAAGACATCAATTAATCAATTGGCTTATGATTTCAGTGTTGAGGCACAAATCCTTCAAATTTTTACTGGAAGTAAACATAAGAAAAACACTGCAACATTATCGTCGAATTTTATTTGAATATAAGATATTCTTTCTTTATTGTTAATTGCCTTACATGTTAGCGTCATGTGTCAAAAAACGATTAATTTGTTACCTTACGCAGTGGATGTTTCCACAGATTTTCCTTTCGTTAATTGAGACTACCGAACTGCAATGATTTGGGTAGCGGCACCAAATCCTTTGTGCCAATGGCAACTGACGTTTCCAATTTTTTATCGTCACCTACATTCGACCACAAACAAGAAATGATTTCGATCTGTCAAAGATGTTTTGTTTTCTGATCGTTAGCAGCTCAGTTAATCTTACGCACTGGCACTAATTCGGAGAAGATCCAGGAAAGGGACATAAATGGTTACGTCGTGGCGCTCTTCAAAAACAAAAGGTAATGAAACGATGTTAATAGTTCGCTTTGTTCTTACCAATATACAGAAGTAAAAATTCTGTAGTGATAATGGCACAACAAACACTGGCCGCTTTGCAATAACTGCATAACTGCTTGTTTTTTTGTGTATACATAAACCAGAGCATGGCAGCAACCAGCTGATATTTTCGGGGAGAAGGGGGGGAATGATTATAATTTGTTGTTGTACCTAACAACTACATATGTTTTCAAAAAATTCGGGGAGGCAAGTGCCTAGTTGCCCCCTCCCTTGGTTGGGGCCTGATTCGGAGTAACATAAGGTTCAAAATATAAGGGATCATCTTCCGAAAAAGTCAACAGCAAATCAGAAGAATTTAATCAAAAAGTTTCAGTTCCGCAGCAATCGCAACCGTTTTAGTCGAACCTAGAATTTTTTTCAGTAACCAAAACGTACAATTTTAGGAAAGAACATTTCAGCTTCAATGCGTATCTCAAGAGAGATTTTCGAAATTGATTTCAGATCCCAATTGAAAGTAGCGTTTGGAGATCGTCAACTGATTTTACTTTGCGAGCAACTCAGCTTTGTGCAATGCTTTTTGTAAGGTATTGCAAGATAACACGCAGTTTGTAACGTGCCTGACAAGCAAAATGGTCCGCGGCGGAAAACAGCAGGTCTTGAAGAAATACTGTTCAAAAATGTTCGCAAAAAAGTGGAAGATACAAACTTTTCTTTTGTAATCCTTCCAGATATGTTTGACAAGTGCTTTGTTCGGATTTCTCGTGTGTAATCGCAGTGGAGTAGGCATGATGGCTTTTTGCAATTGTTTCTGCTTATTAACTGACTCCTATGATAGAACAAATCAATCATTCAAAAAAAAGTGTCACGTGAAAAAGTTACTTTCTTTTCAACCTTTCCACCTCTCTCAGATTGAGCATATACAATTTATAGATAAATAAGAACAATTTTCAACCCTCTAAAACTTCTTTGATGAGCGACAACTTCCTTGCCCTCTTTACGTTTCTTTCAAAACAGACGCTTACGTGAGTATTACATAGCCGACAAAATCACTCAATAGTACGAAGTTACCACGTCGAAAGATAAACCCACGTCAACCAACCAAGATTCAGCGCCAACTGTTGACGCGAATTCGTGAGAAGTCACGATCTGTCGGCTCCCTCGCTTCGTACAACAAACGCTTTTTCTCAGTTCGTCGAAGAAACAGTTGGCTTCCAGCAAATGAGTCCAAATAGGCTCGGCTGGTATCAGGTCAGGGTCTGTGTTTGTGGAACGTGCTTTTCCAAGCCTCTGACGGAGGTCTCGGAACAGCTTTACGGGATCCTCGCTTTGATAAAACAGAGCGAAAGGCGAAATACAAAAACGTAACTGGTGCGTGGCGCGTAGAGCGGTGGGATAGAGTAGCAACATATATTAGAACGTCCCGTGTTGATGTACACCAAGAGGTGATAAAATGAACCGATCAACAGTGCAGAAACAGCTACGGGCTCTGGTCACGTTGGGCAAACAAGGATTGTAACAACACAGTGTCGGGGCGTGCTGCGTGAACTGGCATTAGAGCAAGGTAGCAGAATGCTACATGGTCTAGGAAGGAAGTGTGAAAGAACTCAAAACTTGATGTAGCGTTGTTTTTTTTTCATTCATGCTGCATGTATTTCTGGTGCCGGTAGTCGTCGGGTCTGGAAGACCATGAACACGATCATTTGAATCTGGTCAACTGCCAGTGGCAGCCTAGTACAATAGGATGAACCGGAACAATTGAAAACCTTGTGGCTTGATTAGTTTCAATACAAAAAAAAGCTTGAAAATTTGTTTTTTTGAAGGCCGTTGTCTTGTAACTTCGCTTTTTCGGTTTTGTACTCGAGTAGATAGCATCGTATCAAGCGACAAAAACATGAAATTATAAAAACAACATTATAAAATGCTCAATAAACAATTAAAAATCATAGTTGTGCAATTAGTAAAAACTCTAATCAAAACTGTTTTTCAACTTCAAGTGACCGGGAGTCAGAACAGAAACAAAGACAGTGAATTGTTTTGTGACAAATCATAAAATAAAACGAAGAAAATGAGGCAATGACGAGTGTAAATGAATGTCAACCATGAGCAGAGGTGTCAATAAATCTCAGACAATTTCAGAGTTTTGAAATCCAAGTCATCCGCAAAGCGAAAAGCATCACATCAATTGGAGAGCAAGTGTTCTTATTATGTGTAGAAACTGATAAACCATTTTGTCAGTGCTTAATTAAAAATATTTCCCGTTAAAATCTAACTTCAATTTCTGTTCACGATGTTGGTTGACATCGTTGTGATGCATGTTTGGTTTTCATAGGAGCATACATAAGTATTAAAAGTTTGTTAATTTCCTGATAGGACTTTATAACGTGCTGATGCTTTTTAAGTTGGTAATGAAACCCAATTATTTTGGAGCACTTGCTTGCTCATCGACTTTCGAATTCGCAAGAGCAGTCAACTACATACTACTGAAACAAAACCTTACTATCAAACAGTGTGTTTGTGATTGGCAGCAAATAGCAACGCACTTTGAACTCGATACGACGCAAGAAAAGGCCTGCTTCTGCGCATTCGTGGCAGCTGGTGGCTCATGAAGATGAAGTTGGACGAAAGGGTGGTTTCACAAAAGTAACGTGAAATCTTTACTACAGGTCGAAATTTATCTGCAACAAAGTAATTTCTTTGATGTGGTCACAAACACTGCTTGCGACAACATGCCAGGTTTTAAAAAAGAAAGCGAATTTGTCGCTTCAGTGACATTTCACGCCAAAACGCTCCCCGGGGCGCTCTAATTACAGCAAGTTAAGTGCTGGATTTACACTTCGAATCTTTCGCGCTGGGTGATTGGCTTAGGCCAGCGCTGCGGCTCATATCTACATGCTCAGTTAATACTGTTCTTAGTTCCAGTGATCAACTAGGAATTATGGCCGAAGTGCGAGCTTTGTTTGCCAGTCGGCTTAGTTCCGCGGCGTTAAGTATTTTAGTCATCCGCGTGAATGTTCGTTTGCTTCTTTCCGACTTCAATGTTTTCCTACCTAGGCATACGCCAGCAACTGCTTCTGACTATTCTTCGCTCTGTGGAAGGGCTCCCATGTTATGCGGTTTTAAGAGATTTGTTTCGAACGCGTGCTGCAGGCAATTCACCAACGTGTCCCTTCGCACTTAACGAGGTATACCTTGCTTTGTCGCATGAATCAACCCAACACTTATAGACTTTGTTTCTTTCGTTGGGATGTCTGCATTCCTGAAATGGCTGCAAGTACATAAACTATAAAAAATGAGCAATTCTTCTCATCCACGCCAAACAAAAGCAACCTTTTGCGTGTACGAAACCTATGGTGGTCTTTGTAACAACTACATTAGACCCTACCTTATGCCCCATGAGAAACATTATTGTCGAAGATACATGATAAAGGATGCAGATAGAAAGCATCGGGCAGTTTTAAGCACAGACGCCATCGGCTCACTTTTACTCTCCTTTGCTGCAAAATTAGCTTATTTTGGCTTAAAGTCTTGCCCCCAGGCAAACGTGTTTTTTCTTTTTTATGCGAGTACCCAGTTTGGTTGTCATTGAAACCCAGATCATCGTGGAGGCTTCAGTAAAAAAGGTCTCGCTAGGTAAGGACATGAAGCAAGTATTGATCTTTGAAAGATTTGTGATTTTTCAAAAGATGGAAGGCAAAAATCAAACTTGAAACTCTATTTTGTATGCCGTTAATGAATCGAAACTTCTGCAAGTTACCCGGTTCTTTGTTATAGAAGAACAGAAACGACAGCGACCTACGCAAAGGTGCTTTTTAATCAGTTTTTGGTCTCAAGACGTCGTGTTTAATTTGTCGAACTTTGAAAAGAATCCGATAATATCGCCAACTGGTTCCCATGTTGTTGAATCAGTCTAAATTCGGAAAACAGAAATGGAAGAAAGTTTGTAAGAGAGCTGTAGCAAGCCCTCGCACCACTCGGAAACTGACAGCCAGACAGAACGATGAGGTTGCGCCGACACCGGCCTATTGTGAGGTGGCGCCACGTAATAATTGTCGAAACCCTTCCCTGCTGTTGACCCAGTGAGATAGCATAGAAAGGTGATGTTTACACTTTGCGTTCCTTGTACTTGTAATCCCCCCAAGTCTGGTAGATCAAAAATCGGACGCGATTAGATAAGTGAATAATAGAAGAATAAAACCACGATTTTCGACAGAAAATTACTATTGAAACCGATGTGGCGCAAGTAGGGGTAGCGTTAAGCCGGGTGTTGAACTTATGTGGGAGGAAATCGATAAGACCGGAAGAAAGGGGGCTACCCAAGCTATTGAGAGAGAAAAGCATATGTCTTGCCCAGTGATAAACAACAACTTTTTGGAATATCAGTAATACTTTGTTGTATTATATGAGGACGTACACCCTCCGTCATGGAGCTCCAAGTAAAAAGAATAATTACTTCAACAACCCAACCAGGTCTGAAGACCGAGTTTTGGAATTTGGGAATTTGAAAAAGAAACTACATGGTCTTGAACAGATTTAATTTTCAAA
>JGI24159J19872_10009282_pt1 | contig 12890 bp, 8 predicted proteins | sample Ectturendosymbi4_FD_19872 | JGI IMG/M metagenome (IMG submission 19872)
AACTCAAATAAAATTTTATGTCATTTAAATGGCTCCTGCAGGTCTTAAAGGGAGGTCGGGCAAAAATGCTGATGTCATCAAAAAATAACATAAACATCCTATCATCATATAAGCATTAAAAAAAAACCAGACATCCTAAACTGAAACGTTTTTTTTGCATTGCAAACTACATACCTTCACGAGNCTTTAGAGGGTTTGAACAGCTCTCTAGCTCAATCTGACGGCGAGTCATTGCCTGCGGTGAAATGCCCCAAGAGTGACTTTTGAGGGAGCAAAATTTTGGTCAATTTTTGGTTTATAAGCCATAATTTTCGCTCCCGATATGCTAGAAAGTCATTCAAAGGCTCTATAGACGCGGATTTTGACCTAGTTTTCAACTAAATTTTGAGTCCAAAAAATGGCCCATTGGGATGGCGCCCAGGGCCAGGCACAGATGGCCAAAATAACGCAAAAACACCCCTACCTGTGACGCTTCCCCCAGAAAAGCTCAAACCCAAAACGAAAATTTTTTTCTGTTTTGTCTGCAAGGCTTGCTGAATCCGTAGAGGGTTTGAACTGTTCTCTAGCTCAATCGCCTGGCGAGTTATAGGATTGCAAAGCTCTGCAAGAAAAGTGACGTACGCGGGACTGAAAGGGTGATCTGTCACCACCTTGCCGGCGAGTCAAAAAGCAATTTTGTTAAGTAATGAGAATCCGAACTGTACGTAAGTGTTTCAACATTTACCTGGTGTTAATTGCCACCCTATCCCGCGGTAAATTTGAAAGCATTCAGCTGCAGTGCGAAGAGTTAACAGAAAAATCTAACAAAAGTAGAAAGATGATTTTCATTTTTCAAGTGTTGAGGCCATTGACAGTTGACACTGCCATTTACCCACAGATAGCTTGCAATCTGTTTTCTCGATGAAACTCATGTGACCAAAATGAAACTAAATTGAATATTTTTCTAGTCGATTGGGTTGTGGTGTTTACACACTAATGGATTTAAAGAAAGACTTCAACCAGTTAGCTCCCAAGCTTTTTTGAGCGCGACGCAAATCTGAGTTTGGTGAACACCACTCGACCCAAGGCTCAAACAACATATGAATGAAAAAATACTCATTGTGTGGGTGATTTCTGGCAGCAAGTTGCTAAGTTCGTTTTTAATGTCAGCAATCTACACTTTTCTCAAGTATCTACACTACAAACTGACACAGGCAAGCAGTGGTAACGTTGAAAATCTACAACTCTGGCTTGGATCGCCTCTGCACGATCCATTTTTTAACCCTTCTGCAGCCTTCTTTGGGTTTGGATCCATACTTTGGGAACCATGGGGCTAGTTCAACTAACCAACCGTTGTGTTAAGCTGCGGTGACAAGTAGGCCTATTTCTTAACTTATTGCAGAGCCGTGGTAATAAATCGATTGTGGCTTCGTTTTCGTAAACACACAACCGTTTTCACACTTCACGTAGATTCAGTGGGTCAAACATATGCAGGTTTTTTTAGGGGGCATGCATAACTTTCCCCAATTGAAAAAATTGTCTTTATAATATTTGTGAATTTCATTGTTAACTCTGAGAAGCTATAGATCAATACTTAATCGTTTATAGGAAGCAGGCTTTGTGCAAGTAGCGTACAAAACTGCTACCGCAGTCGCATTTCACAGTGTTTTGATGACATAAAAACTAAACATTTTTCAAACGCGTTGAGGGACTCTAGCGCTTACATTATCAGCTGCATACGTCAACCAGTCGCTCAAGAATTGGACAAGATCCACGTCTTAGTCTACATGAGCGCAAGTTTTGTAGACCTACTTCGGGAGTCGGTGTCTTAGAGCAAAGCCGCTACTCCTCTTCGATTGAACGTGTGTTGGTGTACATCAGAAGCGTGTAAATATAAAAAGCGCAATCACAACGACGGCCACGATGACTCCTTGCTCAAATACAATATTGGTTGATAAAAGCATACTGCAGATCTTGTATTTATAGGATCAAGATTTTCACAAACGCTTTCGGAAAGAAAGTTTTATGAGCAAATGGTGGCTTTCATTTAAAGTAGAAACTTAAAATTTACTAAAACAAACTTTTAAAACTTCTCAATTCAATGAAAGCAGACTTTTGCCGGCTTAAATGTGAACAGAATTATTCAGAAAAAGTAGTGCCAGAAAAAGACACATTTTATGGATGATGTTTTAAAACAAGTGTGGCAGTGTATATTTAAATGTTGAGACTTTGTTGTTGTTTGCACCCCCCTATCAAAATTTCTAGCTACGCGTCTGCTTAGGTCCGTTGCCATCGAATTCAACTGTTTCGTATTTTAACGCCCTCAATGTGCAGGCTGAGTTTTTTTTTTAATAACGGCAGACTGCAGAGAGGATAAGGTTTTGAAGCTGTTTTCTGTTTGAATTACAAGCGTTTCGTTTATGGCAGGTCACTTTTCCATAGTTGCTACAAGGTTCGATAGTTATTGCTGTTTCAACAATTACTGCTGTTGTCTTCTGAATGTTACGTTTAGTTCGTAATTGCAAATGCGTGCTGCTTAGTCTAATTCCATTCTCGTAGAGATCTGACAAGGCAACCTGAGATCGGCGATAAAGTTTGAAATAAAGTTAGTTTTTATAAATGACTTTTTCTGGTGTTCAAAACTAACGCTTCCTTAAAAAAACAACAGAAAATTAATTTAACGAATATTGATAGTTAAGCCATTTTCAAAGTAACAAAAGTGTTGGAACCACATCCTTTGACTAAAGACAAGTGACAGTTAGGTTTAAAAGAAGTACCGTATGCCTCATAAAATTCCTGTGGTGTGATGTGATAGTTGCATCAAGGAATACTGCCGAAACGAATAGGTTGTGGCATCGTTTTCACACAGATTGGCGTCGTAGTTCTGAGATACAAATTAGAAGTTGCAAAAAGTCTGAAAATGTGCATAGTTGGGATGACTTTTGTGAAAGTTTTCGAGTCTACTACAGTACTTGCTTGTTTTGAAAAATTTCTGAAAAGTAGGTGTGTAATTAATGCAAAATCTGCAAATACTTTACATATTTCACGTTTGAAGAGAAAATAATTTTTTAACTTTTTCTGGATATGCAAAACTTCTTCTAATAAGTGGTTTGTGCTCAAAACGGGTTTCACTGCAACGCAGGGGTCTCAAACTCAAATTGCTCCGAGGTAAGTCACTCAGTGGCCGCGGATCGAACACCCAACATTTCAGTTGTGAGACGGACACTACCACTGAGCTAATGTGTATGTTACAGTAGGTAATTGCAAGCAGAACATATTTAAAATGTACAACATTAACAGCGTAAGAATAGACTGTAGAGAATTTATAGAAATTAGTCAGCAAAAATAGATCCCCAAACTGAAAGATTTCGCACTAAAATTGCACTCGATGTTTCGAAAGACATGTGTGTGAGAGTATGTTTTCCAAAATAATGTAAGCTAAACTCTAAAAACAGAAATGGAATGGTAGAAGCAACACTGGACGATAGTCTCCGATTTCCTACCACGATGTACTCACTTTGAGGGTGTCGAAATACCTTTGCATGAATTTTCTGGGATTTCCGACAAATAAAGTTTTGGGGGTGCGCTTTCATCCCCTGCTGTTACACGACTGAATCTAAACATGTGCCAAGTACCAGATTAACAAGCCTAGATATCAGAAAGGTTTAAGCATGCGTATTTCTACGATTGACACGCCCGATGCCCATTCTTTTTAAGCAAAATTCACTAAAACCTCATGGAAAATTTCATCAATTGGCGCTAAAGAAAAAAACGTTCATCGCAGCGCACTGCTTTGACTGGCCTCAGGTTTGCTCCTACGGTAATTTTTGTTAAAATTTGCATTTCATTACAACATCTCTACAAGTACTGTAATTGCCGTCAATCAAACGTCACCTAAATTACCAAATCCATTTAAGAAGATTGTTCAAAAAATATTAGTTGCAAACTACTAGGCTTTTAATTTTATAATTAATTTGCCCGCAATGTGAATCACAATTTGCAAACGTCGTGTAACAAATTTGATGTAATTTTTCATGTCAAGCCCCCTTGTTGAAGACTCTCTCGCAATGGTTCTGCTAAAAAGTCGGATGGGGATGCTCAGCGGCGCACAAACGCATGTAAATTGTTGTGATGTGATGAAGGTTTCAAATGTTTTCGCGACGTCTTTAGCTTGAGGCTGGCAACCGTTTGTTTTAACCACATTTAAAGCATGATTTGACAGTTGGTGTTTTACTAGATTTATAAAAACATGTTAATTACGTTTTTGACTTGCATACATCGTCGACATGGCGGAGGTGATAAAGGGATCACAAGAAAATGTGATAATCAAAATGTTCTAGTGATGACCATTTCCTTTCGTCAAACCTTTTCTACTGGTTGCCAGGAAACCTGGTTTAATCCACGTACTATCTGAGTTATTCAGCTTTTTTAGCAATCCAGCTGGGCAGGGTCTCGAACTCAAAAGTGGTCCGAGGGCCAAATGAGGACTTTCAAAGTAACCCGACCCGAGGGCCGCGTTATACCGCTGACGCAACAATGGCGGTACCTAAACCTTGCTTAAAACAGCTTTTACATATTATTTCCTGCGAAAGGAATCATGAGGTATAACCAAATCATTTCTAGCCCTCTCTGCGTCCGCATAAAAGGAACTTATTTCCTCGCTAGCCGAGCACTTTTTGAACACCGGTGAATAAATTAAATAACAGTTAATCATTTGAAAATTTCCAAAAAGCATCGCCGGCCGCACAGAATGCCTTCGCGAGCCACATGCGGCCCGCGTGTTTGAGACCCCTGCTGCAGAGCCTTTTATTGCCAGCTGCAAAGTATTGTATTAAAGACTTAGCTTGTAACAAAGGAAGGGGTCCTTGAGACAATTGAATGTTAATAAGCACTCTTAAGGAAATCACACAAACAATCTATGCTGAAAAATACATCGAACAGTTGGAAAATCTGCCATTCCGTGTCCTCAAGCGCCAGAAAATCCTGGATCCGGTCCTCCCCAAGGATAAACATGTCAAAACCACCACCAAAGTCAGAGTGTGTTTTCAAATGCACCGCACCCTTTTCGCTGTGACAAATTCAGCCGAAAAAAATCATAGGCACCACGTTTTCGTGCGAAGCAGCTTCTTCATGTATTTCCAGTAGAAATGCTACTTCTTGAAAAAATTATATTTTTTTCATTTGCGTACGACACATGTGAATGCCTCTTTCCGACCATAGTGATATCAGAACAAGTCACGTAAAGAAAATATTCTATATTCATCAATTCGAAAACCAGTAAGAAATATAAACGGTAAGTTGCACAACCATCAGGCGGTGATAACCATGACATCGTGAACTTTTCATGCGGTTACATTTTCTAATCCCAGAGTAATTAAAAACAAGAACCTCTACAGGGAAACATTTGTCCTAATGCCTGTTGCGCAGAACCAGAAGAAAACAATTTGCTTAATTTACAAGTTACCTATCTGTATGCAATGTGTCTGAACTTCAACCTGCAAAGATGCGTTGTAATAGCAAATTTCAAGTTATGCCAGATTTTGTTTAAGGAAAATGTTAGGCACCCAGTATGGACCAATGGGGACCCGATTTCTCTGATTCTAGGGACCCAATTTTCTCTGATTCTAGCGACCCGATGATAATTTTCTCTGATTCTAGGGACCCGAAGCGGGTCCCAAAAACGCCTTAAAAAACTTGAGTTACATACAATGTATGTTCTCATTAGAGATAGAAACCGCGGAAACTAGTTTACAAGCACTTCGATGGAAGTGGAATTTTCAGTACAACACGCATTTTAAAGATTTATTTACCTTGAAACGAGTTCCACATTTCAGTGCAAAAGGTAGACAGCCCGCGCACGTTTTGAAACTTTTAAGAAGAAACATCTCTGCATAGCTTGATACTTTCACAGAAAGCAGAAATCATTGGAAGTCTAACACAAATACCCTGAAAAGAATCCCCTTGCCCAAAATATAGGTAATTTTTATTATTAGGCCCGGTTGGGAACCACTACTTTATATATGAGGCAAAGATGCACCTACGCTGCAAAACTACATTTCCTCTGTGTAGTAGCAATGACGATCGGGCCTCTTCATCGTGCCAATGGGAGATAAAAATGCTAACGACACTGGTGGAAATTGCGATTTTTTAAACAACAGGGTGAGAAATACGAGTAACCACAACATTGAATTGGAATGGTAATTTTAGTAGACCTGCAAAATTTTAAAGGTATAAAACAAAAACTTTAGCTGCATTTGTTTCAGCTGCTGATTGGTATTACAGCAGCGTCCCCAACTTCACCATCTGAACGATTAGCAACTTGTTCAAGACGGTCGTTTGGTGTCGCTAAGGCGACGACGCCTTGCTCTTCAGTTGAGCCCATTTGATCCAACTTTTTCAATCCGTACTTTGGAACAGAAGCTTCTGGTACTGTGACGTGAGGTGCATGAGGCACAGCTGCCAGTTGCCGTGGATACATAGGCGCAGTGGAACCAGCGAGAGGTTGATTCGATAGAGGTAGGGTGTTACTGTAAAAAAAAAAAAAGAAAAATATTTTGAGCCTAAATATGGCTGAACTTTAGATTGAAAGCAAGGACTCCAGACCTTTAAAAAATGCGACTAACTTATTCCAGTCACACTGGCTGCGATCAGAGTGTTAAAACTGAACAACCAAGACACACCAGCTACTAACGTTGCACTGCATTGGCATGATTCAGATAGTTTCGAAGTTTGAGTAAACTTTCTTTCTAATTTTGTAAGCCCAGTTTCCTTTTGTCGCAGGTTGCGTTCTTGACGTCAGTCAGTCAGATAAAATGTTATGATTTATTCACTTTAGTCTTGAATTTGCTTGCTTTCTCTGCTCTTACTCTAGTCTTTGAACTTTTCACTCGTAAGCTCTGCTTGCAAGTTTCAGGACTATGGATGCGTAATTTTACGTAAAATCGCTTTCTTATTAAAAATTTGCTGATCGATTCCTTGGTTACCCCCACTGTGCAGAGTACATACTTGCATCAAAGAATTAATGTCGCTGGAAAAAGAAAAGAAAAACAAGTTGTGCCTTGTGGGGGAAATAACAAATAAGAAGCGTAATTATCAGTCACAGAACTTAAGTCACGCACATGTGTTAAGACGTGCGAAGAAATATTCTAACATCCAACCAGAAACATCGGGTGATTACAAGAAACTCGGTTTTAAACAATTGCACGCATAGAGCGAACAGTCTCTGTGGTGGCAATATTGAATCGTATTGCACAAGGTAAACCAAAACTTTATATTTACTGCACAGATCTATTCGAGAGGAAGCACTCCACTAGCGCTGGCTGCTCCCTGTAAACAGCATAACGTGTGATCATGCCCATCAACCTTCTTAGTTTGACCCTGAGTGCAAATACTGTACCTATTTGGTTATCTGCTGCGGTGTACGTTAGACAGGGGGAATATAGTGCTGCAGAAACAAAGTCATCGACAAGTTTTTTGTAAAGTTCGACTGATTCATTGGATGCTTGTTGAGGCTAGAAGCTGAAAGCAGCGCACAATCTGTTATTTTGTTGATAGGTTCCACCATGAATTGACCACTTAGTTCAGGTTTGGCCCAATTGGTGCATAAAAACATAAAACGGTAAAATCTCGCCAGAGACATATTGAACGCTTCGCAACAATTATCCAGGAATCCTCCAACGCTCTAAAAAGCGTGAAATTCGAGCACGTTGGCGAAAATTAGACTCTTGAATGCAGTGGTCAACGATTAATTTTGCCAACAATTCACAAAACAGATTCAGAGTTGCTATAAGTGAATGCACTGTTTCGTATCGAACTTTTTACTTAAAGTTAACTTCTATATTTCACGCTGCAACTAACTGGAAACGTCAAATAAAAAGCAGATAATCTCTTGTTGTGGCGCTCTTCGTTCAATATAAAAACCGAAATGGTTGGTATAGCTGGTGAAGGTCAAGGCTGCCCAACCCGCGGCCCGCGAGGTTGTTTCAAGTGGCCCACGACGTAATAAGTTCCTAAGCAGACTTTTTTAATTTTTTGTATTTTTTTATAGGCTCAAGTATATTTGCCATCAAAACACACCAAAATTACACCTGTTGTTTCTGTTATGGGCCAACCACCCAAAAACTTGTATAACAAAGGCTTCGAAAATATGTCAGTTTTTTAGATTTGGTTTACATCATACCAGCTGGCAACAATGCGTGCAACTATAGGACTCATTATCACCTCGTGTTACCGCACAAAACTTACCAAAATCAAGGAGTTTGTTAGGTCACAATAGCTTATTGTTACATCACAAAAACGTTTGTGGGCCGCAATAAATTTCCTCATGTGAAAGTGGCCCGCAACACTAAAAAGGTTGGGCAGGCCTGGTGCAGCTTAATGGACAAGTAATAAAAACAAAACTGTAACGAATTTTTTTACTACGGCCACAAACAAATGCTTTTGTTCACCTTTTTCAGGAGCCAGGGCATTATTTCGACCGTTCAAAATAGCAAGACCAAACAAATGGAAAATCATAATTGACCAGTTTTAGCCTGACTAAACACCTCCTTACCTCGGAGGTTGATGAATGCCTCGTGAAAAATTTCTTCTAGGAATGTACGCGGGGAAAACACACCACTGTGACACTGGTGACAGTAACTCATCAACTTGATCAACAAATCTGGTTGGTAAGACTTGACAAAAATTACGCCAAAACACATCTGCAACGATTGGAATAAACATACATATTTAGTACTAACATAAAATATGTCACACGCTACAAATACAAACATCTACTCTAATACTATCTATGAGTTATACAAACATATATTTACGTAATTAATGTACTAACAAAACCAAATAAAACTTCAGTAGTGCATTTTGACATTTCATTGAACAGCTTTTACTTCAACCTAAGAAAAAGATGTTAACCAATGTTCACCGACTTATTAATCTTGGGAAAAAGTGATATGGAATATTACTGATCGATAAAAATGACTACTTGACAACAAATGATTTTATGCTAAACTTTTCTCTCCCTGAGTTGAGGCTGGCCTGGCATCCTAAGTTATTAGCACTGTTCACTCACCTGACAGCGACTTCATATAACATATTTTGTGAATAAGTTTCTTCCATATACACGATCCATAGATAGTTAATAACAGTTTTCTCTGTGTGTATGACTTTAGCTGTGTAGCTTCTTTTATGAATTTTCCAAACGTTTCGTTTACAATGGATTTTACACAACACTAACTATTAACGTTAGTCCATAAATCACATCCAAAACCTAATAAGATACTTACAAAATGTTCCCACAGCGCATCCACTCACATTTGAGAGAAAATTCATATCAGGGACAACAAGTTGAAAAAATAATAATGCACACCATGGGATGGCAGCAACCGGGATAGTGATAAAAAAGAAAAGGGTTCTTTTAAGGGGTAAACTATGGAAATAAATAACCATAATGCCAAATAATGGTGGACTACTTCCCAAGGCGATGCACCTACAAAACAGAAAGCATTTTCTTATTGCTTCATAAAGAACAACCAACATATTTTGCATTAGTTGTTTTTTACCTTACCTTTGTGCCAGTGGAGAGAACAATCCTCCCGATACAAACAGTTGTGAGGTTATCATAGCCATTAAAGCAGAAAGCATTGCAAAAAAGGTAAAAAAGAATAAGAAGTAGATCGTGCCAACATGTCTCTCAGCAATCATTCCAATTGTACATACCATAAAAATAGAAAAAGAAAAAGTCTCGAAGTTTTCGTGGAATGTCATGTAAGTTAAAAGATTCGAAACTGCAAAAGACAGAGAATGTTACCATTGATTTCACAAAATATATACAGATAACAAAATACTGGCTATAGCACTTACATTCACCTGACAAGACGCCTTGAGCTCGTACGCACAATGAAAGAGCTTGCCACTGTAGAAGATTCTTTATGTAAAAAGACAGAGTGATAGCCATCAACAGTACACTGCAGCCAACCGGGAAATTTACAAGATACCATTTCAGTTTAACAACCAGATCTTTCATGATATGCAATATAATTTGCAACAAACTACAAGTTTAACACTGCAAACACACAAAGCACAGCAGTTAGCCACGTCAGGAAAAAACGTTTGAATCTATGAATAACATTCCTAGGTAATTTGGTGCTCTCTCGATATTTTTTTTGCAGTGACAGGATTAATTTTGCCGGTCAAGCAGCCGACATAGAACCTTGTGCTCCACGCATTGTCACACCCAAGTCAAGTTTGTTTTGTGAGGAAGCGCCCGTCTCACCCTGATAAGCAGATTACGTCATAATAGTCTGCAAAGATGAGAGAATCGGCGAAAGGTGTGCTAGAGACGTTGGTATGAACTGAGGTTCTGCAAGCTCAAGTTCACTGATGTTTTAGCACGATGAGAACAGCGTAATCGTTGCTTTTCGATTGTTATCTTCTACATTTATTTACAAAAGCGGTCATCAAGTTGTTTTACCCGTGTCACGCTTATCAAACGTGAACTGCGCTGAATTTTATTCACGCAATCTTTGAGATATTTTTGAATGAAGTGTGAGGTCGAACGTACGAAATCTATAGCACCAAACAGTAATCTGTTTAGTTGTGAACACTTGTACACACACCCACAGCGTTGGAAGCCTCTGCGTTTTCGGGGCGGGTCTTCTGCCTGTGTGCCATTTTTACGATCCGCAGGCACTTCTATTGAACTTCACCGTTACTCTTGGCACACCAAATTGAGCAAGAGCATTTCTTCACCTATTTTTTTCGCAAATTTTTCTCATTTCTCGAGAAAAACGATGGCCAATCATACCAAAATTATCCGTCTTCTATGATTTTTCCCCACTGAGTTNAGGACGGCTATGTCCAACCCGCGGCCCGCATGCGGCCCAGGCGAAGGTTTTGTGCGGCCCAGTAAGCTTTTCATTATTGTGTATGTACAAGACAATGACAGCCTGTCTTTGTTTTGATCATCTCAAATTCGACATTTTCGATGCAGTCGTCTTTACTGCCTGGTGGGAAGAAGCTGGCAATTCCACCATCGACTTCTCGCACTGCAGCCGCAAGGTGTGGAGCCCCATCAAAAAACTTACCGGCAGGTCTGCAAGCTCCTCTAGCCTGTGCCCCGTTTCAGCATATTCCATTGCTTCACAGCTCATGTAGGATGGGGCACACAAGACGAGGGACCGCGAGTCCACGAGGCTCGTCAACAAGCAGCTGTGCGACCTATGGAAGATTCCAACACCTGATGCTCTGGTCCCTTTAAGCCAGATGAGCTTTTTAACGCCCTAAACCACCTGGAGCCAGGAAAATCCCTGGGATTAAATTATATTTTCCCAGAGTTTCTACTCCATGCCGGATCAGCTCTCAAATCCTGGCTATGTGGTTTCTTGACTTCCTGTATACGCCAACTCAAAATTCTCAGGATCTGGAGAAGAGCACTGGAAGTTGCGATTCCTAAGCCCAAATAAGCCATTGGTGGACCCAAAGAGTTATCGCCCTATGTCTCTACTGTGTCTCCTTAAGATCCTCTGTGTTCGTGTCGAACGCGATCCAATACATCGATCCATTGCTCCTGCAGAAACAGGAGGGCATTCGACACGGGAGGTCGACCGTAGATCAGGTCACTTTGCTAACGCAAGACATCAAGTTGGGGCTGTGTTTGTCGATCTCACAGCAGCCTACGACGCTGCATAGCATCGTGGCCTCACCTGCAAGTTACTGCGATTTCTATCTGACAGACACATGGTCCGGATGATCATGGAAATGGTTGGCAATCGCAGCTTCACCCTTACCACCGGCAACAACCAACGGAGCAGGTTACGACACCTCAAGAACGGCTTCCCACAGGGATCCGTCTTGGAACCTCTTCTTTTGAACATCTACACCTCTGACTTGCTAATCACCCTCTCCAGAAAGTATGCACACGCCGACGATCTAGCAATCATGCATGCTTATGGAGGCTGGCAAACAGTGGAAGGAGTGCTCAGCAAAGATATGGCGACTATAGGTAAATACCTCCAGACCTGGAAGCTAAAGCTCAGCACCCAAAAATGGTGTCTACAGTTTTCCATCTCAACAACAAGGAAGCTAAACGTGAGCTGAAAGTCAACTTTGACAACGAAACCCTGCGCTTCCGCTCCGAGCCCAAATACCTCGTAGTAACATTGAACAGGTCGCTCACGTATCCGCAACACTTCGCAAAAAGCTGACATCACGAGCCACACTCTTGACGAGGCAGCTTGCTGACTCGGGCTGGGGTGCTGAGGAAATATCGTTTGGAGTAGCCACCTTAGCCCTGGTCCATTCAACAATAGAGTACTGATCTCCTGCCTGGTACCACAGTGTTCACACACGCCTGATTGATTTTGTGATCAACGACGCCTTCGAACTGCGACTGGATGCCTGCGTCCTACATTAGCGGACAACCTTCCTATGCTCGCAGGCATCCAACCAGCTGAGCTTCGTGGCAAAGGACCCAGCCTACTCTGTTTCTAGCACACCGTGCGATGAAGCCTGCACATCTGCTCCACCCAGCTCTCATCGATTCACTCGGTGGGAACGCACGGCAACTCAAATCGAGACACCGACTTGTACCCGCCGCACAACTCACAGTTCATCTGACAACAACAAAATACGTGCGGCGCACTGGGCGGATCAACAATGGAATGCGGAGTGGTTGGTACTTCCATCCCTGACATCGGCACCACCCTCCCGGAATGGCTCTGCCAAGAACAGCGTGGGTCCGGCTCAACCGCCTCCGCACCGGTGTCGGACGCTTCAGCTCCTGTTTGTACAAATGGGGTATGGCCTGCTCTGCGGCTTGTGAGTTGGCGCAGAAGAACAAACCGTCGACCATGTTGTTCTCCAATGTCCAATCCATCAATCTCCTCATGGACTGCACGGCCTGGCGGTTCTGGACC
>JGI24159J19872_10009283_pt1 | contig 12889 bp, 9 predicted proteins | sample Ectturendosymbi4_FD_19872 | JGI IMG/M metagenome (IMG submission 19872)
TCTCTAGCGCAATCGGCGGAGGAGCTAGGGCGTTGGTAAGGCAACCGAAAACTGCTGTTTTTTTGCGAAAATCGCCAAAACCACCCAGACGCCAAGGTGTTAATGACTGAAAAAAATTACATAAATTTAGTCAAAATGTACAAAAAGGTAGGCAAGTGAATACTGTTATGATGAAATTTACTACTTTATGGGACAAACGACTGAAATGTCTCAGGGAAAACCCAGGTGCTTACCACAGAATCCAGAATGGTTTTATCTGTGGAGCACACAATGTAAAACCTGTCTAGGAAGGATGAATGGAAATATTGCAATAATTTTCCTGTCAGATGGTAGTAAATCAAAACTATTGAAAGTGAGATGCAAAATAACATTTGCTTGCATTTCACTAGACAGGGCAATGTGATCATTAACCAACGCTTCAACATATAGCCTATGGTAGACTAAGTCGCATATTCATTATAAGCAGTATCTATTTTACCATCAGAGGCAAAAGCACTGCTAGAGTTATTTTGCCATTGGGTGAACCTGATTGATCGAATTGGTCATGTGACAAGGACGACACGCTTGGATTATCATATGGTTTTTGTCACATGACCTAAAACCCTACACCTAACCCTGAACTCTAAACATAAACCCTAAACCTAAAACCTAAATCAGTGCTCTTCAACATTTTTGTCATCGTGTAACCCCTGATATACTTGTGTTCGTCATGCAACACCCATTAACAAAAATCTAAAGAATTCCTTGCAAGAAAATCAATTATTTCGTTATTAGACACTTCAACAAATAAACAGTTATATATTACAGAAGTTTAAAGCAAGAAATTTAATGACTCAGTTGTTCTTGCATTTTGAGTGTATCTGCTACATTCAGAATTTCGCAAAAAGAACCTGTATCTCAAACATGTGTCATCCCATTTTCTAACTTTGGCAATTGAATTACATTTGGTCCGCTTCGGCTTAGGTGCCTCTTTCACATTTGAACACATTGCTCATTACTAGGGCAACCAATTTTTGGACCTAAAAACTTAAAATTTTGACTTTACAAACTTTGACCAATAAATTTCCCGCATTTGCAACTGCAAAATAATTTCAGCCTTAGTTGTTGTGGTTAGCTCCTAAGCATATTAATGCATTATACTTCAAAATTTACAAAAATGGTAAGTTTAACTTTAGGGATGATAATAAGTACATTAATAACTACAGTAGAGTCAAACCTGAGAACATGATAAAGTTGAAACACTATNTGCATAATGCATTGAACATTTATCAAATCAAGTATATGAGATCACGTTTCTTGCNTTACTACGCATAGCATATCACGCTCAATCATCCAGTAGTGGGAAAAACAACATTATTATGTCAGAAGTTACAAAAAACACTATTACTACAGAATTGCAACTAAACTTACGGAATTATATTTGAATAAGCTTCAGAGATACTGTAGGCTTATTATAATGTAGAATATCTAAAGCTACGTGTCTGAAACGCCGCTGGGGCATCCAGGATGAATAAATGTGGAGTGTGTCAGGAAATTGTCTTCAACAAGGAGGAAGCCTTGTTTTGTGATGGAGAGTGCACAAAATGATAGCACTGTGTATGTGTTGGAATGTCAAGTCAACAATATGAGATATTTCGTAAAGACTATGACAGACACAACGCATTGCAATGGTTATGCGATAGCTGTAAGGAGCAAACTAAGGAAATCACCAAAAGTGAAATGCCTGTCACATAGGGCAAGATGAAAGACTTAAAAGTAAATCAGAAAAAGTGTTGATTCAGCATATCAAAAAATTGTAAGATGGAAAAAAACTATATGCAAATCCCAAGAGGAAAAGCTGGAAAAACACTAATTGCAGAAGTGAGTCGTCTTATAAGACTCTTTAACAGCAGTAAAAGATGGGAGTCAGTAGCAATACACATGCTTCAAGTACTTCTGCGACTACTACTCCAGAAGCCATCTCCCAAATCAAAAAACAGAGAGCATGTCAAATACCTGAACAAAAGAATGGAATGGTGGACACACGGAAAGCTAGAAGAACTGATCTCAGAGTGTGAAGCCATTCAAAAAAACTCAAAAGATCAGTCAAAAACAAAAAAACAATCAGACCAGAAAGCTTTCTGTAGACTAATGTTACAAGGACAGGTGAAAAAGGCCCTTAAAATTGTGGATCATGCCAGTGACATCGACGGAAAACATGACATCTCTACAGACATCAAAAAGAAGCTCAAAGAAAAGCACCCAAAAGCGGCAGAACTAAAACAATCTGCCATTATTGATAAGCCTGAAACCAAAACAGAGAGGTCNTCTTTGAAAACATAACTCAAGATGACATTTACATCCAATACCAAAAACTCATCAGGGTATGGAGGACCAACANAGATTGACATGGATACTTGGAGAGAAATGATTTGTTCGAAATCATTGCTACCCTGCCAAATCATTGAGAGAAATGATTGCCAAATCACTGCGGATAAAATTGCCACCCTGGCCAAGCGTCTTGCGACGGACACGATTCCACATGATTACATATCAACCCTCCTCGCATGCAGACTGGTTCCACTAAAGAAAAAAGACAACGGCATTAGCCCAGTAGGTATTGGTAAATGCTTATGACAAATCATTGGCAAAACAATCACAGGACTGCTGAAGGAAGACATCATACATGCAGTGGGAACACTGCAGACATGTGCAGGAGTGGAATCGGGCATAGAAGCAGCAATACATGCTGTAAGGAAAAGTTTTGAAGAGATCAACAGTGAATGCCTGCTGTTAGTGGACGCAGACAATGCCTTTAACAAACTCAACAGAAGGGTTAGTCTAGAAAACATCAAAAGACTGTGTCCCCCTATGTACACATACCTACACCACAGTTAACGGTAACCACATACTGTCACAAGAAGGTGTGACGCAAGGGGCAATGTAGCTATGGCAATGTATGCACTATCCACTCGACCACTGACACAAGCATTGAGCAATGAAACTGCAAATGATGAAGTGAAGCAGGTATGGAATGCAGATGATAGCTCTGCAGTCGGATCACNGGTAGGTGTGAAAAAATGTTGGGAATACCTACAGGCCAATGGACCAGACTTTGGGTATTGCCCTAAACCNCCCTAACAATCCTCCTAATAAAAGACTGTAGTCTAATGCAAGNTGCACAAAAAATCTTCAAAGATGATGGAATCAAAATCACAAACCAAGGTGAACGTCTCCTTGGATCTGTAATTGGGACAGAATCATTCAGGGAACAATACATTAAAAACAAGGTTGAGGGTTGGGTAAAAGAGCTTCAATTGCTCTCAAAGTACGCACAAGATGACCCTCAAGCAGCGTACTCAGCATTCACCAAAGGTTAATCCTCCAGATGGACCCATTTCCAAAGAACAGTGCCTGGTGCGAGTGAATTATTTGAACCACTTGAAAATGACATCAGAGATCAATTGATTCCCGCTCTTGTAGGACGAGGAGTTAGCGATGCTTAAAGACAAATACCAGCTCTTCCACTCAGGCATGGTGGGCTAGGTCTGACAGATCCTCGTGAAACCGCCAAGACAGAATATGAGCACTCCACTCAGATCACGAATAAACTAACAAAATCTACATTCAAAAGCTTGATGTTGACCACAACCCTCGAAAAAGCAGTTTACCAGACACACGAAAAACAGAATACGACAAGAGAAAAATGAAAAATGCAAACACATCTGTTATGAACTTTTGGCGGAAATGACCCCTGAGTCACAACAACTCATAAAAGGAGCAATGGAAAAAGGGGCATCTTCTTGGCTGTCAGCCTTACAAAGCGATTGGATATGCACTAAACAAACAAGAATTCACCGATGCAATCTGCATGAGATATGGATGTAAGGTGAAAGGCATACCCACTCACTGTGCTTGTGGAGAGACAAACTCTGTGGATCACAGCCTCATATGCAAATTAGGTGGTACACTTCAATAAGGTACAACTCAGTGAGAGACTCTGAGGCACAGATAATGAGTGAGGTCTGTAGGGATGTTCAGACAGAACCCACACTTCTACTAATCAATGAAAATGACTATGAAAGAAGTCAACACTGCTGACAATGCAAGGTTGGATATCTCTGCGAGATGACTGTGGAAAAGCTGTGAGAAAACTTCCTTTGACATAAGGATCACACATCATACATCACAGTCATATTCTGGGAAGTCCCTAGCAGAGGTCTACCAACAACATGAAAAAGAGAAGGATAAATACAACCAAAGAGTGATTGACATATAGAGAAGTCTTCATTCAGACCCCTTGTCTTCACAACAACCGGAGGGATAGCACCAGAATGCAACAGAGTAAACAAAAGACTGGCAGAAAAATAGCTGAAAAACGCAGGGAGCTGTATGCATCTGTCATAACATACATAAGGACAAAGCTCAGATTTGCCCTTATAACACTTTGAGAACCGACATACGATATATTCATACTTCGATTTCAGCCAAAAAAACAGCAGTTTTCGGTTGCCTTACCAACGCCCTAGCTCCTCCGCCGATTGCGCTAGAGAGCTGNGCAAGGGCTCAAACGGATTGGCCAATCTAGTAGATTGCACTCGAAAAAANNTTTTTTGGTTGGGGGGNGCGTATTTTTTGTGACTGACGTCATAAGTGAAGNAGTTTTGGGGTCATTTTGGCTCATGTTNCCTGGCCTAGAGCCCAACCGCCAGGCCAATGTGTTTCGCTAAAGTTTTCATTNGAAACTAGGCTTGAGTCCGAGTCTTTTGAGCCTTTGATCGACTTTCTAACGTTTCTCGTTCAAAAGTTATGATCTAAAATAAACAAATTAATTGATTAACTTTTTAGCTAATTAGTCAAATATTTTTACTAACTTACATCATAACTTTTGAACCCGAAACCCCAGCAGGTTATCCAAAGTATCAAAAGACTCGATTGTAGCCCAGTTTCCAGTAAAAACTTCAGCGAAATACTACCACCTAATGGTTGGCGCCCAGGGCCAGGCAAAGTGGGCCAAGGTGGCCTAAAAATACTCCACTTATGATGTCACTTACAGAAAACCCGCACCCCCCAGGCAAAAATTTTTTTTCGAGTGAAATCTACTATACTGGCCGATCCGTTTGAGCCGTTGAAGAGCTCTCTAGCGCAATCGGCGGAGGAGCTAGGGCATTGGTAAGCCAACCGAAAATTGCTGTTTTTTAGGCCGAAATCAAAGTACGAATATACCGTAGGCCGGCTCTATACGTGTTAATAGAAGCCTAATACTGTCAACATATCAGCTTTACAGGCCTGTAATGTATCAACACACACCTGTGTGTATGTTTGGCGGTTTGGGTCCAGGGCCAGATGAAGTGGGCCAAAAAAGCCTAAAAATACTCCACTTATGATGCCACTCACAAAAAAACTGAAACCCAAAACCAAGAACATTTTGTCAGTGCAGACTTGAAGACTTGCCAAGTCTTTTAACAGTTTGAACAGCTCTCTAGCACAATCGCCTGACAAGTTACGCAGTTGCTAAGACATGACGAAAACCATGGATTTTGCCCTGCACTACCAGCAGCGAAGGTGTTAAGTACCTAGGGGTGGTATTTATGAGTGACAGAGGGTGGAACGAGGAGATTGATACATACGGATTGGTAAAGCTAACGCAGTTCTGCATGAGCTCTATTGCTGTGGTCACAAAAAGGGAGCTTTCAAACACAGCAAAGCTGTCAGTTTTTAAATCAGTCTTTGTTCAGATCCTTACTTATGGTTATGAAGTTTGGGTAATGACTGAAAGAACATTATTTCAGGTGCAAGTGCAAGCAGAGTTGGGATTTTTCCAGAGAGTCCATTGTGTGACACTTTACAACGCAGCTATGAAATTCGCAAGCGCTGAATGTTAAACCACTTGTCCAATTTGGGAGATTACACGTTGGTTCAGCCATGTGTCCGGAACACCACACGAAAGATTGGCAAGGCAAGACTTGGTAGCTAAACCCATGGGAAAGCAACCCAGAGGTGGACCAAGGACCAGGCGGAATAACTATATCTCCGACATTGCTTGGCCCTGTCTTCGTGTGGAGCCTGCAGAACTATGTGAAATCGCTGTTGACCATGAGTTATTTTGATTTCTCTTACAGCTGATACCTTTACAAACCTCCCTAGAGGAAAAGCGTGCATGAAAATGAATGAATAATTGCAAAGAAAAATTGTAAAAATATCATAACCTTTCCTTGAGTTACATTTGACTAGTTGAAGTGTATTTTATAATGCCATAGATTTGTGATCACACAGATTTTGTATGCCTGGAAAAATCCTCAATTTGATGCTTGTGGCTGTCACCACCACCCGTCTAAGTAATAAGTTTAGCATTCGTTGAACTGAACAGGCTTAAACTGGCATGAGTTTTGCTTCAAAATATGTTTCCATGCTTTGCGAGTAATACTTACTCTATTCACCAAGTTTCTAGAAGTCTAGGAAGTTAATAATAAGTAATACTGTTTACTGTCTTTTTTGGACTGTTGCATACTTGAAGCCATTTAATTTTCTCAAAAATCGACGGTGCGCCTTATAATCCAGTATGTCTTATGTATTGACAAAGCTGTACAACTCCCAATGGATCATAGATGCCTGGGCCAAGGTATCAGTACCAAATGTTGTCCGAGCTTTCATGAAGGTCAGAATCATCACTGAACAGCTAAGCAATAGCAACGAGACTGACTCAAACAATGACAAGAGGGATCCAGGCATGCTTAATGTCGAAATCACTCAACTGTTAAACTCAGACACTGAACATGGAGAATTGAATGCATCTGTGGAAGATTAATGCACCTGTATAAAAATAAACCATTCAATGATTGTTGATTGATTTTGGGGCTTATACTCTGGTGCGCCCTATGGTTTGCAAAATACATTAACTTTAATAAATTGAAGACTATCAAACGATTTTTATCAAAGCAGAAAGCATGTTCTGCTCAATGTAAATACACACACACCTTGATATTGACGGGTGTTCCAAAACCACATCACAGTCAGATAGTCGACCAAATACAACAAATTCTTTTTTCATCAGATCAATTTTGTCAATGATAGCACCTAATTTCAGTACTTCCAGGAAATACTCTTTGCCATGCACATCACATGAAGAACTCCATTCAGGTTTCTCATACTGAAACTTTAATGGTGGATCTTTTCTTTGTTTTTGATTCCTAGTAGAGATTTTTGCAGTTGAAAACTCATCTACCTTTTCTGTTGAAACTGGCTTGTTTCTGATTTCCAGAGTAGAATCACTTGTAAATGCATCTTCATATTGCTTTAGATCTGATGGATGAGTTTTATTTGAATGTTGTTTCAATTCTCTTTGCAAAAACTCTTCAGCAGATGGCTGATGTGGTTTATAAACATAAGCTGGTAGCATCATACTTTTTGTTTTAAATGATATTGCTGAGCGCTTGGAAGTTTCAGGATCAATGTTAACCTCATGTTCAGCACTTTTATCAGCATGACTCAGAACATTTTCACTTACATGAGAACTCTGCAATTCAGTAACCTTGTCCAATTTCTGTAATTTTCTTGTAGGTAGAGGCACTTTGAAGGGAGAATTGTTTTCAGCCACACTTTCTAATTTATGACTGCTTGCTTCGCAGTCATTTTCCATGCTTTTTGAGTTCTTGTCTTGGGCAGCACACATTCACTTCTTTATATACAAAAGTGAGAATTAATATTATGTTTAGTTCTAATATTAGCAAGGCCACACAAAAAAACTAATAAAAAACATGCACATCAGTCAGAGCTGATTTTTGAGACACCAACGAATTAACGTTAAGGTGAAGGGGCAGGGCTACTGAGTAAGGGTCAGCAGCATCAGTACCAGTAGCGCAGGGTTGTACTACAGCGTAGGGATGTACCTCAAGCATAGGATGTACCACCAGTGTGGGGGTTGATTTAGAAAGCAATTGTTTGTAACTCCAGCGTAGGACGTTGATTTATAAAGCAACTGTTTGTACCTGAAACGTACGGGTGGCTTAAGAATGTAACCGTTTGTACCTCCAGCGTAGGGAGTTGATTGAGAAAGCAGCTGTTTGTACCTCCAGCATAGAGAGTTGAATTAGAAAGCAACCGTTCGTACCTCCACCGTAGGGATGTACCACCAGCATAGGGGTTGATTTAGAAACTGTTTGTTTGTATCTCCAGCACCATCCCTACACTGGAGGTACAAACAGTTGCATTCTTAAGCCACACCTGCGCTGCAGGCACAAGCAGTTGCTTTATAAATTAACCACTACGCTGGTCGTACATCCCTACGCTGGTGGTGCAAGCAGCCTTAAGCAGGTGGTTTTCTACATCAATTCCCTACGCTGGAGGTACAGACAGTTGTATTCGTATACCACACCTATGCTGCAGGTACAAACAGTTGCTTTATAAATCAACTCCCTATGCTGGAGGTACAAACAGTTGCTTTTTAATATCAACTTCCTATGCTGGAGGCACAAATAGTTGCTTTCAACATCAACTCCCTACGCTGGTGGTACATCCCTACGCTGGAGGTATTTCACTGACGCCGCCGACCAGTCCTCGGGCTACAACTTTGATAAACATTTATGAAATAAAACATTTACTAATAAACCTGCAGTGGGTTGTGTTATTAGTACACTTAACAATATTCAATGTGAAGACACTGATCATTCATGTCCATGCTGTCTTCAGAATAGGCTCACTGGTCACCCATGTGGTGCTTGCGGACAATCTCCTGTTCTGCTTCTAAAGCTTATTGAAAATTAATACTCCAACACATATCTACAGTGTTGCCACTCTGTTGTTGAAGAGAAGTACCAGATTTCATGATAACAAAAAACACTAGATTCACAAAAAAAACAAAGTTTGCTTACTGACTCCAGAGGAAAAGTGTCTTTGTTAGACCGCTGCCAAACGCAGATTTTCTTAGCAGTGACTGGTTTATAACGCTCTGGGATGGTCAGCCTTTGGCTTCGAAAAATTTTTAGTAATGTTGTTGTAACTAGCCACAGTTCGTGTATTTTTCTTTACTTGTTTTTAAGTGCCAACATTTCACCTGTGAAATTTGTTTTACATTTACAGGACTGATGATGCGTTGGAAAATGCGGAACTAGTTTCCCCATCAATAAACTGTGACTGATTTACTTGCTGCCATCTTTGTGGCCTTTAACTATGAAAAATATATATGCCTACAAGTTTTAATCGTCGCAGAAGAATGAAAGCAGAAAGCAGGCAGATTCCTCAGAAGCTTGCCGCAATGCTAAAGTTTCCTTACTTTAGATTATAAATATTTGACAGATTTGTCAGATTCCAAGAAAACAAAGATGATCGGATAGTGCTTTTTTACTATCCGATCCTATCCTGTTTTTGAAAAATGATATCCGTATCCGATCCGAATCATGTTTTAGGTGAAGTCGTACTATCCATATCTGAAAACTATCCGAATGTGTATTATGATGCACAACATACATTTTTGTGCTTTGTCTGTTTTGCCTTGTGAGGCAAAATAACTTCTGGAGCTATTTTGCTGTCAGCTGAACACGACTGGTTGAAGTAGTCACATGACAAGTTTGGAAAGCATGTCCTGCTTAGTTATACATGACATCTGTAGCAGCTCAGTCCCATGCATGGATGATGGTTGTCATGGTTTCAGGGACAAACAGTTAGCAGCAAAAAAATTTTTTGGAAACTTTTTGCCAACGCACCAAAATATTGTCTCAAAGATGAGGTACGAAAGAAAATTAAAGAAAATGTTCAACCCTAAATTTTGTGATGAAATCCTCATCTTACCAATATTTTAACTTCAAAAATGAATTCCAGGGGTCACAAAATGGTAAAATAGTTGTTTTGATTGTAAAAATCCTCCAACATAAGGAGTGATTGCCAAAAATTGAACCTTTAAAAATTGAAAAATGGTTGTGCTCGCCTCTGAAAATCTACCTAGTAGTCAAAAATTCAAAATGCTGTATCTCGGCCACCAGTACAGATATATCAAAAAATTTTTTTGCTATCATCATAATTTTTCAGTGTCTATCACAAACGTGAGAATTAGCAAAATCCATGACTAGTGGTTATAAGATGTCTTTGATCATAAATGGATTGGCCCACATGTGAGATCTAAACGATACATTAAAACGTGGCTGCAATCTCACAGATGTGCTAGCAACATCCAGATTGGCACTGCTAGTCAAAAGTCTACAGTGAAACAGGAAGATCCAATGTAGAAGTTATAGCAGGCAAATGCTCATATTATTCGAACTATCTGGTGTAGCCTTCCTCTATATTTGGTGTGCAAAATAGCATTCCCACACCTCTTTTTACATTTTAGCACTACACTCTTGCACATGACCACTTCAACCAATCGTGTTCAAATGAAGGCAAAATAGTCCCAGCACAGGTTGTTCCTCATGATGCAGAATAGACACTACCTGAAGGCGTTGTGCCACTTTGGGCCCTGTTATGCTCATAAACAGAAGGTTTGACATGTCTTGCAAGCTTGACATATCGCGTACCCTAAGTACTTTATCGAGTCATTTGCATTAAAAAGCAAACTGAAACTTTGCCACACAGGCCCGTGGCCACGGGGGTCTTTGATGGGCTTAGCTCGTCCAAAACAAAGCTCTGATCAACCCCGAATTTAAATATGAAGCATTATAAAACAGTGATGTTTGTTCAAATTTCAGAATGTCAAGCCCCACTGCACAAATGTAAAGCCCCCTAGCCTATAAAAGACTTTCTGGCGACGGTTCTATTGCCACACCAAGATTTTCATTAGCCATTTGTTTGGAAACAATGGTTAGATTTTAATACCATCAATGAGTTCACATTCATAATTTCATTCATTAATCCTACCCATTGTTGCACTTTAATCAAACCTACCTACATAACAATGCTAGTCTACAAACCAAAACAAAAAGGCATTCAAAACAACACACTGGCTTAAAATAGAAATATGTCATTTACATTGAAATGACTAAAAATTCAGTCTAACAACAAGTCGGTGTCACAAAACAACAATTTTGCATATCATGTTGAAGAAAGGAAAAAGCTATTTGGCCTGGTAGGCTATTATCCAACAACCAGTCAATGCAGTGCACTTGCAGGCTCACGTAGAATAGGCGTGAAGACTGCAAAGCCTGGTGTAGACTAGTTCACATTAAAAGAGCTAGAGTGCTCTAGCTAGTCCAGACTACAGATCACAGCAGTCCTACACTACTTGGCGTTAGTCCAGGTCACGTAGGTACGCAGCAAACAACGTCTTGAATGTATAGTCTACTGAAAGAGCCCTATCTTGCCACATCAGGAACATATTCATGCTGACAAACTTGGCGTGTTCAATTATAGGAGTAGAGCTCTCACAAATGCAAATCCATCAAAAAATCCCTCCATCTGTGTTGCAGCAGCATAAAATCGGAGCGCCATGATAAATGTTAAAAATAGAACCAAATATGATTTACAAAACAAACTGAAAGAGTTAATTTTACACATTTTCATACTTTTCCGAAAATCCCTAAACATCCCCATGTCCCTAAAAAAACCTGAAAAAAGTCAAAAGTTACAATCTAGGGACAAAATCCCTAAAAGTGAGAGCACTGATTAGGAGATTAAGAGGGGGAAGGGATTACATTACGGTACAAAGATTACACCAAAGACAGACTGGGAGTCATTGCACAGAAGGCTGAAAAGATGCTTCCGAAGACAATGAATCGAATGGATGATTGTGCAATGTGCAACTTTTTCCAAAAGTCCGAATCCTCGAAACATCGATAAAAGCGTTTCGGATATCCAGATCCATATCCGGTTCCACTTTGAAAGTAGTTTTTGGATATTCGTATCCGGTTGCAAAGTCACTATCCCGCCGGATATCCAACCAGAAAACCGGATAGTGATCATCTCTGATAGACAGACTTGGAATCATGGCACTGAAGGCTGAAAAGATGCTTCTGAAGATGATAAATGAATGACTGTGCCATGTGCATCTTTTTCTAAAAGCCTGAATCCTCGAAATATCGATAAAAGCGTTCTGATATCCGGATCCGTACCCGGTTCCCGTTAGAAAGCAGTTTTTGTATATCCGCATCAGGTTGCAAATTCGCTTTCCTGCCAGATATCCAACCTGCAAGCCGGATAGTGACCATCTCTGACATCTGAGTGTAAATCTCATCTTTTCAGAAATCAAAAAATTCATGTTTTGGGAAATAATCAGAGGTGGCACCGGATCCGGAGTCGACTCGGGCAGGATTATGCGTTTCTCGTTCGGATCCGGAGTCAAAAATTTGTGAAAAACTGGACCCTGATCCAGAGTCACTTTTCGATTTCGGCAGTAGCAGGAATCTGTGTAGTCATTTCTTAAGTATTAACATGCGTAAATTACAGTTGGATCGATGATTGTAGCCAGAGTCGGAACGGGAGTCGGATTTTCAAATTTAAAAAATTGCCAGACGCGGATCCGGTCCCTGATTCAAAAATTTTGGAGTAGGAGCGGAGTCGGAGTCTGAAAAAATGACTCCGGCCCAGTGTTGTCAACCTTGCGGTTTTCCCGCGAATTCGGGCTTGTTTTTTTGTGCAGTTGCGGTTTTTTTCGAAGGCTTGCTGGTTGCTTGTTTTTGGGCTTGTTTCGGTTGAAATTTGCTTGTTTTTTGCAGATTTCTGTTTTGCGGATTGCTTTTTTTCAAATTTTATGGCACTTTTGCTGTTTCAATGTAGCGCTAAAGACACGTTGGGCCTGTTTTTATGAAATTTTGCTTATTTAGGGCTTGTTTTTTCAGATTTTCCTCACTGCTTTTTTATTTTCAGATTTGCCTCACTGCTTTTTGATTCTATTTGAATAAGGTTGTAGGGTGTGTATAGTGAATAAGTTGTTCATCTGAGATTACTGATTTTGACTGAATGAAGACAACAGTCAATGAGGAGT
>JGI24159J19872_10009285_pt1 | contig 12886 bp, 11 predicted proteins | sample Ectturendosymbi4_FD_19872 | JGI IMG/M metagenome (IMG submission 19872)
CATTACCTAAAAACTAAACAATTTTGAAAAGCAAATAAAAATATGACAAATCTTGGTTGGTGAGTGAAACATGGATTTCGCAGAAAAATCTCGAAAGTTCTTTGTTCACGATATTTTATCATAGGCATTCTCCCCTTTGTAAAGGGTAGGAAAGATGTGTTTTGCAGTAACAGTGATGTGCAAACTCTTTCCAAGAATATTTCAAGGAAACAAACTTGGAACCCAGCTTACATGTTTATGTTTCTGTTGATTTTTGCTCAGTTTATCGTGGCATGCAAACGTTGAGCATCTTAAGCGTACCTTCTTTATTCAACTGCAAAACAACTCGCCAAGTGAAGCGGCAAATCGACACATCATGGCGTAGGTCTGGTAACGTGCCAAGTTAACATCGCTCTGATGTCGTAAGTCATAATTTTCAAAGCCAAAACACCGTTTTAGGGCCTACCTTGAAAACTCATGTGCGAATAAATGTTTTTTTTGCGAACATTGAAGTTGTTCGCCAATATGCCCATTACACACAAAAAAACAGACTTAAGATGTCGGAGCTCATGGTGTATGTCATCCCACCCATACTCATTCTGAGCATTTTAGCAGTTTTTTCTGCAATGTCATAAAATCATGCTGGGCAATCGGTCCTAAAAATTTAAATGGAGCGAAACAAAACCAAAACGCATAGTTTACGTTGTGGGATATGGCTTCGTAAAACTGAGGGAATTGTGAAGTTTTTGTCACAACAGACATCTTAATTCAGCACTGCGCTGAACCTGAATTTAACAGGATCCCAATCACAGTCGCAACTTTGCTTTTTAACTGCTTGCTTGAAAATCAGCCAAAGTCAACATCTTTTTCAAGGAAAAAGCATTAAAGCGTATCGAATTAAGTACAAACCAGCAGAGCAGTGGGTTGCTATTACGTTGGATAACTTTAGAAAATATTTCAGCAACAATTTCAAAGTTATGATGCCATAGTTGCGCGAGCGGATCACAGGAAAACGGCGAGGTGTTATTACTACCACTTGTAATCAATGCTGCGCCACTCCATGTAATCAAAACTGCGCCACAGGCATATTTACATCCATACATATCAAAATATTTAGTAATCTGCAACGTCTTTGACATCCGCAACGTCATTTGTTTCAATTTTCTCACCTACCATCAAAAGTCTTCCAGGTCGCAGGCGAGGTCACTCTTCGTCTCGAGCCAGTTTTTCCAAAGTGATTTTCCAAAACTTTTTCCAGTTTTTGCAGCGAGTGCTACATGATGATGCCGCCGTCGTGAGTATCTCGCCATACGTTCGTACCGATGAGTTAGGCAGCATGGGCGTCGGAAGGATTTTTTCCAGGGGGGAAATAGTGTATTTTCTATGGGGTGACGAAAGGATTTTTATTAGAGAGGGGAAAACATTGGTAAAACTTCATTTTACCAACTTGAAACTAGGACAAAACATTTTCTACTAAAAACATTTTTCTACTAAAAAGTTAATAGGAAAATATCAAATTTCAAAATCCAGGGGATCACGTCTTCCCTGCCCTCCCTTCCGACGCCCATAATAGGATGACTTGCAAGTGACAGCCGCAATCGAATGCAGTTTCAGGATAAACTGAACAACGAAACGTATTTTTGACTCTATCCGCCACGCTCTTGCTTGCTCTAAGTCTGGGACAACACGTCACAATCAAAAAACACGACCAACGTCTTGGTTTCTCCAATTAACCAGACTCAACTATAATCACTTACTTGTCCAAAACCGAGCAACAAGTCGCGTAAATCAATCTTTAAAAAACAAAAATTAAATAGAAACCACAGTCTGGGAAGCTGTTTCCGGCAAAAAAACTATTAAAATTTCTTGAATTACCTTTCACCGGTAGGCTGATTTTAGTCTCTTCATTAGTTCTCTGACAACCAGGAGCTTGAATTATTTTTTTAATTTTGAGCTCTGCGTTCAGGCTACACTTAATTTTTCATATATCAAGCTGCAGTGGTAGTTGGTGATATTAGATGAATTAACCAAAAGTACAAAACGCAACAGTACAATGCAGGTGATTGTAAACAGAAATGTAAAAACGCACAAAGAAATATTTTGATAAAAAACCTGACGAAGCAAGGCAGTCNTTCCGGTCTCATTTTCTGAGAATTCATCTTCAACCTGCANGTATCATCACAATATGGACCTTAGTTGCTGAATGAGGAGAATAAGAATGATTGATTTCAATCACATCCCACAAGTTCCTCATGCACAACGTATTTGTNTTTTTGNGAATCACGCGCTCACAACCGCTAACTTTAACTTTTGTTCCAGATCTCCGTTGTATGAGAACACGTTATTTTTAAGTTTAACTTAAATTCAGAAAATTCAGAAAATCTTCACAACAACCTAAAATATGTTCAACGCTTCAGTTTGCGCTTAATCTCTCATCAGTAAGATAAAGTGCATCTGATGCAACATATACGAACCTGGAAATGTACACACCGGGGCAAAAATATTTGTCAAAGTCACTTTGGTTTGCAAAACCAAACAATATTGCTAGTTTGCTATACAAAAACTACAAAAACATAAAACGGTCTCATGTTAGAAGTTGATGGCGGCCACAAATATCAAGTGCGGTTACATTTTATCTAATTCGTGCAACAGAACGACATTGCGTCGCATGACGTTTGGCAAACCAAACTTTGACTTCTGATAGTAGTTGACTTTCTTCACCTTGTTGCTCGCAAGATAGTTGAGAAAATAAATCTTTTGTGCGAAGATAAGAAACAGAATAATTTTTCTTTCGTGGCAGAGGCGAAGAGTGAAATTGTTCGAGGAATCTCTAATGCTATCTGCTGTAGAAAGTGTCGATCCAAAGGTTGTAGGTTCAACTCTCATCAAAGGTGGCCATGGATCCGGAGTGCCGGAGTGGACTCAGGCAGGATTCTGCGTTTTTCTGTCGGACCCGGATCCAGAGTCAAAAATTCGTGAAAAAACGGACCCGGATCCGGAGTCACTTTTCAATTTCGCCAGTAGCAGGAGTCTGCGTGGTCATTGCTTAAGTAAAACCATGGTATATTTGGGTTAGATCGATCGTAACAGGGGTCGGATGCTCAAATTTGAAAAATTTCCGGATCCGGATTCAAAAATTTTGGAACAGGAGCGGAGTCGGAGTCTGAAAAAGTGACTCCGGGTTCTGGCCACCTCTGACTCTCATTTTCGTTGGAGGGCAATGCAGCATTGTGGCTGCAGTAGTACAACTCCATTTGCACATTAAGTTACTTTATTAGAGAAAGTATTTATACGTATCTGTGTTTGAACACCATTTAAAGTTCAAGCAAAAACTTCATGAATTTGCAAATAATATTAATTAATTGCAGTTCAATCCAACGAACAATGAGAACAAGGTTATTCTTATTTGCAGTGGCTTGGAACTGAGTTATCTCTACCTGCAGTTTTTTCCATGCCAGATGCAGACACAGCATAGTTTTAATCGGCAGCTGTGCATGCGAGAAATGTCGTGTTTTATCTTTTGCTTAGCACGGCTGCATATTCGAATCTGAAACAAATTTAAGAATTGTCTTACCGCTGGTGGGCAGCAAGGGCGTACGCAAGGGGGGTTGGGGTTGGGGTTTAATCCCTCCCCTTGAGCTTGATATTTTATAAAAACTTTATTATAAGGGGAGTGTATAGGGCTTGATTNTTTACAAAAATAAGGGGNGTGCATGTAGAAGAATATGCCAATTATGTCAACAAACTTCGCTTGAAAACATGAATATGACGTCGCAAAAAGCGCACACCAAATACAAATGACCGCCATATGCCACTGAATGAACCCCCCCCATGAAAATTTTCTGCGTACGCCACTGGTGAGCAGCAATAGTCTGATGACACAACAGCACAGAAAGAACCGCTCACGCGTCAGTGCCTACCACAGAGCAACAGACGATTGAAATAAATTGTGATGACTGCATTCAAACGAGTAGTACATCGCACGTCAGAAGGAAACGATAGGTGTCTTTTAAATCTTCAGTATCCCATCAGTCGAAGATATTATTCACAAAAATTGAAGACTACGGGACTGGCAATGTAGATCGTCCCAACTCTAAACTACACCAACTTTGGTGTTTGGTACAAAGCACATCAGACAAAGTGTGTTGCCATTTTGGAATTGCGTTTCCATAAAGCAAATGACTTTTGTGGTCCTAATCAGGTTTTCTCAATTGACGTTGTTCTCCCATATTATTTCTATATTTAATGATGGTTGTGATCTCTTTTTTCAGTGTAGCACTGTCATGGCTCTGACTTGAGCAAACAAATTTGATTTCCATGTAGAGGTCGACTGTTCCAAAATATGCGACTGCTCTTTAAAATGTTTTTAAAATTCAAAATTCTGTCAGGGCAAATGAACGTAATATCTTAGTGCTTTGAAAAGTTTCTGCTGATTTCTTAAGCAAATAGTTTGCATAAAACGATGCATCAGCGGTGTCTACCTGAAGATAACTGATATTGCTGAAAAGGAATATTTGGTCAATCCTACGAGCATACTGACTGCCATCCACGCTTCAGTAACGGGCCTCATTTTGAAGCCTGAACGCGGCCCGAGCCCGACATTCATTTTTGAATCCCGATTTAGGCCCGAAAGTCAAATGTACAGAGTGAGTCAAGATATGCGCAACTACGGGGCATTGGTGGCGTATTGCAAACTAATTATGACTAAAAAATTTACAATTGATCATTTTCTATTGAAGATTTAAGCAACTCGATTGCTTCAACAGTAGCTGACTGACGACAAAAGTGTCTGTCGTTGGGAAAAAAATTGTATGTAGACCCGAAATCGGCTTGAAACATTTTGACAAACCTAAGCCTGAACTAGTCTTGAAATTCGGCCAGACCCGAAAAGCCCGGTCTGACTTATAACTCTGCCACGCTCATTGTTACTGCGGTCTCAACTTAATTATAAGGTGCTTTTTTGTGTACTTCAGGTATAGGCAATACCTATATCGCAATTCTGATCGAGTTATTCAAAATCTTTCAGTTTTTAATAATCTATTCAATATCGTTAAACAAATTGATTGACCTAGGTTTAAACAACTGTTACGAGCGATTTTGGCTAAATTTAATTTTGCATGTAATAATGAATAGCACTTTCAGTAAAGCGAGATTTTGAAAAAATCAATTTGTGTTTCTTATCTTATTACATTTATTGTTGAAACTTTTCTCACTGTTTATAGGCTAAGTAATAGCAGGCTTTCTTAGGAGAAAACATATCTGTTGAAAATACAGAAGCCTTCCGTAAACAGCTTTGGTTGTCTGCTTGTTTATCCTGCAATCAAATTGGTAGCACAATATTATGAAAGCAACTTACATTTGCCATGCAGAGCTGAAGAACTCATTCTTTTTGCCAAGAGACGATTAGAGCATTGCTCGTCCAGCTTTGTTCAGATCTTTTGCTTTTCTTTCGTGAACTTATCGTAAACGATTATATCAAAGTGTTTGATGCTAGTTGTTACTGTCGTATATAAAACCATTTACTTTTTAGAAAAAATGCTGACGCAGTAAAGTCGAATACTGCTCGCGGAGTACACCAGACCAGCAGCGATCTTGTCAAAACAATAAGCCAAACACATTTTATTACTCTGTGTAACAATACATCAAATAATGACGAATTGGATGGTTGCCCACCGGGGAGTCCGTTGCTTTCACACACATAAAAATAGAAAAAAGGGTTGCTAACCTTTATAACCCCAAGTGCCATCGCCTGCGAGGTTTACAGTGCTCAGAGCAAAATAAATTTATGTCAGAATTTTGTTGTTTGTGGTTATACAGGATGAAGCCATGAAATGAATACGCATTTCAAGACTACAGACCAGTTAGGTGGCAGATATTCTAAAGAAAACGAAACGTTGGACTCATTTAGTCGCCATAGGCTGTACGTAGTTCATTAAAATGCTTGCACTAAAATTTACTTTATCTTTTTTTTGTTTTCCTAGATCTTTATCAAATGCTGGCCTCAAGTAGTCGCTCATCAGAATGAAGCAGGTTTGTGAGAGATACTTTTTCTGAATTGACTTTAAAAAAAGTAACTAGTCACAGCAAAAATTCGCGTGATGCCGTACATTTTTAAAATCTGTTTGTGGAGCAAACGAAGCAGTCGGCTGGGCCTAGCATAAGTAAACACTTCTTAGATGACGATGAGATGTAGATGAACTCTTGGTGCATTGCTCAAGGGTCAGCCTCCAATTTTTTAAACAGAAATAGACGACCAAGAACAGCTGCATTACTATTTGTCACATGAAGACTGCCTTTTTGCTTTGGGATGCGAGATAACTTGCAGTTTGCTAGCTTGTGAATTCATTGAAATACAATTGCTTCTTAAGTGAAATGTCTTTGTCGGAAGGAAGAAAACAAACTAATTTTTATAAAACAGATTGTCATTCGTAGCAAAATGTTGCAAGTTGTTTACACTGCAATTTCTTGACAGCTGAAACAACCATGGTTTGACTTAAGTGTTTTAAACCGGTTCCACTCGCAATGATGAATCCTATCAAGTTTTTGAGCGCTGTTGCCCTGTTCAGCGCCTTTCCTTGCATCAAGTGTTCTTGCACAATGACTGGAGCGGTTGCCTTTTGCAATTCAATGAACATGACCGCCTTGCCTGGGCAAATCAAATACAAGGCACTGCGAGTGCTTGACATCAGTGACAACAAAATAACCTCATTACAGAATGCAAACGCACTCAGGTAAGTTTATCCACCACCTTGTGTCTTGCTTAAATTTTCAAGTGATGATTTGCTGCGCAATCTTTTATTCCAGAAAATCAAGGAGAACCCTGCAGCAATTAAGTCTGCGAAACAACAAGATCGAATACATTCCAGAAGCGTTTCTTGACAACATGACAGCTCTCACGGATTTGGATCTTTCCTGGAACAACCTTAATGGTGAATTGACGTCACGACATTTCGCCGACGTCATCAACTTGGATTTCCTTTCACTCTCACATAATAAGATTGTTTGCCTAAAGGTGAGTGCCCCATACTAATTACAAGCGATGACAGAAAATTCAACTTGTGTTGTTAACGCAACAGTGCCTATATATGTTATTACTGGCAATATACTGGCATTGTCGCCATCATTCACAATTTTGCATGTGTGTTTAAAACATGTCAAAACAGCAAAATTGTCTTTAAATCTACGTTTTACTCTTGAAACTTTCGCTGAAACAGGATGTCTTTGGCCATCTGCGAAGGCTAACCGAATTGGACCTCAGCTTCAACAATTTATCCACTTGGTGCTTCCGCGAAAACTCCATCTGCGATCTTCGCAGTTTAATCGTCTTGCGAATATCAAACAATCCCTTACCAGATCTGTTTGGAGGTAAGATAATATTGCTTGACCACGTACTAGAGTAAACTGATGGACCAGCAGACGAAAATTCAGACGGGAGCAAAAAATTGTAATTTTTAATTTTTTGAATGTACTTTAGATATTTTACCGAAAGGGTGCAAAGTTTGATAATCTCAATGAAAAATTCAGTTTTTGTAGATTTTTAGAAAGGCAATGGCATGGTTTGTCCCCCAGTTCAGTGCCTTCCAGTAACGTGCAACTGATGCGTTTACGCGATCGGATGGGAATGTAACAAAGGTACGACACTTTGACTACATATGAATTGATGTCTTAACCCTTGGCAGGATATTGAAATGCTGTAGCTTTGCAACTAATGGGACGTTGTGAAGGTAACGACGATCGCAATCTTTTGCATTTCAAGCAACCCGTCCACCTCCACTGTCGTTTCACCTAACAAAGCAGTTGCTGATTTCTGCTGAATGACATTTTATTGGAGATGCCTCCTTCTTCGACAGCTTTATTACAAAGTTGTTCGAGCAAATAGTTGTGAAATTGCTGCAATATTCCCGAGAAAAGCCGTTGCTTCTCCACATGAAGTTCTTCAGGTGACTTAACTACCACCACAAACCAAAATGTTTACGGTAAACTGATCAGAACAACCTGGCTATACATTCTGACAAATTTAAAATATTTAGCAAGCTTTAGCTTTCCAATAAGCTGAATTTTTATTCTTTTCATTTGCCACCATACCATGCAACTTGTTTTTAATTTTGTCAGATTCCTTATTTCGTTGTAATAAAGGCGTTTCTTGTAGTTTAAACTGCGTGATTCCATTTACAGTGATACCTTTTATGTTTATTACAATACGCCTATGGTCAGAAGGAGACGTCAAAGCTGCACAGATCTGTTGGACTGCATCAGCATAACATACTTATCTCCACTCAAAACTTTTGTCCCACCTACAGTGAAGAACGCCAACGCAGTATTTTTTAGAATTTTACCAACCTTAGGACTGACTAAAACATGGAAATTTCGCAAAGAATCTTTGCTGACCATGAAAACAGCTGTATGTTGAAACCTCATATATGATTTCGTTAAATCATTGCTTGTTGCGTTGTTGTTTCATTATTAAGTTTCATGGTAACGTTTAGAACTGGTCGTCTAAATAATTTTTTTCAATCGAATGAAAAAAATATGTTTTTGCCAAAGGATTTTCATTTTTTAATGTCAAAAATTAAATATCTGTTGTGTTTTCACAAAAAAAATAATCATTGCATTTAACTGTTTACAGAGCCCGGTAAAGGCGACATGGCGAGTAACATAAATTTTTCTTGTTTGAAAACCCTTACGAACCTTCAAGCCTCGAATTGTGGCATTAAGTCAATTCGGAGACACGCGTTCAGAGGACTTCATCAGTTGACCAGTTTGGATCTTTCACGAAATGCGATTGCTCGTTGGCCAGATGGGATGCTGGATGATGCCAAAAATTTGGTTTATCTTGACCTGGGGGATAATCACTTGAGCCGACTGCCTCCAGACTTTATTGCAAGTAAGATGAACGCCCGCTATATCTTGCTGCGCACCTGCAGCCAGGAGTAAATGACGAAAACCTGTGTTATTTGCTTTGTAGAATGACTGAGAACATACGATGCTATTGTGAAATCGGTGTTTACACACCACATAACTTTTTGCATGATCCTTCCGCAACAGGAAAGTAACCAACAAGGCCGCTCGCAAAATAATATGCAATTGTTCCTTGCTAGAGCGACGTGAGCATGCCCTACGATTTATCGTCAATTCCGCTTGTAATTCTTTTCACCACCAATTTCAATTTTCAAAAGAAATTCTGATTGTGGCAGTCAGGGCCGGCCCTAGCACATGCGAGGCCCAATGTAAGGCCTGGCCGCGGGGCCCCGCTGAGCAGTTATTTTATGACGTCATTGTGTTCAGTCAACCGTGTTACGATCGTGGTAGAGCGCAGATGTAAAGCACTAACACGATGATTGAGCACGTTTGCTAACGTTCGAGAGAAAATTTGCTAGTTTTGACGAGAGCGATCTTTGTTAACAATATAATTTATCTGGCGTTTCTACTGAATTCTCAAGCGCCAGGTGCATCTGGCAAAAATGAACATCTACCCAAACACCATGGCGCGAGGCCCCAGAGGTGCGGGGCCCAATGCAGCTGCATCGGTTGCATCGGCTTAAAGCCGGCCCTGGTGGCAGTAGACCAGGGAAGTCATAGCGTTGGGTCTATATGTGTGCCCAATCGCATCACTCCAGTGGCGTAGCCAGCCCAAAAATTTGAGGGGGGGAAATTGGGGGGCCAAATATTTGATTTTAGGCGATTAACACTATTTTGCTTAGAAAAACGCCTCTCAAAGCACAAAATGTTTTCTGAAATTTTGGGAGGGGCATGTCCCCTTTCGCCCCCCCTGGCTACGCCTGTGTATCACTCCATTCCCGTCGCCACGGGGGGCTTTTGGGGGCTTAGCCCCCACACGAAGCTCCAATCCCCCCCAAATTGAAACATGAAACACTATAAATTAGTTGAGTGTTTGCCAATCTTTAGCGTGTCAAGCCCCCCGCACAAACCCAAAGCACTCCCGCAGAAACGCAAAGCCCCCTATGGAAAACTTTTTGGCGACGGTTCTGTATCACTCGACTTTGGTTGGTTCGAATCCCAAACAGAAAACCCAAGTATGTTTTTGGGCAGCCGACTGCAAGGTTGAATGTGTTAAAAAATTATTTCTGTTCACAAACCGTCCCAGGTTGTCCAAGCTTGGAATACCTTAGCGTCCGCAGCAACGAACTGCGTTCAGTAAATTTTGAATGGCTACGAAAGTTTGGCACCAACGGAAATAAAGTGGAACCAATCAAGGTAAACTGCTTGGACTCCCTCAAAAAAGAGTGGCAATTTTATCTGAAAAGTGTCAAAGTATCATTGGTATATTTATAGTCAAAAGTTTGGCAATTCCATAAAACCAATTTAACATTGCACGGGCTTGGTTGACAACTTGCAATCAAAGAACTTTGCAATGTAAGCTTTTTGATTATGAAGAGAAATTTGCATTGGGTCGATGTTGTGGTACGTGCAGAGATGAAAACCTGCTCAAGGCCTGAAAAACATCATGTCCCCTATGCTCAGAAATTTTCAAAAACATGTATGGACATAGGTTTCAGATAAAAACAAAAAATTGCTTGATACTCAAATCGATTGAGTACATAGTTATTAAAACAAATATTAATTGCATAAAAATCTTCAACCCATTGAATACACTTACAACTGGCTACTGCATTAAAACGGATATCCGTTTCAGAGGTAGCCTACTTGTACTTTATAAAACCTCGTGATCGCCATATGAGTGTACAAGTTAAATCAAATTTGATAAAAAAATTTTTACCAGCATTGGATAAAAAACGTTTTGCGATAATGCCAAAATTATTTCTAAATTTAATGTCATGGAGAATTTTTAAGGCATTCCGAAAAGTTTCGTGAATTTATTTGTGTGTTATAAATTAGAAGCATACACACTGAACGTGATTCTTTTGTCGAATGTCTAACATTTCTTGTCGTTTTACACTTTTAGCGGGGTTTCACCCGGATTGTCAAAACACTCCAAACTTACATTACTTTGGCGCCACCCCGCAGCCAAGTAGAAACAAGCAAGCCAACAACAAGTCGCGCTGTTACGAAACTGTGGCTGGACTGGAGTGGTAACCCATGGTTGTGTGACTGCCCAATTCTACCTTTCGTTACCTGGGCTACTGAAGAAGGATCATGGCTCACAAATGTTGGTGGATATCATGACGTCATATGCTACGATCCACCCCGATATCGCGGTTACCCGCTTCTTGATGCTTACGGCACGGAGGTGATCGACAACTGGATTCCTTCCGTATTGGTACAAAATTGCAAAGAAAAGACGACTACAGTGACCCCAAAATACCTGACTGACCCATTAATGCCTCATTATAAACTTACCCACACTTGGAATTCTACCAAAGGTGTCGCAAACCCAAGCGATGGGATAAATATTCTGAAATTGGTAAACTGCAGCAAGGCAAAAGAATCTTTTTCAAAAGCAAGCAACAGCTCTGCTGCTATACTGAACGTAACCCGTTCATTTCAGAAAAACAAGACTCAACTTAGAAAAGAAAATTTGACGTCTTTCTATGCTAATATCATAAACCAAGAACCCACAACAATGACGGGCTCTTTGCAAGCATCTTTTGTCTTGGCTAACAACAGTTATACCAGACAGAAAGTCCACAATGCGTCTAATACCACATCAGAGTTTTCATCCAAAGAGATGCAGAAATTCAGCAAAAGTACAAATGAAAACAATGTTTATTACTCTGTTATCATAATTGTAATTGCAGGTGATCTTGTTTTATCTGTGGCACTGCTCGTGTTGATGCGCAAGAAATGCTGGCCTCATTTTAGGCTGCGTCGTTTGGCTACAGTTGAGCCGACGTGATTAGCCTAGCATTACATGGCAATGTCACAAAATTTCATCATTATTTTAAAACGTTCGCCAGCGATAAAAACAGTATTAGAATTAATTTTATGTTGCGTGTAGGAGGCGTATATTTTCAGCCTTCACTTGTCGTTTGTTGCTACTCTAAAAACAAGTCAGCAGTAACGTTTTTTGGAAATGGCCACACAATCACAAAAATTAGTTGAAATTCACCAAATATAAATAGCAAAGAGAACCTGAAGTGCAATGCTTATCAGCCAGATTGTCGCCCTGCGGCTTACGGCTTATACATACAAATAGCACAGAGCGGAAATTCTCTTCGGAACGTAAGATGCTTTTAAAACTGGTTTTCTGCGCTTTCGTTCATCAGAACTATTTTGGGTAAAGAGTAATATGAGCATAAAAATGTTCAGAATTTCTGCTGGTGCCCACTGCTTAGAAGCACCATATCCTTTTCCTTCTCTCTAGTCAGTGACTTAAGCTTTCTGGACGGATGCGTGAAATCTTTGATTCATGAACCTTACACGAGACAAGTTCATGAATACAAGTGCAAGCGCATTCGCTAAAATCAACCACACACAAGCAACGATCTAATGAAAGACGTCCTTGCCGGGAAACTACAATAGCAGTGGTCACCTCTCAAAAGGTATATTATGGCATTACCGGAAAATCAAAACGATTGTTGAAGCTTTTCATTCTTGGTGAAGGATCTCGACTACTTAACTGCCCCGACAACAGTTGCCAACTCGAGTTTAGCTCAGTGGTCTTACATTACTTTCCAATGAAATAATGGATTTGTGATTTGGAAAATGAGATAAAGGGGTAAATATGAACAAGACGTACTTCGTCATTCTCAAACAATGCTTCATATGAGTGAGTCTCTGACAACTATGGCCAGAGCTGCGGGAATTTCAGTGAAGATACAGCCTCCAAACATTTTAGCTTGGTCCTTCGTGTTCTCCCAAAATTGTGCCCAAACTTTAAAGAAATTTTTACTTTACTGTGTTGTAGTATCATAATTGGCTACCCAGCTGCTCGCCCACATGGAAACGTCTTGTTCAGCCTCAGCTAATGACCACTGCCAGCACAGCT
>JGI24159J19872_10009287_pt1 | contig 12885 bp, 9 predicted proteins | sample Ectturendosymbi4_FD_19872 | JGI IMG/M metagenome (IMG submission 19872)
TAAAAATAGCAATTAAAATTTCTCACAGCCATTTTGTTTACGTTGCATTTGTGTCAATTCTGGTTTTCCAGACTTTTGATCGAATGATATTTGGCACATTGGCTTTTCCTGGAACAAGGTGGTACGTGATGTCAGTTCGGGGGCCACAAACGGTACGCGATCAGAAAAAGTTTGAGAACCACTGCAATATGCAGACAATGCGTGCAAACCAAGCATATAAAGTGTAAGACCTTCATCTGGTAAAAACTTTAATCGCCATATACTCCTTTAAAATTTGGGGAAATTAATTTGCTGTCGATCTCACGATAAATGCGTTGCAAAGCATTTTAAACCTTGATCGGAACAGGTCGCATGCCTATGTACGTCAATGTGCACCCTCATCGGACTTATCTTTGCAATGTGCACCCTCATCGGACTTATCTTTCACTTTTTTTCTCTGTTAGCTGTTTACCTCAAAGTTTTGATTTTAGAATGCCTTCATTTCTGTCACAATGCTGGATCCCTGTATTATGATGGGTGAATGACGCTACAGTTGGCCGCTGTGAAAGTGTTTTGGTTCTATCAGTGTTGGTCATGTGCAAACACCTATTTTATAATGAGCTATGGCTAATCATTGGTTTTGCTCTTGCGTTGTCTGATTGCGCCTGTGATATGGACCAAGAGTCTGTAATAAATGAATTATCATTATAATATCCACTGATGTATGCATAAATAATTCGAAATGAATAATATATAAACATATTTTTCCTTTCTATTGCTAACCTTAAATGTATCCCTTCAAATAGGCAAATGTACCCCTAGGGGAACATGTACCCCAGTTTGGGATCCCCTGTTTTAGCCATTGATGGGATTCAAATTTTTTAAGAACAAGTTCTCTCACTTTCGGACTCACTAACGACAGGTTCTCATTATCACGGTCTCCAGAGGCAAACCATGCTGGTTGTCCCGATATAAGTGCAAAGGTTGATCTTTGTGTTGCCAGTTGGTACAGTCTAGCATGGGAAATTATTGATTTTAGTTATTTTCCAAAATTTCAGTCTTGTTTTTCACTATTAAAAGTTAGTAGCAGGTATTTAAGAGGTTTGCCAAAAAATTTTATAAGTAAAAGGTGTTCATTGGGAAAAATTGAGAACCCCTGACTTAAGCCAACAACCGGTTCTCGGGATCAAAGAAATTCCAAGAACAAGTTCTTGCGAACCGGTCGAATCCCATCATTGGTTTTAGCCCGATGTGTGACAAGACCCATTCGAGAGAAGTACAAACGTCTCTAACAAGTTACGTCCAGTCCTTTACAGGCGTAGTGATAGCCGCGAGGCCTTAATTCTGGTAATATGCCAAGTCACTTGCATATGGCTTTTCATACGCAAAGGTGCCCGTAGTAACGCCTTCAAACAGTCTCCGTGTTCCTCCAGAATTTGCTACGCGTCTGACGCGACAAGCGCACAGCGACTGTTTTTTCTATATCTGAGAAAACTCGCTGTGTTTATATAGCCCTTGTCCTATATCCTTTCCACCAGGATTCCATAAAGTGCGGCGTGTGGTGGAGTTTCTTGCCAGCACCCATCGTCTTCTGTCCTTCTTGCCATGAGACCAGCCGACTTGGAACGAAGTTATATGAGTAAAGACCGCACATCTTTACTCCTATCAGTAACAACACATCCTCTGTGCAAGCTTTTCTCCTCTTTACAAATTTCGGTGGCCATGGGCAACACTCGACGAGGCAGCTGAGGATGTCATTGGAAGCCTATAGTGTAGACCAGGGTTTCTCAAACGGAGCCCTCGGTCCCCCTTGGGGGCCGCGGAGCGGCTCTCTGGGGGCCACGAGCAGAGGCCTTGACTAGGTACCTTGCCGTGATATTGCATTAACCCAAGTGTCACGATATATTAAGTATTCGCCAGGTAAACTTAGAAGGGAGCCACGGCTCATGAAAGTTTGAGAACCACTGGAGAAGAACCTTCTGTAAACGCTCGGTGACTTCGATGTGATGGCCGTTCGAAGACATCCTGCGAAAAGTGTCTCTTTCGTGTTCTGCCGACGTGACTAGGCAACCTGTTTCAAGAACAGCACTGCCTACTCCTAATGGGCATGGAGCAAGAAAACGCGCTCTAAACAAAGCTTGTTCCACCAACCTCGGACAGGAAACCGCGCCTGTGGAGACATCCTCTTGCGATCGCAGCATTAACCTAATGCTCTTATTTTATCTCATCCTGGAATTTCCGTACCCTCCTAGACTCCACCACACCGGACTGACTACCAAAAAGCTGCTCTCACTGCCTCGAAGGAACTCAACCGACACAAAATTGACATTTGCGGATTCAGTGAGACCTTTGCAGAGGAAACTTCAAGTACAGAAGTCCAAACCGGACACACGTTCTGCTGAAAGGGGGATCTGCTAAACATGATCGTTTGCACGGTGTCGGCTTCGCAGCAAAAAAACGAGCTGCTCTTAAAGCTCCCAGAGTCACCAGATGGCATCAGTGATGACGTCGGGGCGGATCCAAGGTGGGGGCGATTGGGGCGATCGACCGCGTAAAACTTACGAAAGTAACTTCATTCACCATGTTTTCGAACAATTCGGAAAACAGCATTAGCGATATAAGGCCATTTTGCCGTTCACGGTTTTGTCACAGCAAGGTTGTGAAGTATGCTCTACTTACAGTAATGAACGCGTAATGAGACTTGACTGCCATATGTTACTGAAATCGCTGCCCCGAACCTTACTGACTGGATCCGCCCCCAGATGACGTGGCGCATCCCCTTAGCACTCGGGACGTAAATGACCCTGCTTAGTACATATATCCACCCACTGTCAACGTTATTGACGAAGCCAAAGGCTCCTTCTACACAGGCCTGGACACAGCGCCACAAAAGATTCCCCGTCAAATACGATCACCCTCATGATTTTAATGCTTAGATGGGCACGGACTCGGAGTGATCGGGAGACATGGAGTTGAAAAATTGAACGTGGCCTCCGAATACCCTCTTTATGAGCAGAACACCACGGGTTAATCGCAAATACTACGTTCCAGCTACCAGAGTTCCTGCGCACATTGTGAATGCAGTCGATATCCAAGCATTGGCACCAGGTCGACCACGAGCCAAGACATCCGTGACGTGCTCGTTAATGCATAAAACATGATGCTGGACCGAACACAAACTTGCGCGAGACACGCGCAGGGAGGTTCTCTTACCTCCCGCAAGGAAACAGCCTGGAAAACGGCACGTCGACACAGCTGCTCTCTCAGACCGTGCAAACGCGAACTCCACAAGGACCTTGGCACGCATCTTGCCAGCATCCGAATCAACACAGAATGCAGTAATGCTGCAGCCGATGCCAATCTCACTAACAACGATAATACAAGAAGCGCTTCAAAGATCGAGATTCTGTGGGCATCAATTCGTGCAGTGTTTCAAACCTCGACAAAGAAAACAAGAAAATGTTTTACTTTTTAAATGCAGTGCGTATTAAGCAAATTATGCATGAAGAAAAGTAACTGTAAAGGGCTAAGTTGTTCACAGCTACGCACTCAGTTGTTTTAGGCAGAAAATAATTGCTAACCTAACTGATTTAAGACCTGCAATCACACGGGGCGCAACAGAACTGGAAACATTAAAAGCTTCAGAGGCTTACATTTTTAGGCCTTATGTCAGTACTGAACAATTGTGTTTGTTGTAATGCTAGAAAATTACGAGTTATGCCTCAGCTTTCCCACTCTAAATTCACCACTGTTGGTGGACAATAGACAAGCTTATCAGTTGCCTCACAGACACAGTGGAAACAAAAGCAGAGGAAATCTAAAATTTCAACAAGCAATTTGCAAAGTAACATCTTTTTAGTGCTACTGGCATTGATATCTGTCGCATTAATCGTCGATAAGTTGACAACAAAATGTGATCATCCTGTTAGCTGCTGAAGGCTTGCTGTTGCAAAGGACGGATTTTAGCAAATCGTTTAGTATGAGAACAAACAGAATTGTTCAGTATTGACATAAAACATTGTCAGACACAAGCGATTTTCCTTGTAGTTCGTCCTGACGCCTTCGCCTGAAGCTTTGATTGCTCTTCATTAAATGACAGAGTTTAAACCAGTTTGTCAGGACGGAGCTGGCAGTGGTAGTAGTTTATTTATTTTTAAAATGTTGAAAGGTTTTTCTGTTAAGCAACGTTTTCGTAATAAAGTTCGCTTCGCACCTGCGAAACCACCATTGTGCATCTGAAATGTGGGTAGTTTGCAGGTGTATCCCAACGGCTAAGCTTGTCCATAGGAGACACGGTGGACTTGGAGTTTGTCCCATGTCCAATCGTTAGTACTTTATTTTACGTCATAATTTGAAGTTTTGTGGTTGTTATACGTGACTCTGTAGGATCGAGACATCAGACAAGCACATGGTATGATGTAGTTCGTATAGGTAGTTTCATGGAATTCCATGGGATGGGATAGTCAAAATTCCCAAAAGAAAGGATGGAACAAAAAAAGGCGTCTTCGAACGGCGCTCTGTTACAAATCTCCCCTCGCCTCACAGAAATGGCTGTTCCAAAATATAGCGCGAGTTGTGTTCGCGAAAACGTTACTGCTGCCACCTCGTGGCAATCAATCAATTGCATTTTTCTCGAAATATAAATATGTCGTGGTTCAACAAAAAAGATTACGAGGATTGGCGAAACGACCGCGAGGTCAACAAGTCAGCTAACATTGAAAGAAAAGCAAAAGAAAAAACAAAAAAAAAAGAAACACAAGACGTACAACAGATCAAGTGCAAAAGCAGCACAAACGTGGAACTGCAGCGCAAAGCGGCACAAACATCTAACCTATCATACCTATCATATACAAAAACCGGCAACTGCCTAGATCGAATGGAGCAAAGATGTATATAGTACCAGGAAGAAATGAAAATTATATTTAAGAGGAGGCGTTTATATAATTTTATAAATGTATGGCCTGTTTGATAAGTCTTTCGGAATGCCATTCCATATAGCTTACTTTAGAACACCTGCAAAAGAATGGCGTTGTTGTTTAAGGCCTTTCCATAANGGAATAATTAGTATCTTATTATCCAGTTGTCGTGTGTGGGAATTATGATAGTCCGATGTGTATTCATGTTCTTCTGCAATTTCTTTTGGTAATATCTGATTGCAAATCTCATACATATACAGTATTTTGCAAGTTCATATTTATATATGTTCTTCACTTCCAGGTTATAGATAGAAAGATGCAAATCATTTATGAGTATTTGTTCATTGATGTGAATTTTACATACATTGCGCAAGCTGGGTGATTTAATTTAAATAGAAAATCTAACAAGGTTGTATGTGCAGTACCCGAAATAAGAATTGCGTAGTGGGTTGACAACATACAATAGAGAAATAGACTTTACGAAGCAGATCCACATTTACGTAAAGAATATTTTTTCCCACCTGAACAATATGTCGGAATCGTCGCCAGAAAGTCTTCAACGGGGGAGCTTTATATTTGTTCAGGAGGGCCTGACATTCCTAAAAAGTGGGATCCCAGTTTAACCGCGAATCCATTAGAACACCTAGGTATTTAATTCTCTCAACTTGTTCTATTGTGAGACCACCGCAAGAGAGGCTGATAGAAGAGGTTAAAGGTGAAATTTTGGAAAAGAGTATGAATTTATGTTTTGTGTAATTAACAGTAAATTTATTTGCATTCATCCAATTTGAATTTTTTCTAGTTCCAAGCAGGGTTGCGGATTCGGAGGTAAAATGTCCGACTCCGACTCCCGACTCCTGAGCAGAATGTGGATGAAGTTTGGCTGTCAAAATTTTTGTAGCAACTAGCACTCAATGGAAATCGTGGTGCACAGCAAGAATTCTCTGTTTCAACACATGTTTCATGAGAAATTGTAACATATCAACAGGAATTCACAACTTAGGAGTGTGATGTAAAAATCATCCAATTGGACTTCTGGAATCGGAGTCGGACAAAAAAATCCGACTCCGACACCGACTCCGACTCCTAGTGTCGTTAGGAATCCGACCCCGATTCCACCCAAAAACCTCCGACTCCGCAACCATGGTTCCAAGTTTAGTTTAATTCCATTTGTGCTCTATTATTATGTGAAAGCAATGGGCCAGTGAAAAGGTAAGACTTACATGTAGTTATTGCTGGAAAAATATTATTGAAGATTAGAAACAACATTGGGCCAAGCGTGGAACCTTGAGGGACACTACATTTTATAGTATTTAGGTTGGATCTTTGTTGGTTAACAACGCCAAACTGCTTCCTATTTTTAAGATATCTTCTCAAACGGTCGTTTGCAACACCACGATTGCCATAATGATATAACTTATTGAACAAAATTTGATAAGCTACAGCAGGGATCTCCAAACTACGGCCCGCGGGCCAAATGCGCCCCGCGAAGCCATTTTGTAAATTATGAAAAAATAATATGTTCACGGAAAATTTGTTGATTCTGTCGTATGTATCATATCCCGAAACAATCACATTACCTAACACGCCCGGTCCTCGACATGTTCTGTAATAGCTTATGTGGCCCTCGGACAAAAAAGTTTGTAGACCCCTGATCTACAGTGTCGAAAGCCTTCGTTAGGTCTAAAAATACAGCAACAGTGGCCAGGTTATTTCCATACTGAGTAAAAAATGATCACACAGTTTTAACAGTGGTAAAGCAGTTGAATAACTACGACGAAAACCATATTCCTCAAAGCAGATTACTTGGTGTTGATCAAAAAATCTATTGTTGATGTATAAAAGTTTTCGAATATTTCACGTAAATGACTAACCAAAGAAATTAGTCTATAGTTAGATGGATTTAATCTGTAACCTGATTTGAACAGTGGCATCACTTTTGCCAGTTTAAGCTCTCCAGGAACAACTCCGTTGGAAATGCTTGAATTATAGAGATTTCCAAGATAGACATAATATTCTTGGCAGTTTGACCAAAGAAACTGGTACGTTATATGGGCCATTAGTCTTGCTGCATTTGAGGTTATCAATTTAATTTATCACGTCAACATGGAGGTCTGGGGCTAAAGTACAGCGAATTGAGGACTGAAGGAGTTGATATGGTAAGCTACAGGTGACGAAATTGCAGATGTAAGGTTCGGTCTTACTTGGGTAAAGTATTTATTCAATATATTTGGAATGGAATATTGGTCAGCAGGTTGAATTGAATCTTTAGGTTGCAGCATAGATAATATTGTTGGAAGGTTTGGTTTTATTTAGAAGTTCGTTAATTAGTTTCCAAGATTAAATATTGGTTAAATTTATTTTGTTCAAATTCTTTTTGGCAATAATTAATTTTACTTTTATTTTTAAGGTGGATAAAAATGTTATTACATTTTTTAAAACGTTGAGTTAATTTAAAGTTATATCTTGATTTGAATACGTTTTTGTACGTACGATTTTTGGTTTTGATTGATTGGAGTATACCTTTTGTAAGCCGTGGTTTAAGCGCAATTTTGTGCTGCTTTCCAGACATTTTCAGTACCGGCGCGTGATTATTTACGACATATAAGGAAGTGTCCAAAAGATATTAAATTTATTATTTGTATCAGATGCATCCCAGTCGCAATTAACGCTGAATTTATGTTCTAAATCAATTAAAAAAGCTATTGGCATGTTCCAGTACATTAGCAACTGCAAATAATTATTTGCTTTATAATCACACCTTTTCAGAATCATCGCCATCATTACAAGCTGGCTGAAAGAAAACCGAAGATGAGCAGATCTATACAGCTAAACTGCTGATTTTGGTCAGAACATAATCGTTTAAATATTTTGGGCAAAAAGTTGCTTCTTAGTAATGCGCAACCTTTATTTAATTTTAATCAAAAAACGTTTTAGCAGGCAACTTCACCATCAAGTCGTTACATAATATTTTAAGAATGTTGTGCTATTTGTTGTTCCCAAACATATTGAAACAAGTGCTAAACTGTTACAAACTGTTAGCTCAACCAAAACCACCATGCTTTCCAATTAACTCCGTATAATTCTCAAACCTGCGCCCAATCCAAATGCTCCTGCAAAAGACTTTTGGACTCAAATCCCGTCAGGTTTTCACTTCCAGCGAAACCTGCCAACTTGTTGATTCCCATAAGTTCTGTTATCATCGTATCACAACCGATAAACTTTATTTTTTCGCAATGAGATGTCCAAGTTGCTTATGAACGTCAATGCCAGTTGAAGCATAAAATCTTGGCTTACTTGGTTTGTTCCCCCCGATTAGTCTGCTTCATTAGCACCACAGAGTAACTTGCCGGATATGTGCGTCTATCGGCAGAGCCTTATAAATTATTTCAGTTGATGCAGTAAATCTCTTCACGTAAATGCATAAACGTTTTCTGTGATACGAAAGTCATGTGGTTTGCAGTTGAAATTTCTTATCAGAGCAACAACATTTCGTTTCACACAGTTAACACACGCTTAGCAAATAACCCTGTCTACCCAAGTTTATTACACACACTTAAATCTCCTCGCAAAAAACGCAGCAACTGCCTCACAATAGACATAAAACGCTTCTACTTACCATCAAAAACATAAGATGTATTTTGTTTTTGCCTCACAAAAAGGAAATGACAATAACAGCCTGATACGAGAGAAGCCATGAAGCTATTGTAGACGGCCCCGTCGTATGTAAATTGTCAGTTCAGTTGTGAGTAAATGGAACTGTGAAAAGAACTAGGGAATAACAAGACGGGGACTGGGTTTGTTCAGCCAAACAAGTTGATCAGAACACAGACTCAAGAGCGTTTTTGAACAACCCACCGGTTGTTGCTTCTTATAAACAGTTGCACCAAGTGTATGGACTATTCTGTTTGCTTTAAACACGAGGTAACGCGTTTTATTGATTGATTGATTCATTGCGTGAATGCAACAGAAATTTCACGAAACAACAATAAACGGCGCTCCGCACTTCGGGGTTAGTTTTCGAAACGATCATATGTTTTTGATGGCGTTTTTAACCATCAGATTTCGCTATCATGTTACCATGATTACGCTAAGAGATTTTTCACTGATCTTGGCGGTTTCAACAAATACATACAGGAGAGCGACTCGAAGTCGGCTAGCAGAAGTATTAGAAATATGCTGCTTGTGTGTTAAACCCTAAAATCTGACGCGCGCTTGCATGAACAAAGGCGAAAACCAGCAGAAATCGAACTAAAAAAATTGACCGCACGAAAAATAAAGGAAAATGCTGAAAACAGACAAACATACATCACGCTGTTAAGTTAACAGCAAAAACTGATAAATAGCATAATCAACCGAAAAACAGAATTACGAATGCAATAAGGTAAGGCACCTATGCAGTATATTGGAAGCAACGACTTCTCGTTTGCTGCGCAACTGAAACAGCTGAAATGGGTACAAAAACCGACACAAATTTTGTAAAGGGAAAGGTTTGGCGCTACAGGACACCAGTTACTAAGTCAAGTCATGAAAACTTGCATTTGAGACAGAGACGGACAAAAAGTAAAAGTTGCTTGTGGACACTACAAGGTTGAAACGGAATCCTTAAAATGTCCTTTTTGAGGAGCGGAGCGGAGGAATTTCATTGTTAATCAACATGCGTGTATGTTTCCGTGTTTATTAAAAATTTGCACAGTCCAGGCGGCGTCAACTTTAACGTATTTGAATTTGGCAAAGGCGGAGTGGATGTGAAGCAAATACCCCTGTATTTGGAACGGATGCAGGGTCAAAAATCAAGACTTTGTCCGCCTCTGCTTTGAGACCATGTCAGATTTGAATGCATACTTGGTCGGCAAGTTTGCGGCGACAGTTCTGAGGCAGTGAAATACGTTTTGTCATAATTTGAGGCAATTTTCATAAACCAACAATCCAAAAGCCAGACTCAACTATAAATTTCAGACAGTTATCAATTGCTTGTTTTGAAAGAGGTAGCGAAGCAATCGCCATTCCAGCCAGGGTGCTGCATTCGTTTGATCTGAAACAGATGTTGCGCTCGGTCGGACCACATCTTTGGCAAAAAGCAATAACATTGAAAAAGCTAGCGCTAAGGGAAATATAGTCAGCTTGCGAAAATGCAAAATCACGAACAAGTAATACTGACAAGAAAATAAGTTAAAACGCCACGCAATTCGCTCAACAGCAAAGTAGACTCGGAGGCTCGCTCCAATGAGTATAAAGCCTTGGCCGCAGCATAAACAAAGCAAACCAGGAAAAGAGAGCAGAAGCATGCGCATTAAGGTAAGGATGGTGCTCTGCCCAGCAGCAACAAACATCCGACAGCTGAAGAGAAAGCTCAGCGTGATTTAAAGGCACAACGGCGAAGTTAGGCGTTGACACGGCAGCGCTGCCCCGTTACAGCCAGCACGGAACTCCACCGAAAAGTACTTAAAATAGTGTGCTTCGATGGCAGTCCTGTCTTCTATGCGGCCTACTCTTGTGGCTCATCTTCAGCCAGAATGCATTACAGACCAGTAGCAACACAGGCAGGCCGTCAAGTCTCCCCGCTTTCCGTTGTCGCACTGGCAGATGCACCGTAAATTTTGTCGTAGATCCTGGAAGAGCCACACCGTCGCCCGCTCATCCTTGGCCCCAAACCCTCTTTCGTCAACTTTCGACAGGTGGTATGCGTGTTGAAAACGCGCTTTTGACTCCCGCGTTTGTCTGATGACAGCCTGCAAGAGACGCCAAGAGTGGATCATGTAGAAATTACAGTTGCGTTGTTCCAGGGTTAAAAATGCTTAAACTGCTTGCCAGGAAAGCATAGCTTTCAGACTGCTAAGCAAGAACTGGAAACACTCTTCCTGTGCGGTAAAACTGCGGCTAGTCTAATCCACGGGAGATACCTACGCTTGTCAAACAGATATGATGCCCTCAAAGAATGTGCGCACCACACTTTAAGAGACACCAAGACTCTTGAAAATGTCAAACTATCGTTCTGGTCCTACAATAACTGACGTTGAAATCTCTAGTCAATTTTGGTGAACAGCAAAGAGCTTTACTCAGAAATAGTGTGAAAGCGAAATTCAAATTTTTCTTTCCACATTCAAAACAGAACCATTAACAAATATTTGTTCTCTTACGGATTTCTACTTCTTCGACGTGTTTGGTCTATTACAGCTATGTCCAACCCGCGGCCCGTTGAAGGTTTCGTTTTCGTGTATGTGTATAATATAATGAAAACCTGTCCCAATTTCAATAATTCCAAATGTAACGTTTTTGATGCAGTGGCCCTCAGTGCCACTGTTTCTAGACTGCATTGCGTACTGGTAAATTTTCATGTGTTCCCTGAAGTGAAAAATCATTTCTAGTCTTCTCATTTCTACCCCTTTTGTTCCATTCACACTAAACTGAGTTCCAAACTCGCCTACCGCATCATAGTTACGGAGTGAATAAACGTGTCAAAATGTCATTACCATTGCTGATAGGATTCGAACGCTTTCAGCAACTAATCAAAATTTTAGTTTGCTGAGAACAACGCAAGTCAATCAATGTGCGGCCCTCAATAAGAAAGTGACTTAACTTATGGCCCAGCAATGCATTTCGGTGGGACATATCAAGTCTACTATTTTCAAATACATCTATACATCACCGCATCTCTCTACAACTACAACATAAAGCAACGAGAAAAACCTCGGATTATGACTTGTGGTGAGCGCAACTTGAAGTTCATGTTCATCAAAAACCAACTGCGGCATCAGTACAAACCACCCTTATTCGAGAACCCTTACCTTGTCCACCGATAGCAAGGAGCCACACAAACGGTGCGAGATGTTTCCGGGAGCCCGCAATCGCCTTGCGACTCCCACTTTTTCTCATTGACATTCCAACATCCATACAAGATGTGCCTGCAAAATCAAAGCAAAGTTAAAACACATTAAAGACAAGTAATTTTGTCCACCATGCACTTTTCACGCAAGTTCGGAAGAAACATGGCAATTCGGGATTGTTTTGACGAAAATTTGGTCAAGTCGTACCTTATACCCACACCACACTCTCCGTCTATCTTGCATTTCTCTGAACGCCGCATGGCCGGCACAACTTGAGTTGCTCGGCGATGCCGTCGGCGTCTGGGGTGCCGCAAAGTGTATTCCACGGAACGTGCTCCTGTGTCAAGTCTCGGAAACTCTTGTCTGTGGTGCTGAGGAGGTGCAGTGGTGCCGGCAGCGACCTCCAGGCTCGGAGCTAACGTCTGCACTTCTTCTCGCGAACCAGGGTCTGGGTCGGGAATATCATCGTCGTCGCCATCGTCGTCGTAATCTTCAGCGTCGCTCGCATCCGGAGTGTTGATGCTGTGAGGCGAGGTGCGTGTCGGATAGACTAAATATGTCAAAGGACGTCGAACAATTGCTTCTTCTTGTCGAAGAACCGTCGAGGTTTCATTGCCAGTCGTCTGCGAAAACTTCCAGTTTTCAATGTTTTTAATTTGACCACACACCAGAACTTGGGTTCGCCATGGATTTAATGGAAACACGAAGCCAAGTGTCCACCAATAACCACGAAGCACAAGTTCTGCGGAATGAAAGCCTGGGTGCGCACTTTATGATCATGAGGTTTCGACAGACTAACGCAAAAATTTTTGTAAGCAGTTTTGTTGCTAGTCTTCACTCACCAATCTGCTATTTAACGTCCCGTTCGGGAACACAAGTGCTATTGCGGAACTGAGAGGTGGATGAACGGCCACGCTCAACTGATTTCCGTCGCGTTCTCTGCATGAGTTGCAACAAAGTGCCCGATAACCAGGGATGTCGCAGTAACTGGCAATCGCATCCAGCTTGCAGAAGATTGACTTGTCTTCGGTGCATTCTTCAACTGCATAAAAACGAACAATCTAAAGCTTTGCTTTACTGATAAAATGAACTATTATGTTATCGGCAGTTTCGCCGTGAGTTAGCCAACTAGTCTATTTATAGTTGCGTTTGTTCACAAAAAA
>JGI24159J19872_10009288_pt1 | contig 12884 bp, 8 predicted proteins | sample Ectturendosymbi4_FD_19872 | JGI IMG/M metagenome (IMG submission 19872)
AAATTTTTGGAAAAAGAAATGAGCAGCTGGGAAGGTGATAACAAGGTCTCGTGAAATGGTTCAACCATAAAGTGTTTCGCGTTATCGGAAGTGACTGACCTGTTGCACTTTCGACAGAGTATCGTTGGAATAGCTGCAAGTGTCACTGCATTTGGGTGCTTCATCGTTTCTTTAAATCACTTTTGCATCTACATAACTATAAGGGGAACGTGGGACGAAAAACTGGATACAAGAAGATAGGGACAAAAGCACTAAACACATTGTCGATTTTGCTTAGTTTTTGTGCCTTTGTGACAGCACTATTTCTCTACATATGATGAAAGATTAGCTTGAGTCGAGTTTGTAATGGCCGCGGCTTGATGAAAAAGGTGCCTCAGTATAAGCGAGCGGCGAGTCGACACCGACACAAAGCTAGTGGTACTTAAGAGTCCAATTCTTAGAATTGTGGGAGAATGAGGTGTTTGTTACATTTCCAAATTGTATAATTTCAGCATTAGGTGTAATTTTTTGTGACTAAAACAGTGGGACACTTTTTCTAACTAGAGTATCACCTGCCAACACGATTTTTTGTGAAATAGTTGGATACGACGAGCTATGAAGTGTTTGACAGAAATGTACATCACGTACGTGTCGAACGGAACTTGTCTCGCCTCTTAGTTCCGGGTCTCAACTCTTCTATATTTTTTCGCAATATAGCAAATGCCGATCAAAATTTAATGAGATGAACAGTAACGAAGAACCTATTTGCATACGAAGCACGCGTCCTCTGTTCGTCGTCCAACTGTCTATTTCATCTGCAAGTTTGAACTGGATTTGAAGGAAATGACGAATTACGAACGAGACTTGTCAACAAAAAAATCAAACGAGGTTGCGCCGGAACATACGGCTGTTTATGTGAACACTGCGCGTGAAATTATGTGCTCGTCACGCTATATTTTATTAATTGGAAGTGTTTGTAAAAAGTGGCGCCGCTATATGGTAGCGCCTGAATAAGCGTTGCAAGGGCCTGCAGTGTTCAGAAGCAGTGCAGTCGTAACATGAGCACGGTAGCAGCAGAACTTCGCGGGAAACACTGCGACGCGCTTTACGGTTCTTCGCGTTTCAACCACGGCAAATACGTCAGCCACCTCGCGCGAGACTTGTTGTAGCGAATGTTGCAAACGAACAACATGAACCCCGCTTAGCTGCAGCATTCCTTGATTAGACCTTAAGCAATGAGAAGTGCGGTAAAAAGTATCTCAATCGCTTACCAGATAACCTTCCCCCGGTCCCTCCAACGGTTTTCCATCTTCCGATAAGACTTTGGGCACTACACCGAAGAATGGAAGCGTTGCCGAGCCGGGTTTGGTGGGGGTACAACCAGGAAGCGGGGTTAAAACGTGCCCTCCCTGAATGTGCAATTAGTCAGAGACGCAAATGATCAGCAGAACAGAATCAACTCAGATGCGCACTAACTGTTTCGGTCTGCCAGAAGGTGTCAACTATAGAGCACTTCCCATTTCCTATCACATCGTGGTACCACAGCCACGCTTCCGGGTTGATTGGCTCCCCGACGGTTCCAAGCACTTGCAGCGAAGATCGACTATATCTGGTAATAAAAGCTAATTTATTTGCGGGTCTGGTAACACCAGCTCAATGCATCGACGTAAACTTTGCAAGGTTTCATTATTTTGCTAAAGAGCGGGGATGCGTTCTGACTCAAGTGAAAATTTTACGTGAAGCACGTCAAAAGCAACAGCGACTTTTTCAAGCATATGCTCGGATTTCTGCTTTAACAAAACAAGTGTTTTGATTTGTCCATTCTTTCGCAGCAATTCCGCAAGCTATGATGCCAGTCTTGAGATCTCTGGTGGATGTAAATTGCTCAGCGTCTTTTCGATCGCCTTTTAATTCGAAACAGTCTCCTTACCTGTTATTTTATTTTTTTCTTTGGTTTTATCCACGTGTTGCTCAGATTCAAGGTCCACATTACAGGAGTTAGTTGAAGTGAAAAAAAAACAAAAACAAAAAAAAAATAAATCACAACACAACGGTTGAGCCGTTAGTTGATATATGCAGGTAATACTGAAAAAAACACTGAAGAAATAACACAAAACGACTGCTGCAATTCTCATTGTAATAGAGAAGCGTTACATAATCAGTAAAAAAGTAAAGACTTGTTAAAAACGTCACCGAAGTGAGGAAATACCAAGGGTAGCTGCTGATGCATAGGCTGTTAGTCATTTTTCCAAGTCCACAGTGGTTACTTCCGACACGGCTTCAGTTAACAGTCTCTTGAAGGCGGAACAAGTCAGGGGAACCGATAGGCAGGTGGAAACATTTCTCCACCCTGGCAGCTGAAGCTGGCCCCAACGTATTGCCTACGCCTTTCCATGGGACAATCTAGGGCAGTGGTTCCCAACCGGGGTGCCGCGACACCCCAGGTGCAATTTACAATACTAAGGGGTCCCGCGAGAAAAGACGTTTCTTAAGATATCATTAAAAATACATTTTCAAAACGTCATAAAATCTAAAGCAAATTTCTATGGGTTCGCCACTGGGCGCCACCGATTTTATTTATTTCCTTTAGGGTGCCGCAAACCAAAAACACATTGGTCTAGGGGGGTGCGTAGTATGGTCTACTGATCAGTGACCCCACCTCTTGTCCAGGGTCGCTCTGGAAAAAATAAGAGATAAACAACTATGGAAAGGCCACTCTGCTCCACGCCAGTCGTCGCAAAACAACGCGGTTCACGACAATCTACGAGTCATAAGACAAGTTCGCCGGGCGTGGAACATGGCGCCAAGGGTCATGAATTACGGTGAAAGAGACCATGTGTCTCATTCGTCAACTGCCCCCCGCCTTAAGCTAGGCAGTCGGTAGCTCAGTGTTTCCCTTCCAAACCTTTTTTGGCTTGCTGCACCCTACAAAAGAGAAATATAATTTGCGCCACATAGTGGCGATCGCAGAGCAATTTACTTTCAAGGTTTGGCGACATTTTGAAAATTACTATTTTTTAGCAATATATTGAAAAACGTAATAGCTCGCGGCACCCCTGAGTATTGTAAATGGCTCTCTAGGGTGCCGCGGCACCCGGTTGGGAACCACCGTCTTAGCCAATAAGGTGCTGTCCTATCTACCCGTCCAGTCTTGTGTAAAATGGGGCAGAGCAACAGCCAAAAAGTGCTTTATCTGCGGCTACAAAAATAATTCAACGTTCTCGCCGTCGGAATAGGTAGAATATACAAAACATGCGTTCCGAATTTTCTACTGACCCAAACGATAACATCAACAACTCTTCTCTGAAGACGCCTACGCGGGACCAGGAACTGAAGCACACTACTATCAACCACAGTTCTGGTGGTGGCACTGACCAATCTCAAGTTTCGTCCAATGAGTTGGTCATGCTCCGAAACGTTTCAAGCCTCATAAGCGCCTTAACACACCGGCAATGAAGAGCAAAGACAACAACCTTGATTTCCAGAACAGGTTCTTTGCATCACTGTGAGTCAGAACTACACTTCCCTTCACAACAAAACCTCTGCAGTGTCGTCTGAAGAAGAAGAATGCAGTTTACCTCTGCAGCATAAGTGGCGTCCATCTCGCTTCTGATGGCTAAACAAGGCAAAGGTTTACTTTCTAATAACACACGCTCTCTTGCTAGTAAGCACTGGAACAATATGTGCTTGCAGATCCAAACAGTGTTTAGCATGGGTGATATTTGTCGCATATCCGTGGGAATCAAGAAGAATATTGGTCTGGTCACCAGGAAGGTCAGTTTTGTGAAATATGCATGCGGTGCTTCAATCACGGACAAGCAGCAATTGGATATTTGGTTGGAGCTCTTTTCGAAGCTCTACTACATCCAATCAGCAGTGAAACAACCACCGGGGTCCTTGCTTACCTTTCTCACAAGATCTATACAACCTTCCAACGATCAAGTAACTTCGCGCTGCTATCAAAGCTTCTCTATCTGGAAAATCACCGGGCCTAGATGGTATTCAACCTGAACTGCTCAAATGTGATCATTCTCTTGTTCCAACGCTTTATAATATTCCTTGCAAACGTTAATGAAATCTCACTTTTCAATGTTGCTGGAAAGACCTTTGCCAGTATCGTAGCGTAGGCTACTGTCCCACATCCACACTCTTGCCTGTTTCGTAGGGTTTTGACCTGAATCGCAGTGTGGTTTTCGTAGCAACAAAGCTACTACGAACTCGTCCCACTGTGCCAAATCCAGAAGTGCTGCAAACAACGTCATCCGCTACACATCGCCTTTGTTGAATTGACCAAAGCATTTGATATAGTCAGTACAAAAGGGCTATAANTTGTTTTACAAAAAATCGGCTGCCCGCCTTCACTTCTCAGCCTCTCAGGCCGTTGCGTGACGACATGGAATCCACATCTTACATTGCGCACAAAATCTACATAGCTTGCATACTAACAACTCTTCTTTACAGCTCCATAACCAAACAAAAATGCATGCAGCAGAAAAGAAAACCGAACATTTTTCACATCCGATGCCATTGTAATATTTGCAGGGTTAGTTTGAGAGGCAAGATCAGGAATGAAGTCATTGTGTCAAACCCTCGGCTGAATCTCGCTGTTTACTTGTCCTGTTTGATAATAAAGTGCTTGCGCTGGCTTGATCAAGTTTTTCCAAGTGTCGGTCGGGAGTGTGCTGGTTCGCCGAGGTTCCCTAGAGACTGACTTTCGCTGTTCCTCTCAAAGCGATCGTCCTCCCGCGCTATAGGTGCATTACTACTGTAATCTTTGATTTTACTGTAACTTTTTTCTTCTTGCCTTGAAGATGGCATTGATTAATTAACGTGGCATTAAACCCACGCTACCTTTCTAGAGGGTCGCAACTGGAATAAATAACATACGCAACAACGCACGTTTAGCTTTGTTCATTCTTCATGCTGCTGTTTGATTTCATTTTACAAAATGCCGTTGGAAATCCAATGTTAAACTCATATCGTCGGCTGCCCTGGTGCAAATCACCACCCCAGTTGAACTTAGAGCTGGAAATAGACTTGGACCACGTATCAGTTCTCTATTTCTCAGTTTTAACTACGAGGTAAATGTGTTCACCGTCAAGGCCCAATTTTTTTGAAACTGTAAAAAAATTAATTTCGTAAGACGGCGATCTCCTGCACATTTAAACAATGCTTGATATAATTTGAGGTGAAACATACAATCCAGACAGGACACCAGTTTCGAGCCGCAATTTTCCGACAAGACATTGAAATACAGGCGGAAACCTGATGCAAGCAGATGAAATGAACGGGGGCCAAACAGTGGGTTTAGCCCGCAGACAGCTTTTCATCGCTAGCATTTCCAATAACATTCGATGCAAATTGGTACTACGGCTGCCAATTAGAGTTAACGACCGCGTAAATCGGAAATACGGCAAAATACACGATCTGATGTTTAGGAGTTGAGATTACGAGAATCACTGGTTTGCACTGCTCGCTCCAGTTTTATCGTGGAGCATACGAGTGTTGCTCTATTTCGCTCTAAACGGGAGTCATTTAGAAACTAGGAATTTCGGTTTACCGTGATGTAAACATTATGCAGTGGTCTGCTTGAAATCCAGGGCACTTAACTCGCCTTCGCAATTCTAACAACTTTACGACATCAGCATAGCGTACATTGCCAATAAGCATGCCCGCCATGCAGATAAGAATATGTGCTGATGATGCTTGTTGTGCGTACTTTTTTACCGGATCGTTTCCAAACTTCATGAGAGATCTGATGGCAGTTGGAGCGGTGTAGAACTTGGAGACGTTGTATTTATCGACGATTGCCCAATATCGACTTGGATCAGGAAAGAGAGGTAGACCCTCAAACTGTAAACAATGAGAGAACTCACCTGTCTTAATTGTTGTTATAGACTAGCTACTTCTCCTACTTTCTACAAAAGCCCAACAAATATTAAACGTTTATGCTAAAATCGATGAAATGCGAAACACGAGACAACCTGCATCAGAAAACTTCGTTTGCCATAAGAACAAAACGAAGTTGACGTCAGACAGGGATTTCCAGCATTTATCATCACACAACTGCAGCGTACGTTGGTTTATTGTGGAAGGAGAGGTTTACTCGCACAGGTGTGACGCTGCAATGTTTACAAAGCAATCATCTTACCAGGACCGATGTTGCACAGTTCAGGAGCGGACCATACGTGATGTAGGTATGACCCGTAATCCAACCAATATCCGCCGTGCAAAAATAGACATCTCCAACGTGATAATCGAATGTGTATTTATGGGTTGTGGAGGCATAAAGCATGTAACCTGTGATATGGTGGAGTATACCCTGCGAAATACAGGTCCTTAGGTTTACAAGACATCAAGAACACACAACAAATGGCAGTTTCTGTTGGAGATCGCTGTGCTACATTTACTTTTCGCGCACGAAGCGCTTAACGCATTCATGTATGGTTCGCACAAATGAGGTATACATTATACAAGTTGAGGAGCTGGAAAATGTTAATAACACACAATCCCTCTTCAGTGCGATCAAGTCAGACAAAGGTAGTCAAATATTAGCCACACACACGCTAAATTTACATCTTATCTCGAGCACCACAACGCAATCAGTACGTGGCGCAGAAGCGACAGACTGGTTCAGCGTCTTGACGCGAAAAACAATCACATGGTGCCGGGTGCGACCTTTGAGCTAACAATTCTTGGAAGCTTACGTTTACACATATTTAAAAATCCAAGGTACCTTGGGCTTTCCCGTCGACCCACTCGTATACAAGACAAACAAAGGATCCTCACTCTTCAGCCATTCCGGATCGCATTCAGACGACGAGTCAGCCATTAATTCATGCCACCACTTGTCAGTGTCTGGATTCCACGGAACCTACATCGAAGCAACGCAAGTGGAAGGTTTGTTGATAGTTATCGATGTTCTAATCTAACTTGTCCTTATCACAATATTACCGAGGTAACTAGCTGCCGTGATGCTCGTTACGAAATTTAAGTCCGCAAAATCAAACTAATGTTTTTCGGTCTTCACTACTTGCCGCAGTAAAGCACTCTTTGGCTTCAAGGAACAAAAGTGAAGGTAATGTGATCAACCGACAACAAAGATATGTACTAGAACGACGCTTTGGCCCATCCTCGAAATGCACAGGTATGAGGCCACAAGGCTGTAGAAATATCGCAAAGTGCTGGTTCAAAACAGCTCACTAACATGACACACAAAAGTTACAAAGCACTCTTCCTCAAAAAAACAAGTTCTCCGAGGGTAAACAAGCCACTTTTAGGTCTATTTACAATTTACTTAATAACAAAATCGCAAAACATATCAGCAGCTATCTCTGTGAAGCAAGCATCGCTCAGAGACTTGACAAATAACTAAAATCAATAAATAACACTGACCAGACAAAACGAAAACCAAATCTGTCTCTTCAGCCCAATTTGACAATTCTAGGCAAGCTGTTTATATTCAGCTCCTGAAATTAATATCGGCGCTACATCAAATTAACGACGCTTCTTAAAACGAAGTGGGATGTTGGGGTGAAATGGAACGACTCACGTTTTTTGGAGAAAAGGCTTGTTTTTAAACCGAAATTAAAAAAATTATCTTGCAGTTCCCTCAAGTCTCCTTCATCTTTGAACAAAACAAGTTTTGCACAAACTTATCTCCCATAGTTATGTGTCGTTGGAACCTTGGTGAAACGTTTCAACTAACCCCACAGACAAGTTTCTTGAAACATTGGGCAGGGTTTGTAGAAAAGGTATTAAAGCACGGTTCATTAAATATTTGAACTTTGAACCTTGAAAAGCAAAATGCTGAAACAAGTGAAAATTCTACGTATGTTTGTCCAACACAACGATAACTGATGCTTACAGAATGCTGCATCTGGTGTCGAGAATGTCTTGGAAGCTGCATCAGCAATGTAAGGGAACCATCCACTTTTACCATGCTACCCCCAAAATAGTCCGGCAACATGAGATTTCACTAAAAATGACGCACTGCATGGCTTATTTCCATGGTATTTCTTTTTTTTAGTAGGCTTCATAACTACCTACCTTATTCAAAGTGTATAATTTAGTCTAAACTTACAAGAATTTACTCAAACGCAGTCGTGCCATCATGCTCAGAACCTCTAGGGCAGGAGTGTACAAACTTCGCATTACGTTTATTTTTATGAATTACGGCCGCCAGTGAGTTCAAGGTATTTATATTTTTTGCATTGCTTCTGTTTTGCTTCCACGCACTGAGCCTACCCTGCTTCCACAGGCCGCTTTTCTACTAATTATCCGCATATAGTCGACACAGAATTTTGATTAGTGCCCGGCTCCCATAACTTACACTTCAAATTGCATGTGCTCGGCCGCATAAATTTTTATCGAAGGCCGCAGGTTGTGAACCACTGCTCTAGGGCTTATATTTTGAAGGGGAAAAAAACGAAATTAAAATTGTCTTTTTCAGACTTCAGGCCCACAAAAATGGTTTAGTAGTTGTACACAAGAAATACGAAAACTATAAACACTTCAAACAACGCAGAAGATACACAGACTTAATACTGGATGAAAATAAACACCGTAAAAATGAATCTACTTTTAATTTTGCAACCGTGAGTAGTCCCTCATAATTATTTTTCACATCACCAAACGCGAATTTTATGAGCCCTGTAATAGTATACTGCATGTCTACATGCAATAGTCTATAGGCTCTACATAATAGCAAATCAAAATCGCGAAATTGCGGCAGCTTTCTTGGGACAACATGTTTTCTAACTAAATCACGAAGCCGCTTAGCTGTGCTTTCCAGAAGGCGTGCATCACAATTGCGTGGAAGCACTGCACTGCCTCCCGTAACCCATTAAATGACAGTTACTGTAATTCGCTATAGCAGGGGTGGCCAACTTGTCCTCGACTGGGATCGACTAGAAAATTTCTTGCTAACTCGCGATCGACCGGTCGGTAATAACTCACAAGTACAAAATGCCAAAGTTGAGCACACCAACACCATAGTAAGTGATCCACAGAAAGGCAAAGTGTCTGTTACGACTAAATCATGATTGTTACGCAATAAGATGTTAACATATCACAACACCTTCGCGGCATCTGCCTTGCTAGCCCATGGTCAGCCATCGCAAGAGGCACCAAAAATATACGTGATCAACCAATTCATGGATAATTTTTATGTGCTCTCTGGAATATACATTGAAAGTGTTCTTTATAGATATCTTGTCAATTCAATGCAAATCAGGCGCGATCAACCAACTGATACTCGGCGATCGACTTGTTGGCCACCCCTGCGCTATAGCATAGGTTCCCAACCTGTTTTGAAGCTGGCACCCCTTTCAGAAAATAAGGTGGCGTTCGTACCCCTCGTTTCAAAAGAAAGGGCAGAAATTACAAAAACAGTCTGATTTTGCAGAATCTTCATATTTTGATTACTACTCGTAATACGTGGGCCTACTGACAACACAACAGAAAACACCCAGTCGTACTGTTTAACATATCTTACTGGTCATTAGCAACAAAACTAATGACTCTTAGGTTGCTTCTTATCTGAAATTATTCGCTCATGCCTTGGCACACAGTTACTCAGAACCATGGGCAAATCGTTCGAGGGGTTCAAACGCTTCCGATACTTGTTTTTAAATGAAGTAGAGAAGAAAATCCAGATTCACGTTGTTGCAATGGGCACTAGAATAAACAGGGCTTTTGTACTCAATTTCTGGTAACTTTGCATGGTTGAACACCGGAACTTTCGAGTTCTGTTGCACCAAACAACACTCTCGCCATAATTGCGCCACAAACGTTAAAATATCACAGTGCGCTTACAATCGCATCACCGGCCCTTTTAAGCGGGGTAACCGCAACGTGAAGCAGAAATAGCAATGCACGCATTTAGCAATTTCAATTGTTAACGTCAGCTAGAATAACTGAACCAGCAAATGTTCTTTCGAGTGATAACACTTGCAAGCTTTTCGACTGTTGTGAAAAAATGTACATCTAAGAACATACCAACTCTCACCCTCGAAAATCGCATTTCGGACTCCCGAAAATTTTGTTTCGGACACCCAGGAGTCCGAGGACCCCGGTTGGGAACCACTGCGCTAGTCTTTGTAACGGTGTTGGTTTTTCGCCGAGTTTAGTCACAAATGGTTTTCAACACAAAAATCTAGTACAGCTTTTTCTCGTCTAAAATGACTGGGCTTTATGTTGACACTGCAAAGGAGTGCCAGCACGATCCATTTCTTAAAATTTTGAAGCGTTATCTCAAACAAACTTTAAAACAAGTTAGAAAATACTTAAGTCGTTAAATTCTTCCCAACAAGCGTCCTTTTGCTAATACGGTAGATTAGATTGAGAGTGTACTGCCGCTTTTTAGATGAGTTGTGTCGCCGCGAAGGCAATCTGTAAAATTTTGTGTAAAATTTAACAAATAAAATAAACAAATAAATTAGAGTGTGAATTTTTCCACCTGGTAGTTGATCAAAATTTACTGCAGTGTTAGACCTGAACGTCACGAAATGTGCTGCGTTTCCCTGCTTTGTGTGTGCGTTTACCTTGAGTGACGTTACACAGTCTTTCATTTGACATTTTTTTAATATTTTTAATCCTAAACGCTAAACAATGTTTGAAAATGTTATCCATTAAAACTGCGACTTATGTCTTTAATTTCGAAAACTGGAGCCGGAGATCAAACGTTGATTTATTGATAAAAAGAATCACGAACCAGTGTCACGCTTGCAAAGCTTGAATTAGCTCTACGCGCAACGCAAAGAAACGTTTTCACCATTCAGTGTTTGATGCTCACTTGTTTCACAACCAACAGCATCGAAAATGGTTTTCAGTGTTGCTGAAACTGCGTCACATAACCAAGCTGCCAGAGCCAAAAACACACAAGTATCTTGGCATGATACGTTCGAAAACATAACCCTGCTCAAGCCCGAGGCCTTGCGCCAATGCTATCAAACCAGCTCCATTGACAAGTAAAACGAAAATATTACTTCTTTGTTTCGACTATTTGTGGCAAAAAATACTGAAGAAAGCCTCATGAACTTTTCGTTCTAATCACGGTTAACATGACAAATGAATGATCAAGTTAAAGAGAGCATATTGCAATTATCAGCACCACCTTATCACGTTTTCCAGACAGAGCTAGTTTTCCAATCAAAAAAGTCAGGAAAGCAGACACGAGTTTGCAGCAACGAATGCAGTCTTGCTTACGTATTCTGCCGACGCTCTAAATTATACGGCCTGTTGTTTCAAGCTTAAATGTGTGTTACCTTGCGCAGTGATACTAGCGTCATTTGCAGTTCGATTGAATGCAACTACTTAAGGCGTATTTTCCAGTTTTTAATTGTCACAGCTTGTGTTTTCATTTTTTACTTTAGTTTTGAGTTTGTTTGCTTTCTCTGCTCTTGTTTCAGCCTTACAATGTTTTATTTGTTAGCACTGCTTGCAGATTTCAAGACTGGCGATGCGTAGTGTTACATGAAATTGATTTCCTATTAAAAATTTTGACGATAGATTCGTTGCTGATCTCACCTGAGGAGTATAGTTCCTTGAATACAGATATGTTCAAGTTTGAATGATCGCAAACAAATGAAAACAGAGCCCAGTCGGCTGATTCCTCGAAAGTCTACAGCAAAGCTAGGACTTTTAATTGTTGTTTGCAGGACTTTAAAAGGTAAAGGAATTCGGGCCACTTCTGAAATTCCGTAACACAGACCAAAGATTGACGACGAACTACGCTGAATTTCATCGGCATCGGAATGTTGTCTATGGCCGTCCGAAACGCACTCGAGGAGCAAAATCACGCGTCGACGTGAGCAATGGTAAACAGTATGATCAGCTCTTTAGATTTGTTTCAAGGGTGTACTTTCCTTATCAACATTTTAGGTGATTGTTTCAGAAAGTGGTTAAAGCGGAAATATGAATCAATCGTCAGGTAGAGGAAATCGATAGTTATATACAGACTTTGTAAAAGCTTAATTTATAAAAGACAAAACCTAAAACATGGACATCTTATAAGCCCCTATGCTACAGCAATGTTTTTGTAAACGCAGCTCAGGCGTCACAATGCTTCATCTGTCACAACAGGGGTGACGAACATGCGGCCCAGAAAGCATTCAGGCGAGACCAGCAGTTATTACTTCCGTTTGTTGTTTGTTTCTGTTGATGAACTATTTTTTTCGTTTTTAACAGGTTTCATAGCACGACTAAAAAGTTGTGCGGCCCGTTTACTCAGCGGTATCTGACAAAGTGGCCCGCGATAGCCAATAGGTTTCTCACCCCTGATCTAGAAGAAAACTCACCTTCAAATTTCGGCACGGTCGCATAGCAGGTCTCAAAGCTGTGTCATCACTGAAGCTTTTTTCTAGTAAGTGCTTCACAGTTATGCACGTAGATAACTTGTGGCCGTTGTTTTCACACAGCTCCAATGCATCGTCAGCAATTTTTTTGAGTTCAATCAACTTGGTGCCGCGATAAGCCCCATCTGAAAAAAAACGCTGCCTAAATCACATTAACGCAACCACCCACCCTATATTCTCAACTAGCGACATACCGATGCATTGGAACAAGCGAAACCACGACCAATCACGCATATTTCTGGATATTTTACAAATTGCGTTAACCAGATAACAGTTATATCGGCTTACTATGCGTCGATCACCATGTTTTCCTAGAAACCATAATATTACGAACACAAGCGTCACTGGCGCGCAAGGTGATCACGACCAAACAACCACGGTGCTGCAAGGTGCTGGGTGAAGCAGGATATTACCTAGCGCTTTTCTTTGATCTTTATTCCTTAAAGTTTATTCTGTATTTACTGACTTGAAGATGGCGTGAAGTAGGAGATTCATCCCAAAGCTTTTCGTCTGACACTCTTCAGGGGATATCGTCAGAATGAAGTGGAG
>JGI24159J19872_10009289_pt1 | contig 12883 bp, 9 predicted proteins | sample Ectturendosymbi4_FD_19872 | JGI IMG/M metagenome (IMG submission 19872)
TGAGTGCGTTTCACAATTTTCACCTAATCAGTGGTTTTCAACCTTTTTGTACTGCGACCCATTATAGCAACAAACTATAAACCAACCACCCCATCTAAAATNCGAATAAAGTAATTGTAATACATCTGCGTAGATAAAATGTCTGCTCGTAAACCATCCANAAATAGTTCACGGCCCCTCTGGNATCGCGACACCAGGTTGAAAACCACTGCTTTAAATCGAANATTTAGGGTAACTCTTGAGCGATAAACGTCATAATACNCTCTTTTTCGCCNNTATGTGTTGGAAATTTTTGCCATGGAAATTTCCACTTAGCCTATAACACATTGCAGAGGTGGCCGGAGTCACATTTGCAAACTCCGGTTCCAAAATTTTTGAATCCGGATACGGGTCCGAATATTTTCAAATTTGAGAATTCGACTCCTGTTCAAACTTCAGCAGCCGTCGATTCAACCGAAATTCAGCAATGTTAGTAAGCAGTGACGTTTATCAAGACAAGTGGGCTCCTGCTGCTGCTGAAAATAAATCTTACTCCGGATCTGGGTCTGGTTTTTCAACTTTTTTTGACTCCGGGTCCGAAAAAATGCAGAATCCGGCCGGAGTCGACTCCGGAACTCTAGATCAGTGGCCACCTCTGACATGTTGTGCACAATGTGCAGGTGCTGAAGACATTTAAAAAGAGGCAGGTGGCTTTTGCTGCCATGAAAATGAAATCTAGAAGCAGGCTTTAATGTGGAAGATGACTTGATCTGAGCATTATCATGAATTGACCCTCGGTTATCTCTGCTTTCTAACAACAATCAGGCTCAGCATTTGCATTAATTGCAGCACACGTAGTGTTATTGAATGTTGTTTTTAGGTGTTTTTATTTCTGCTCTGTGTATATGCGACAATTGTCGCATTGAAGAAGTTGCACAGGTCACCGTTGCTTCACACTCAAATGCAATTGTTGAAAAAACTAAATTGTTTGCAGATTTTACATTATTTATAAGCGATGCTGGTAATTACATATCTATTTCACTCGCAACAGCTTACTCCTAACTTTGAAGTTGGTGTTTTGCGCCGCAGGTGGGATTGGAGGGTCTTCCGGTTGTCGGGAAGTGAGATGAGCCGTGGAGAGCGTTTCAATCTGCATGCTGAAGTTCAGAAGTTGAAGGAGCTCGTTCTCCCTCCCCGGGCAAGAGACATTTACACCGGAAGAGGAATTAGACTGCCTCAGTGAGAACTAATCACGTCTATTTGAATAAAGACAGGATGTGCAATTTTACGTGAAATCGATTTCATATTAAATATTTGCCGATAGATCCCTTGCTCACCTCCACTGTGGAGAGTACGAGCTTCAACTTACTCAAGTTTAAGAATTACTGTGACTCTCTTTCTGTTATATAAAAGGTTTGATATCCTTCTTGTGCAGGACGTGCTTTTTAAGATAAATTCCTAACAGTAAATTTCTGGGCAGTCTAAGAGAAATTTGCTGCTTCAAACTCTTACTGAGGTACGGGGTAATGGCTGAAAAGTAAGTGCGAAGAATGATATAGTTTTCCTTATGTCTGATAAGAGATTTTAGAAAGTTAAGAAAGATTTCATGGTATCTGGACAACAGCCACCTTGACAACTGCCACCCGGACAACCGCCACTTTGGGCAATGCGTTTTACACATCACATACAGCTATCCAGTTTTGTTTATCGCACTGCAGCATGTAGAGGAGTTCTCGCGGCACGGCGGTTGAGAATCACTGTCCTGGGGAAATATTGCTTCAACGTAGTGCAGCAAGAGTGTGTTGCAACGTTGCTGTTGCTGCCACGAAACTAATAAATGAAAAACTAAGGTAAAGCAAAGAGCAATGAACAGAATTTAAAGTGAGTTTGATGAGTGTGTGGAACGAATAAGATAAAATATTGTGCATGAGAGAGATGAACTGTGAAAAACTTAAAAAAGTTCATAAAAATTTACGGTTTGCACTGACTTAAGAATGTTTATGAAGATGTAATGACATCAATAGGACATTCTCCACCCAAAATTATTAGTTGTAGTGAAGGGCCTTTGAAGTGGTCAGAGGACGAAAACTGTTATACACATTTGTTATTTCAAAATTTTTGACATGAAAATAGCACCTTGTGAAGATCAGTTGGCTTTAACGGCAATAAACGTAGAGAATTCAATATGTCCTAGGCAGTGGTGGGTTTAGGGTTGCGGGGCCCGAGGCAAGACTGAAAAGGGGGGCCCTCTGATGACGTCATCATACTCAGCCAACCGTGATAAGAATTTTTGATCAAGCCTAAGATATGGCCACCTAAGGATACGTCCCTGAAAATACAACATGACTGACACAGCAGAAAATGCGAAAGGGTGTTCATGATACAAAACTTTAAAAACACTGAATGTTGAAAAGACAAGGTTGGCAACACATAAAAGTTAGGCGATAGCAAGTTGGCATACACTTCTTTACTTTAGCCCCGCTTCTTTCGTTTCGCACCCCATTTTTCTGCATTCACCATCAATAAACTACAAAGTTTCCCCCTTCTAGAGTTTCATACTTTCCCCTTTGAAAAAAATGCTTGGTAGTTGGCATCCTGAATTTGTTCACAATCATGTCTTTATGGGAATCCATGAAACCATAAGCAATAACCAAGAAGATTTAAAACACTAAATTTGTTTTGAATTTCATCCTTTTAACTACAAGAACAGCATACAAAAGCATCCAAGCTGAGGCTTGTTTTGGAAAGCTTTGAGGCTGGATGAGTCAAGGCTGCNCTCATCTTGCACTGACACTAGTCGTTTGAAAAATGTGTCAAATGTAGGAAATNATTCATCATATACCTCTGCAGGCTCACAAATACCACCTGAAACAGCAACAAATCTGTCCAGGAGACCCTTACATTTCTCATCAGCTTTCATTCGTTCTTCCTTCGTCCTTCATTTTGCTGCTCCACTCGGATATTTTCTGTTTAACTGTGGCATTTTCATAAAATTATCACCAAACCAAATACTTCAATCTCTAAAAATCATAATTTGGTATAAAAAATTATCATTTGGTTGATAAATATAATTTGTTATAAAAAGCTATGATTTGGTATAAATATTTGCTATTATTTAAAAGGGTTTTTCAGAAGTTTTTGGAAGATATTTTAACCCATAATTTTTTAGGTATAGAAGTTGGTTTGAAGCTTTTCTTTATTTGCACATTGGAGATGGTGGTGGGGTCGCTTTGAAAGCAAGGTACTTATATTACAGTTGCTGTTGGGGACCCCATTGAAAGAAAATTACTCGCACGTTAAAGTTGCTGTTGGGGGCCCCTTGGTTGAAAGCAGAGCACTTACACAGTGCAGTTGCTTTTGGGGCCCCTTCAATGAATTTTAAAAGCAGAGTACTTTTGCTGTTGGGGACCCCTTTGTAAACAAAGCACCTGAACATTACAGTTTCTGTAGGGGGGCCCTTTTGAAAGAAGAACACTTACTTATGATCTGCTTTGTAGTATATTGTGTGAGTGGATAATAAGTTTTTTACCAAAAATAAGGAAAATTTACGCGCGAAACACCTCGAGGGGGGCCCCCAAACAGGGGTAACCCGAGGCAAGTGCCTCGCTCGCAAAAATCATACACACCACTGGTCCTAGGTGTGACAGTTGTCCTAGGTGGCAGTTGTCCGGGTGGCAGTTGCCCTAGGTGGCAGTTGTCCGGGTGGCAGTGGTCCAGGTGGCAGTGGTCCAGATGGCTGTACTTCTAGAATCAGATTTCATGCCACGGCCAAAGCAAAACATCATTTCCTGTGGATCAGATCAAAACAAGAAGTGTGGTATGATTTTATGAATAAATTATTTGAACAAATAAACGTAAAGCATTATTACACAAAACACTGCTTTTTAAACATTCCTAAACATCTTATGTTTAGAACGCATCACACTGTCCGTCCTACTCGACGAACATCCCCAGATGAACCTTACCTCCACCAGCCATCCGCCTGGGCTACTATTCCTGACCCCCCACCATCTGTTAATCTCGCTCGTAGTTACCAGAGTCAATCAAAGCTCACTGGACCTTTACCGCCGCCATCGGACAGACCTCCTTATCCACCAAGTTTTACGTCACAATACAGACCTGAACTCGATGCTGGAAATGTTAGTTCTTCAGGTAAACTAAGCAGAAAAATGGTGATATAATTTAAAAAGGGCGCAACTTTAATACTTCGCCTCGCCAAAAATTAGCGTTGGTCAATGGCGGGTTAAGCTTCAGACCGCTTTTGCTTCCACCACAAAACCGGCTCCACTCGCGCAGCCCCATCTTTTTCAACTTTGACGTCTGTATACATTGACAAGTGTTTAAAATAAATCCAAGGCTCTTCAGATGAAAAGCTCGCCCTCAAAATCTTTTTATTAATTTCCAGTCACTACCTTTCCTCGAACATCAATGCTTGCCATGCCAAGAGTTAATGAGTTTAATGTTACACTGTACACTGTGTCTTTTGTCGCCACTTCAAGAAACATATAAAGATTATGCCACGATTTTGTTTTTCTGTGGGAGAGGGGTGCTCAACTTTAAAGGCCAAAAGGCCAGGTTATTACTCCAACTTGTACCGCGGACCGCGAACTATCAATTCTCTTCGCCATATATCAATTAAGAGTAATGGACTATATCAAATCCTCCTTATTACTGTATTTAATTTTCTGTCTTGCTGTTGGACAATTTATTGAGCTTGCTGTTCTTTTGTATATACAGTCGTGCTTGTCAATTCACTTGATAAGCATCCTCAGTTTCAGTAACAGGTAAGTTGTTACATTGCAGTGATTAGATNTTCCAGGGCCAAGAATTGCNTTTGCATCACATAGATAACTTTACGAAAATTTACCAATTATCATTTAATTGAGACAAAACATGAAGAAGATCACTGAAATGTAAGATGAAATAAGAAATCAAATGAACATGGATCAAATAATATAAAACAAGTCTTTTCTAATGATAGTTCTACTTTGATTTGATTGCTCCCGTGGTAGAAGCAGGTCAAGATTTTCTGAGAACACAGAATTAATGCTGCGTACGATTTCTTCGGAACATACGTCAACCAAAAGGCGGCAGTGGTCTCCTCTGCGCCTTTCTTTAAGAATATTGTTGTGCTGCAGGTCTATCAGCTATTCCTCAAAAAAAGTTTGTTCGACTTCGAATGTTATGGTGGTGACACAGCCAGATGTAACTTGAACGTCACAAACAAATAGATTCTCTGTGAAAGCCAGCATGGTTTCCAAAAACTTGATGTCTGCAAACCGCGATGAAAACTCCTCTTTCAAGTCAGTTAGGTAGGCGCAGTTAGGGGCTAGGATGGACGAAAATGAGGCTGATCGGGACACTTGGGACGGTAGAACAGCAAAGTGGGTGAAGTTCCTTACATCAAGCTGCTGTGTAATAAGGATCAGTTTTGATTGAAATGCTGCCACGTCACTCATCATTGCAGGCAGAATCCTTTGGCTTCCTTGTAGCTTTAGGATGAGTGAACTCAAGTAGCGCATTTATGTCAGTCAGGAAAGCTCTGTTGCACACAAACGTGCCATCTAATCAGGTGTGCCAGTTAATCACGTCTGCCCTTTTCTTCCAAAAACATGCGAATAGCTGGTAGCAATTCCACGGAGCGATCTTGCACCTTTTCTCGACTTAACCACCTAACTTTTCGCATACATTACTAAGCCAGAGTACTCACCGTGAAACTCTTCCAAAATCGAAAAAAATTGTTTATGTTTCAACAAGTGTACCATAATAAAATTCACTGTTTTGGTTAAGGAATCCATCGTCACTTTGAGCTATCCACCTCTCAGTTTGCTGCACAGTTGGTCTTAGTGCAAAATACAGTGGTATGAGAAAAACTCTGGTATCTCAGGATCATTTCTAAGCAAAGCAATGACTCCTTTTTCCTTTCCTATACCATGGACGGAGCTCCATCGGTAGTCACAGACACAGAAACCAAATTCTTCAAGTTGGTGGTTTTACCTGGTTCACGAAAAAAACTCATTAGCGCAGAGTGAATATCTTGTCCCAGGGTTTGGCCTGTGAGTGGTAACAAAGCCAGCATTTCTTCTCAAAATGTGTCTCCCATCTGATGCTAGACTGAAAAACGCTGCACTTTCAATGTCTTTCAACAACTGTGATGAGAGATTGTTTGAAATAACCTCCACTTTCCTATTCACGGTTGAATCAGAAACCTGCAACTTTAAAATCAACGGGCGGATCCAAAGGGGGGGGGCGATTGGGGCGATCTACCCCCCTAAACCTACGAAAGTAACTTAATTCACCATCATTTTGTACAATTCGGAAAATAACATTCACGATATGAGGCCATTTTTCCGTCCATTGTTTTGTAACAGGAGTGTTGTGAAGTATACTTCATCTCTCTTCCAGTGGCGAAGCCGTTGAGACATATTTATTGTTGTGGGGCGAGGGACCGCAAGGTCAAGGGATCAAGTCCCACAAGGAACCAAACAAATAAAGCAGCACGTAAACAAAAAACACGGAACAGCAACAACCGATTATCTCAAGTGAAATATGATAACAGATAACAAAAATTAAGAGTTGTTTCGCGACTACCAAATATTACTGAAATCGCCTCGCCCAACGTTACTGGCTGGACACGCCCCTGTCCTTGTTCCTAAATACCGAAGAGTGAGTTAGCACAATCAAAAAATGTAGGTTTCAGAAACTCTCCCTCTGTAGCAGGCTTACTGGCTTTGCCAATATTCCAATCAGGGTTGAAAATCATGTTTTTTGCTTTCTCTTCTTCGTTGGCATCTTAAACATAAGCTGCAAAATATGTGCTGCCTAGATAGAACAGTCCTTTTGAAGATGAAATAGGAAATCGAGAATTGTGCCATATTCTTGTGTGTGTGTCTTCCGCGTGTACTCACTCACACATTCGTTTCTGCCGTTTGCCGTTATCTGTTGCATCACTCTTCCTGTGATCGCTTGCGCAATAATCATGAGCATGACGTCGCCGGCCACAAAATATGCCCTGCGGGCCGCGTGTTGTGTACCTCTCTAGGACTTATATAATAATTCCTGATGTTTTCAGCTATTCCTACGTCGTCTCCAAACATAACACAAGAACACACTGTAAAAGGTGATGACTACGCAATCAGTGGTGCTCCTGCTTCTCACATCCCTTCGGTAAGTCAAAGATCACTGAGCTTAAACATTTGAGGCACACATGTTTAGAGTTGGAGTACGGATTTCTATTGTCAGCAGTGCCTTTATTGCGGTGATTCAGACTTAACGCAAACGTTTTGGTTGCAAGAAAAGCAGATGAGGACCTGGAGACGTGAGAATCAGAATCATTTAAAAGTTAACTGAGAAAATAATTAGTAGAGAAAGATTTTAAAACCTCATTGCATGCTTCAAATATCTAGCTTTGAAAGGTTTCCTGTAGTATTTTTGGTATGATCCTGACCATATACGTGTGATAAGGCATGTTAAGAGGGGATGCGTTTGCACTGAACGCCTTCACCCGATTTCCGGCTATGACGGACGTTTTTTGTTGAATGTGAATGTTCATCGTCCGAAACTTGATTGAATTTCCGTGATTTTTCTATGAAAATAAAGTGAAGAGCAAAAACAAACTTATCCGTTTTTTGAAACGCATTTTTTTGCAAAGAGCCATCTCCATAGAATTCGATCCGGCAACTGCCTTAAATTTTTCTGTTCCCTAAAAAATTCCAAACACGTTTTCGTTCGCCTGATTTTATCAATTTTGCAACATTACGGAGGTTCCTGCCCCACCAGATCCACGCCCCGGACTTCTGTACTCTCAACTCTTTAATACATGTAGCCAAGTTTCCAAGCAAAACGTTCCGCATGGAGCTTTTCATTTTTGTCTTTTAACAATTCTTGAACAGTTGTGAGAAAATATGTGACAACAAGAGTCTCTAGAAATGCGAGATAAGCCTGTTCTTGTGGTAAGTCTTCTGTCATTGCAAACTACGGAAAACTGTTACACAGTGTGGGACCTAGCAAATAAATGCTCTTAATGTCGAATTAGAGAGAGAAAAAATCAGAAACAACATTAAAAAAACAGAAAAACACTTCCGATTAGGTTTTATAACAAAAAAACGCATAATTTTGAGAAAGGTGACCACGACCGCAATCCAATATAAATGTTTTTTACAGCAAAATCGTGGTTTGAGTGAAAGCTCAAAAGTTCATTTTTATGAGCAATGAAATGAACGAACACCTTTTTTGGTACAAAGACCTTTGTTGTCAGTATTTTTTTCCGTGAGAAAAGTTTTATTTCGTTTTTATCGATAACTGCTTAGTGAACCTGGTATTTTTAACTTCAGTCGATAATGCCAAAAATTCCATTAAAATGAAATGCGAAATAAAACCGGTGTTTAAAAATAGTTTGTCAAAAATTGCAGTTGTGAAATATCACGGCATCTTTATGAGTGGAACACTTTGAATCAACTTCAATTTTGTTGTTTTATTGTTAAACTACCTCCAGTTGATTTTTTGTGAAGCAGATGGTGAAAGAACAAGAATCTGTCGATCCAATCGATCCTGTTCAACCTGATGAACAATCTGCTAACAACGGAGACCCAATTAAATCAGAAGATCCAAACAAGTACGACCTGTTTTTTTCAAGATACAAGTCCACCGCCTGACATTTCTTTTGTTTGTCGTTAACTTAGTTTTCCCAAAAATGCGTCAACTGAACTTCGCCCACAGCTTTGATTGTGTCAATTCGTTTGTTGTGTCGCAGTTGGATGACGGAACAGTTTGCAGATATAATCAGTTGATGTGAAGACATTAGATACGCGTTGATTATGGCTACAGCAGTGCGGAACCTATTGACACGTCCTCGTCATCCGCCTGGTAGATTTCGTTAGGCGTCTTGGTCTGCGGCTGAAACTCTCAAAAGTGCTACCTGGTCAACTCATTGTTAACGCCACCATGGGACTGTTGTACTCTAGATCATTTGTGTTATACACCAACGATGGGAATGGAGTTGCACAAATCTCTGTTCTCGCCCCTTGCCTGTACAATATGCATACAGCAGACTTTCGAGAAACCTCAGGTTTACGTTACATGTACGCTGACCAGGGCTGTGGAGTCAGAACCCAAATTTCAGGCTCTGGCTCCGGCTGGTCCATTGAAAGCTGAGAGCTGTTATAATATTTGTAAAACTCGCTTGCCCCACAAACCTAGGCTGTGGGACCGGAACCCAAATTTCAGGCCCCGGCTTCGGCTCCAATCCTCCATAAGTGCTTCGGCTCCGACTGTGAGATCCAGATCCGGCTCTGCAGCCCTGACGCTAAGGATCTTGCACTGACACCTTCGTACCCCTCCTTTAAAAACGTGAAACTTATCCTTATCGTGTTATCTCTGTTGTCAACAACTTTCTGACTGCTGACTAACTGGAGACTAAAGCTTGAGAAGACTATGTGCTCCGTCTTCCACCTGGAAAACCACCTGACCAAGCGTCAGCTGTGTGTCAACCTGCAGCGCAGTGTAACTGTGAAGCTCGAATCAAACTCATCATATCTTGGTATATGCTTGGATCAATGTCTGCCGTTCAGGACACACTTTTACAAACTCACGAAGTAAGTTTCGCTGCGAGTCATCAAGCACCTGGCCAGCATTGGTCAGCACCTGGCCACCTGACCTGGCCAGCATTCGATGAAGGGCTTCTTTCAAATCCCTGATATCATCTGCGTGCATGGGGGCCGGAGGCGAGGCGGGGATCTTGGCTCCCCTTGGATTCTGAAACTTGATATCTTGCTCTTAACTTTTTAGTAGAAAAATATTTTTCACTTCGTTTCAGAGCTGGTTAAATGAAATTTCACCATTGTTGTCCCCTCTGGAAAAAAAACCTTCCGACTCCCATGCCTGCATGGATATTACATTAGCTTCTACAGAGTACTGTGCCCAGTGTGGTGCCGCGGTGCCCATTCCAAGCACATCGACGTATCCATGAACAACGAATCGATACGTGTATATCCGGCTGCCTGCAAAATACACCTCCACTACTCGCCTGTTCCATCTGGCATCACTTCGCCTGAGTACTGCCTCATGTTTGAAACTTCATACCAAAGCCTCGAACCCAAAACATCTTCTGTATGAAACGCTAAACATAAAACCATCTCCAAAACGACTCCACTCCGGAAAACCTCTTTGGTGTTTTGTGGAATCATCACCACGTATTTACATTCCCATCACCTCTATCGCTTCAGCTTTCCAATCCATTATTCCCGCGTTTGGTCCACAGCCACTAGGTTGGACCCCCCGCAGAAGTTCCTGGGTCCAGCTCAATTTACTACTGTCTGGTGTTGCTCACTTTATGATTTTGCAGCTGTTTAATTTTAGCCTCAACACAGATACTGAGAAGTTTTTCAATGTGAATCTTTCCATGCTTGTGGTAAGATTTGTAGTTTCTCGCACCACATGTTTGTGAGTTCTTGTTTTATCATTTTCAGAGCTTTAACAATGCAGCAGTTTTGTGAACATATACCACTATGTGGTCATCGAACGGTGGAAGCCAAAATATTCTTCTCCGAGATTTTAAGATTTAAATCATTCAGAGAAAGAACGTTACAGCAAAATCCCTCAGTGAATGATATTCGATATTTGAACCTTTCGACTGAGTAGTAAACATTATTTCTCTGCCCTGTCGATAACATTTGTGTAAAGCTTGCGCCTTTCAGTAGTAAGCTATTTTTGCTATGACAGTCTGAAAAGTAGTGTTTTTCAATCAATGTCTGGCAAGCGGCTCCTTCGTAAGAACTCAGTCTGAGTTGAGAAATTAAAACATGACTTCCAGCGTTTATCGCCTGTTAAGCGGCAAAGACAAGTGACCTTGATTTATTTGCCGATACCTGGGTTCCAGATGGGTTTTAAAAATGTATATTTTCAAGACGCTTTATTTTTTTGCGGAAAAAATATTTGTTTTCATTTTCTTTTCCAGGACTGAAGTGGCCACTCCCACAATTGCAGCAACGCCCATCGATAGATCGCGCTCGATGGCGGCACCTAGCGCCAGCCCTGATGCGAGAACTCAGTCAAACCCACTGATATCAGTCTCTGCGTTGAATGATTCGATTGTCACCGAAGAAGAGAACGAGCGCTTGAAACAATCGTTTAACCAAATGGTTGATGAAGAGAAAGGGTGAGTATCTCGTGCGCTCCTCCTACTTGTCCCTCTTCTTCCGCTTCTAGCCCATTACCTAAAAAAGCTTTACATTTCTCTCCTTGAACTTTTTTCCACGTTGAGACAAACTGAGAATCAATTATTGTAACCTTTTTAATTATTAAATTGACTACGTCACCAAGTTTGTCAAATAAACGCTCAGTCTCAGTCTGGTGCTACTCAACCATGAGTCATCAGTTTCTATAAGTCATCAGATTCCCTCTTTAGTCATTGCCAGTAAGTTACTTTCTACACATTCTCAAACAACAAATAAGTGTAGTTTTTTAAAAAACCTGCGATGAATCTTTTGTTGTTTAATTGATTTGATAAAAACCCTTGAAACGTTTTACAATAGCATAATTTTCACGGCTATTAGAAATCGCTTCGAAACAAATGGATTTTGATGCAATGACCAGCAGACAATGCTGGGAATCGGATGTAATTTTTTCAAAAGTAAAACTTTATGATAAGGCCAAGTTTCGGCAAGCTTGTTTTTTAGAAGTATAATGAAAATCGCAGAGTATGAAAAGAGGTTTTGTTTTTTCTTGAAAATCTTTTACAATAAGCGCAATAAGAAAGTGAGTTGCGCAGAATCCGCTCTGTTTCTGGCGTTGATATCCATCGATGGAAGTTGCTTTTGTTCCTGTTGTCTGACGTCAATCTTGGTTTTGCATCTACACTACGTCCAAAGTACTGTAGTTATTTTACACAGGGGCGGCGGAGCGAGGGGGCATGACGGGGGCATTCCCCTCTAGCTTTTCAAAAGGGAGGTAACGGAGGCGGTGGTGCCTTTTTATAAGAGTATCATGGAAAATTTCATGGTTTATTAAGATCGACTTGAAACAAATTTATTGCAGCTATTCGCGCAACCGTTCGGGATGGCGTTCTATAATTTTTAAAATTGTTTCCGAAGAGAAAAAATCATAATTGGAAACTGCGTTTTCTTTTTATACCTTTCCACTGCCCTCAACTCTTTTCCTGCCCACCCTACCTCACCACTGCTCCGGCGGCCCTGATTTTACATTTAGCTAAAGTTGAGCACTGATGCTTATGAAGCCGCATACGACCGATTTATTTCAGACACCTCTCATTTGAAAAAATGTTGGACGCCATTCCGTCGTCATCTTCACTTACCGAGAATCAACGTCGTTTTCTTCGTTCATTCTATGATTTGGTGACGACGAATCAACCATTCGGTCAAGACGACTTCATGGCACTAACTGTTTTGTCCGATAAGATCTCCCATTTGAGGTAGGTATATAAATTGTGTATAGAAAACTTTTTTTAATTTTCAGGTCAAAATAAAGAAAATGTGGATAACTTTACACAAGTTTTTTGCAGTTTTCTGGTATTATTTTTAGTTAAGCTACAATGAAATATTAAAACAAGCTAATGTAGATCAAGATTCTTCCGAGTTCGCTGTGCCCAGAACTGCAGTTTTAGAAAAATATTACATAGCGTCGTCATATTATCAGACGTGAGTTTTCAACAGTATATTGGTGGAGCTGCTGTATGCCTTTGTGATGTCACAAAAAAATCGGCCGCTGCCTCTACATGCGCGTTCCCTTAATTCAGGGGTAGGCGATTAATTTGGCTTGGGGTCACTTTGAAAAGGTCGTGTTCAGCGGAGGGCCGGACCTTCGAATGGAAATAGAAGCAGATCTGAGTTAAAAGCAGCCTCAGCAGCACAACTGTGATTCAGCAGCCTCAGCACAACCTCAGCCTCAG
>JGI24159J19872_10009290_pt1 | contig 12883 bp, 6 predicted proteins | sample Ectturendosymbi4_FD_19872 | JGI IMG/M metagenome (IMG submission 19872)
TACGGAACGAGAGAACGTCTTTACGAATCAATAACACAAGGGAAGTACAAGGTAAAGAGACGTTTCTCACTCAGCATTAAATGCCTCGCTTTAGAAAAGTTCACGAATGGTGGACAATTCAAAGCACTGGGATTGTAAAAAGGGGAAGCAGATGCTTGTGTGGCAGAAAGTGCATCAGATGCATGCAATATTTTCAACAGGGTTGCGGAGCCGGAGTCGGAGGTTTTTGGGTGGAGCCGGATCATTTTTTACATCACACTTCTAAATTGGGAATTCCTGTTAAAATGGCACAATTTCTTTTGAAACTTTTGTTGAAACAGAGATTTCTTACTGTGCACCACGATTTCCATTGATTTTAACAGCCAAATTTCTTTCCCCTTGTGTTAAGGAGTCGGAGTCGGATACGGATATTTTACCTCCGACCACGCAACACTGGTTTTCAACGCAGCCATGCATGACAGTGTTCATTCAAACTTCAAGGGAAACCGGCTTGTTTGGATGCAAATTCCTCAATCTAAACTAAGTGGACCGCAAACGAAATATTCCCGTACCTCTAATTTTGGTCACGAAGCCAGTAATAATTCGCAATTGAGCAGTCTTGGCTGCCCTGGCATTTGCGCTGTCAACTTCCCGTGCATCCATGTAAAAAGCACTGTATTCTAAGTTCATGCGTGCTGAATTTTGTGCGGATGAAAGTCTACATCTGCTGCCAGACCACTTGATTGCATATATTTTTTCGAACATGAAAAAATTGACGAAATGTCTGGTTACAGATGAACCCCAAACAGTGGGACCATATTAGCGCTTCTTGCAAAGATCTGATTCAGCGAATGTTGACCCTTGATCCTAATGAACGCATAACTGTGTTTGAATGTCTCAATCATCCTTGGATCAAAGAAAGGGAACGGTACGCTCCCAGAGTTCATCTTAACGAGTCAGTCGAGCAACTGAAAAAGTTCAACGCTCGGCGAAAGTTGAAGGTGAGTCTGAAGTGCCTGCTGATGAATACGGAAGATGCCAGCCTCTGAGTCAACGTGCACTATTATTACGCAATGGCACTGTAGTGCCTTCATTGTAGTACGTTCACAGTCTGCTTGTTTACCACGAGCTGGCTTGCTCGTCGATAGAACTTGACGCGCCGTTTTTTTAAATGCAATTTGCCCAACAAGCCGATATAGTATATAATTTTCGCACCTTGCTTCATAGCCAAGTACTGTTTCGTGTCTTATTCTATGGAAATTCGTTCACGTGAGTTCACATCAACAATATCAAGATGAGCCAGGTTGCGTCAACAATTTTTTAAGTGACACAGATGTCCTTCGTTGTGGTTTAAGTATGTGGGAGCGTTTTTCAGTCCAGAATTTAATCTTTGAAAGGTTGATTCAGTATTTACGGCACTCCATACTGGGATCTTTGTCTGTTGTCCGACTCATGTTAAAGTTCAGCCTGGTTGTACGCTGACAGTTTTTAATGACGGCTTGACTCTTTGTGGATAGAATGGCTTGCCAAACCGGTGATGTCTTGCAAACCCACGAGTTGATTCTGGCTCATCTGCTCACCCGTTCACTCACGCGCTGTTGGCCGACGTTGCTCTGTCAGGTTGAAGAAAAGCAGACAATTGTTTCTTAAGTGTCGGTGATCCTCGAAGTGTAGTTTGTATCAAGTCAGTAAGCAATGGGGCATTAGCCTGTAATGAAATTTTTAATGCAAAACCTAATGAAAATTCTGACAGCACAGGCTTGCAATACGTTGTCTTACTTGCTGATTCCATATGTTGTTCCTACACAATCTGTTCGTAGTCAATCGTTGTACGTCGTAACAGTACTAAAGGTACGCACCGTATCTAGGATCTAATGCTTTTGAGTAGGAGGAACTCGGTTTGGAATAGGGAAGAATCGGTGGCTGGAACTGCGTTTGTCAACAAATAAATGTGTTCGGTTTTAAAATATGCTGCAGCTTTCATTCTTGGATGTTGCGATTCTAGCATAGAGTCCAGCTGGCAAAATCAAACTCGAGGTCTTGCAATTTAAATCTGTTGGATTTTTTCAATCGCGTTTATAGCCATTACAAAAACTGATCCAGCCACTTACAGCTTATACTGTTTAAAGCTTACAACAAAGGCAGCCGTACCGACTGAGGATGCGTAATTTTACGTGAAATTGATTTCCTATTAAAAATTCGGCGACAGACTCCTTGCTTATCCACATTGTGGAGACCACGCACTTGAAAGTGAGCCCTATTTCGCTTTGCGATAATGGACTCAACTGAAGTTGTGCCTTGTGTTCATGTCGTTAACTTGACGCCCGCTTTACATTCTAGGGCGCTGTTCTTGCTGCTGTGTCCAGCGTTAAGTTCACATCATTCTACAGCGATCCGCCAGCAGACGGTAACGACGCAATGCTTTTTGAGGAACAAGATCCTACTTCTTCAGGTTTGCTTGTTAAACGCATTCACGTTCTTCCTATGTACTGTTCGTTTGTGTAAAACCGCAACATAACTGCGTCCAGGTGCCGTAGCTCATGTGCTTGACAGTCTGGAAGAGGTGCACGCGTTGTCAGATGGGGCGGAAAATGACCTGGAATTTCTGCAAAGTCTCTTGGATGACAAATCTCTACATAGCATGCTGGAGGTGAGATCGTTTAAAAGAAAAAAGAGATTGAAAAGTGAGACACAGCAGCTATACGCGAACGGCGATATTCGTTCTTCGGGTGATTCAATCGCCACCCTTGTGTCCGTTCTCGGGAAGTTTAGACGCGGCGCAATTTTCAGCGTTAGAAAAACGACTTGCTCTGAGTTACTTAGTGTCAATGCTGTTGTCCGCCAAATTCCAATGTGTAAGTTCCCGTGTCTGCAATGGAGTTACCTGATGTGGTTAGCAATGTGCGCTGCAGGCTGCATAGTACTGCACTTAAATTTACAGAATATATACTGTATATAGGTATTTTTCCTTTCAACAGAAAATAATCTGTAAATGCTGCTTTTGTCTAGGGAAATATTCAATAAGGTTAAAGAGTTAAGGATCATGTAGATGTTTTGCGCACAAATTAGGTTGCATCATATTCATAACTGCCTTGGAAACACTCGTACATCGTGTTGTTCAATCGTTTGCAAATAGTGCATATTGATTCTTCTTTTTTTTTTTGTCAAACCCTTTGAACAACTAGGCCGCATGCTTTGTTATATGGTTGCATTTACGGCCATTTGCTTAGCAAACCGGTTGTTTGGCTTCATCTAAAAAATGTGCAATGAAGTTATTCAAATTGTGGACTGCTGAAGACGGGAACGCCAGCTTGAAAGAAAACAATGAAAATAACAGTGCAGGACCAGGTGTCATTGTAAAAGTATGTTAACTTTCGGCGTAATAAACTCTACCTCACGTGAAAGATACCATTCATTCAAACTAACAACCGCGGCTGGCCTGGAATTGAATTTTTAAGATGCTGTGGTACACAACCAGGGTTCTGATTTCTATAGAAACAACATGACTTGCCGCTCCGCTCATAGTTGCTGTTTCTTTCAAATACCTTTCGGCCGAAGATGAAGTCCTCATATTAGGTCCATTCGTGCTCTCGCATGCTCGAGGAGTTGTGTTTGCTCAGATTCTTGTCCTGCGCATGCGATTTGACTCGCACCGAGCAAAGTCCTAAATAAAATGCTGGAGGTGACGACAGCAGGCTGCGCAAATTGCTGAAACGCTGATTCAGCAATTGGGTGTACGCACAGCATGCTAGTTGCGGAGATCAATGCGTATGTATTGACAAGAGTGGTTGTAGGCAAAAATTCAACGAGACCATGTGTTTATAAAAAGAAATACTTGAAGATATATTTTGAAAGTTTATGGATACAAGCGTCTTCGGGTTTCATGTTACGTTTTTTGCGAAATGTAGTTAGGACACTACTGTTTGTTCACGAAAGCGTAAGAAGTGAAGAGTTGCATGACGAAATGAACTTGACTCGGGGAGTTTTCTCGCAACTATGAGTGTTTGTTACTCGAAGGTAGTTTTGCGCAGTATGTTGTCTGTGAAGCCGCTAGATCGCGCAGTGGAAACCGTCAGACAAAACTGAAAATAAGGATTTTGTTGTATCTTTTTGCAGCTGCAGGATTAGCAGTTAACTGCCGAGTTAGCAGACAGTCATCACAAACACACAGAACATATCTCCTTCTTGGTCAAGACTTGGTGACAGTTAGATGCGAAAGGTTTTGAGTGTGATTGTTTTCATGCTGATCAGACTGACTGCTGAGGTTTGATGCGTCACGTCCGTAAAATCGATTGTAGTGCGGAAGCATTACACTCGCCGCTCGGTACGTAACACAAGTTTTCCAGGACCGTCATCACGGTGGATATGCCTCTTTTGAAACACATTTTGCGATCGAATGCTGAGTGAGCTTGTACCTACGCTGATTATTTCAAGTGACTGGAGCGCACTTGGGATTTTAAAGCCGATCAATTGTTTCTAGTGCGCTGCACATGATATGATCTACGGGCTTTTTTCATATTTATTGATCGTAGTCGGAAGGTAAGTTTTTCATTTGAATACGTTCGATGTTACCTATCCGGTCATTGTTTGTTTACGAAACGCAGAATTTGTTTTCGGCACATCTCCAAAAGCTTTCTTGGCATCAGGCTTCGAAATCTGTCAAATATCAACGATCGTGGCTTTGCGCATGCATTTGAAATAGTGACGTACGTCGTAGCCTTATTCACGTCACCGATTTCAGATTCGTCATCGCCTTGCCTTGTGACATATGGTTGTGTTACAACCACACGAATGATGCGTTAAAATACGAGTTCTGTTTTTGCAAAAAAATGTTACAGGCTTGTCTGCTCATTTTTCAAAGTCGACAATTTTAGCTTCGACAATACCGCCTTCACACCGCTTGATTTAAAGTGAATGAATTAAACACTTCGCTATTTTTAATTATGGTGGAACTTTTCATTTTTTTGGCATTGCAAAATCAACAGTATAGAGCACATGCGCAAGAACTGCACGTTGCCAAAATGCATACGCTTCTTTAAAGTGTAGTGAAGTTAATACGCCACAGTCTATCGACGTGTTTGCTGGTGCCATGTTAGTTACTCATTACCAGCGTTTAAAGAAGCGGGATACGCTATTTATGTGAATGTAATCATATTACAGGCCGTCGCTCTCTGCCGATGCAGTAGATGTTGCTTACTGTTACAGACGATGAACGGTTCTATGGATCTTGCTGCTTAGCGTCTTATCAGACAAGCGACACATGTTCTGTACGTGACTGTTTTGGTATTTTGCCAGTGCCAATTACTTGGAACTAGCTGCGCAGATAGAACAATTTGAGCCGAGCAGTTCATCAGGGATATCATGGCGAATCGGTTGTCTGTACCTGCTTCAGTATAGGGGCACTGTGAGCTGTGGCGATTGCCAGCGCAAGCAGTGCTTCGTGTTGGAAACTACTTATAGACGGTTTGAAGAAGATAGAATGTTTAGTTTATTTTAGAATAGGCATAAGATTCTGCTTCAGTGTATAGCCGCTCAAACTACAGGCACTAAAGGGTGGTACTCTGTTTCATTGAAGGGATTTGCGGAGTGAGCTTTGAAAAAACTTTCGAAGTTGAGCGTGAGTTGCCTTCGTTTTAAGTAGTTAATCTTGGAGGTGACTGCAATTCTAGGGTGCATAATGTCATTCAAATGCCAGGTAGTATCACATGATATGCTACCTGTTATCGTGTAGGTATCTCGACTAAGTGTTTAAAACCATCGTTAAGCCAAAAGTGAATGCTGCATGCTTTGGGAACGGATTGTGCAAATTTACTGAAAGAAAAGTAGCAGTTCACCCTGTTGAATACAGCATTTTGCTACATTCCGCCGTGATTCGTTAAGAACCTTCCGCTTTCCCCTTGAGGAACAGCATTCCGTGTCTATCTACAAGGGAAGCATCAGTTTTGAAAAACAACGTAAAAGGTGAGTGCGGTGCTGGCTAAACAACCCCGGTGTCTTGAGTAAAGAAAAATGTTGTCCAGTACATCATGGTATTAACATTTTTCTGGATTGTGCTCATTGTCGTTTGCATTTCCTCCATCGGCTAACAATGGGCTGTGATGCAAAAACGCGTGCGGCGTTTTTGGTTTTAGAAATATGTTTGTGCTGTGCCTACTTGTGCGCGCAGGTTACTACGTGGTTATGGAACTTATCTCAGTGAGGAAGTTAAGCAAATCTGGAAAGATGTCCACGTTTTCCAACAAATTTGGTTTTGAAGAGTCGTATGTGCGTCGTTGGGATGGAGCACAGAAGCTTAATGAAATGCACAGCACCCCGCACAGGTATTTTCACACTGTGTTGTTCTGTCAAATGTTTTGGTTGATATCCTTGCGGAGGTAAAATATTAGTTTCTACCACAGCGTACCTGAGAATTTCATTGCGTTAGGAATACAAATTCGACTTTTTGTGTATGTTTCTTTTTCTATCCGTTGAAGTTACAACCAGACTGATTAGCCAGTAAAAGCTGGTCGAATAGGTATGTTGTTACCAAAAGCACTTTCTTATTCAACTGTTGGCTGCGTATGGAAAAGCGAGTGCTGTAACGATTTGCTGCGATGTGTGTTGTTCGACATCTTCAAATCAGAGACAAAGCCCTACTACCATCAGTAGCAAGTGTTTAAAGACCTAGGTAATCGTGAATCTTTTCCAGAGAACTGTCGCCAAGCTACTAGTGGTATCTGTCCACGTGTTTCATAGTAAAAACTGTATTACTTCCTAGCAATCTTTTTATCGCCAGCTATTTATTTTCATGTCCACTGTAGGTACCAGCAATCACCTGTCCTGCGCAGACATCAGCTGTCGGGTGCCTTCGCACAGAGCCCGCAACGGACAAGCGTAGAATTTAAGACATTTCGCCCAGGCCAGGCCGAAGGAAAAGAGGAGGAAGATGGAACATTGAGTCGTGAACAAGCTGAACGCAGAGTTCCGCTGCTTAAGACTGCTCCTTGGAAAGACACAACACCGGTGAGGAGGTTTTACCGTTTAAATAGATAGGACAGCTTTATGCTATAGAGTTGGCAGTTCCTGACAACGCACAGCGGTTTATAATATCCTCTTACCAAAACTGTAGATACTGTTGTTTTTGTGTCATTTTGGAAATTAAACACAGTGCGCTCGAGCATAACTTTGTTTGTTATTTTTGCAGACTACTACAGTGAATTCTTCTGACGAAAACACAAATGTAGTATCCCGTTCATCGAGAAAAGAAGCGACTCAAACCTTGCAATCTCCCAAGAAATTTTCGGACAAGTTGACCTCTAGCACCGATAGCTTGCCGCCTCCCCCTAGTCCGAATTCGCTAAGACAGAGCATGAAAGCTTAAAAAAATTGTGCGCCTCTGTAGCAAACATTTGTTTTGTGGTTTCACCACCGTTGATTTTATGCTGTTTTTTTTTTCGAATGAAAATAGTTATTTATCGCCCTTGGTCTGTCGCAAAATTTCTGTATATTTTGATTGGTTGTGAAAATCAACCTAAGTAGTTACCTTGTCAACAACTGGACAGTTCCCTCGATTGTTAGTGTTTAATTGTGTCCCGTTGTTGGCGACAGCAACTAAACTGTAATAGGGTCTCTTTTGCCATTGAGTGATTCACTGGTACGAATTCATGTCATAAGGTAGGAAAATCGAGCTGAATTTTCACTACAAAAAGGTTTCTAATCGCTGTTTGTGTTAAAACTTCTTTTTTCCTACCTGGAGGCTTGAACACTTCTTGCTGTTATTCTTTAGTTCGTTATGCTAAACTTTTGTTGTACGGTTTTGCAAATATTACGGAAGCATCGTTTCGAAAGCTTTATGTAAACCTTTTTCGCTAGGTTTCTGCAGATATTTAACACCAAAAACGAATAAAAGTCGCTATGTATTAAGATTACATCCAAAATGCTGTATTTTTCCTGCAAAACAGTAATCCCTCTGTGTACAAACTTCCAACACGTTTGCGATGGCGATTTTCAGAAAGGGTGAACATTCCTAGGTTTTTGTTACTTGGTCCAAGAGCACCCATGCAACATGCGGTGCCCGACTAATGTCGTCATGTTTATAAAATGTACATAAGTTCCTAAATTTCGGTATCCCTAAAACAAGTTTTGCAATCGCTCTGCTCCGTGTGTTTTCGTGGCGTGCCTGCTGGCATTCTTACCTTTGGTCATACCTGATAGAGAGGCTTTCGTGCATAAATTTATGCTTACCAAAGCTCTTCTTCATTGCATCGCTGCAACGAGTGCAACGGTGTTGCAGCGACTTCTGACATTGCTCATTTTATCTGATCAGTCTTGTTGTTGTGCGTGTCGCAGCTTGTCCCATGCTGCGGTAACCCTTTGCGTTAGCGATTGGAATGTGGAATGTTGAAGTTGCGATTTGTAGAAAGAATTCGGTAGATCTGCAGTGAGTAACTTGCGTTTTCTATTACTCCAGCTTCATTTCTATACACACCGCATCAGGTCAGTTTGCATCTGAACGTAGGATCAAGTATACGCTTTTCTAAGATGAGGACAGCAAAACTATACTTTGTCTGTGCTTTATGACGTGCGAACTTTAAAAAATGTGTGCTTGCTGCTTTTAGCTGCCGCGTCTTTACAGCTTTCGTTACTGAAGCATTAAACGTCATTTGTGCTTAAAGTACGATAAAGTCGTCATTTGTAGCTGTATTGTGTGGGGGGCCTATTAAACATTCGAGACATGTAAAGCTGAAGTTTTAGTAAAATAGTATTCATTTCATGTGTAGCTATCGCTTGACTGCAGAAGCNTAAAAGTGATGCAGCNTTCAAGAGTTATCCATTGCGATCGTTGAGTTTTGGTTTGTGAGTTGCGAAAGCAAATTGCTGCACACAAGCTTAAATAATTAATTGATGTTTAATTGAGCCAGTGCTCTTCAGGGATGGTTATGCATGTGTGCTGCTTCGCAAACAGCTCTGATTTGCTCGACCATACCATGGTTGATGAGGAAATAGGGCTCATTTGGAGGATGCAATAGAATTCGTTTTGGGTCGATGTGTAATTACTTTCTTCCCCATGGTTTATTCTCGAGACAAACTCGGAAGCGAGAGACGCGAGACCAGAAATATGTCCGCGCTCTGCGAGAGTCGGTGTCGTAACCGCGACCTTCGTTCGACCTTCGCGCATTCGTATCGAGCAGGAGTTGGTTGATACATGACGCCGTTTTCTTTCATTTAGGGTGAGATTGTTTGTACAGCAAGGACACCAGCCAAGCTTATGCAGAAACGCTGTTTATTTTTAGGAAGTATCAGAGCTTTTGTTCAGACCATGTAGCATTCTCAGAGCCCAGATTTACCATGCGTATGACCGTCGAAATGCCTATGACGGAAACTTCAGCACAGCGAAAGCACTACTGCGTTTTATCGTGTATTACATCTATGGAAAGTTGCAGCGAGATTAACTGACTGTTTATCTAGTACCTACACTTGTTGAAGCATCTCAAGTTGCTGTTTTCAGCTTCCACTTGCAGAATCGTAAGTGCATCTAAATCCTTCTAGGCGTTGCCTATCGTCGCAATGCGTAAAAACTTTTTGTCCCGTTGCTTTGCGAAGTGGAGGTTACAACGTAAAAGGTCCAATGTCCCGAGAAAAGCGTTAGAAAGAAATTCATCCAACGCTTCAGTCAGGCAGAATGTTCCGGGATACCACAACTGCATAGTGGAATTGTACATTAATCACATCGTCGAGCGAATAAGTACAAAGTCTAGAGACAACTCTTCAGGATATGAGGTAACCAAGCTGCGTTGACTGTAATGTGAATGCTTCCTTCGCTTGATGCGGGCGCTCTCAACTTCCATGGGATAAGCGTTCTATGAGACGTTCTGCTATAGTTTCGATGTACGAGCGTGTGGTTTTCACTGAAGTTTTTATGTAGCCCGGTGCAATGCGACCTATCATTTTTTTTGCAGCTGTACGATCGAATTAACACGAAAGTGCAATCAAAAAACCTCTCTCCTCCAAGTGACGCGATCGACAGAGCGAGGGAAGTGCTTTCGTGCCTTAACGATACCGGGAGTTCTGCATCGATGGAGCTAACTGCCATATTAACTCAGCCACATTTTAAGGTTTTTTTCTCTGTTTTTTTACAGTCGATTTCAGAAAATTTTTGTGGAATTTCATATCGTTAAGTTAGAAGCTGCTGGCGTTTCACTAAACTCTATCTTTGAAAGAACTCATCAGAGCATTTGTAATTTTACCGTTGTTAAGTTAACATCTGGTCGTGAACTAGTAATTGTTGTCGCAAGAAGTTCCTCGTTGCTCTGTATTGTGACTGCGCGGTCGTTTTTAAGCAAGTGTTCTGTGCAATAAATTGGTTGTCGACGTTTTGCGGGAAACTGGCCGAGTTTAGCCTTGGGCGCATTTGCACTGCCTTGCATTGATAGATAGAAAATAGAAACTGATGAAATGAATTCAAAGCTGCCGTTTCGTGAATGACGGAGTTGGTTGGATCTCAAGCCCGTGTTTTCTTGTATCTCTTGTATTCTCTAGGTCAGAGGTTCTCAACCTTTTCCCGCAAAGTACCCCCGAGTCATAAAACAATCAACCTGAACCCCCAGGTTAACTGGCAAAGCCGTGGATTTCACATTGTCGCATCGCAATAACGCAGGATCAGGAAAAATCTACGGGGAGTTTTCAATCGGCACGCATTTGCCTCTAGTATAGTATATTAAAAAATAGCATTACATGAAAACTCAACTGCCATCCAAGTACCCCTGGAAATCTTCCCGTGAACCCCAGGTTGAGAACCACTGCTCCAGGCTCTACACAAGTAGAGTTGTACCAAAGGAAAATTTCAAGTGTTCCGTGTTTCCAAAACGTTGAAATGTAGTGAGATTTTTTGTCCTTTGGTACAGTGTTGATTTTGCTGTAGACCAGGTGTCTCCAAGCTTTTTTGTCCGAGGGCCACATAAGCTCTTGCACAATAGTTCGAGGGCCGAACATCTTACGTAGGCTATATTTCTAGATATGTTGCGATGTACTGTGCCAAATGAACAATTTTTTCGTAAATATATTATTTTTTTCGTTATCCACAAACTGTCACTGCGACTGGATGAAATAGCTTCGCGGGTTCGATTTGGCCCGCGGGCCGTAGTTTGGAGACTCCTGCGTGGACCAAACGTTTGACATACTTTATTATGTGTTGCAGTTAAATGCTTTTGCTCCTCGTCATAGTCACTCTTCACCTGCATACGATTGGTGTTGCATTCTTGGCAGTTTCCTAAAACGAAAGTTGTTCGTCAAATTTAACACTTTGCGCCCTGTCTATTATCACTGTCATGACAAAAACCGGGTCTTCACCTTCGAATCCTTGTCTGACCACTTACTAACGTTCAGGGCATGCTTCAAGCCCACGACGTCGTTGCTCACGAGGTCTGCAGCGACGAGTCCCTGCTGCCGCCGTCCACCGATCAGCAGGTTCAGAACGGGATACCGACTGAGGACGAGTTGAAGCGGAACGGCGGAGAGATGGCGGAGGTCACGAGAGTTCGTTTGGTCCAGTTCGTGAAGAACACAAACGAGCCGTTGGTGAGTAAATGCAAATTCCTGTTGACAGTAGCAATCATTGTCGCAGAAATATACGAAACACCCTTCCTGAATTGTGGTTGTGTCCTATTCAAAGTACATGTTATATTAAGTTGATAAGCAGGACAAGTCGTTCATACTTCCTGTTTTTTTGCGATAACGAAAAGAAACCTGTTGCATTTGATCCTATGTAGGCTTATTTTGATCCGACGTAGAAGCCAAGTTTGTGCACACAGGGAAGATGACTTTAATGAAATAGTTTGTCTTTTAGGGAATAACTTTGAAAATGAACAACGAAGGACACTGCTCGGTCGCCCGCATAATGCACGGAGGACTGATCCATCGCCAAGGTGCTCTGGAATAAACAAAGTTATCAAGCTTCGTATTTTGCTAAGAGTTTTGAAACTTATGGCTGTAGCGCTGGGCTTCGTTAACAACTGTTCTTAAAACTCTGCTCAGGTAATCTTAAGTGCGTGTAATACGTAAGTTTACCAGGAACCTTATAAGACCCCAAACTAAATTACGTTTTTTTCGGACACGTCACTTCTTCTTGCCAAAGTATTTTTGACTTCCCTGCGACAACATTTACTCATTTTCACAAAACAAATCTATTTGAGGAGCGAAACAAAAAATTTTTTATTAATTTTACATGCAACATTTTACCCTGGGTTGTGTTTAGACCCCAAGTTGCCTTAAGACTCCTTAAAACGCTGACAAACAGCGTAACACTTTAGTTAGCCAAGGATCTATTCTACATGGAACCTAGAAGAGAAAAAATGGCCCTAGGCTGAGTAACATGGCAGTTAACAACGCGGTTTAAAAGGCTCATGGGGATATGGTAACATCCCAAGGATAAGAGTTCTCAAGTCGACGAAAATGAAAAAATAAACGCTCTGGGTACTTAGACTCACCAGGTTATCTGAGCAGGGTGAAGCGATGTAAGAATTTCATTTGATCGGCCATGTAGTTAGTATGCTGTCGCAATAACTGTGNGTGTGGCGGGTGAGACAGTGAGCATGGGTCAGTAACGTTTGCGATGTATTTCAGGCACCCTTCAAGTCGGAGACGAGATTCGAGAAATAAACGGTGTAAATGTTGCCAATCATACAATCGATAGCCTGCAAAAGATGCTCGTAAGTGAACTTGTATACCAGAGGGCTGTGCGCAGAATCAAATCATACCGTTAATAACAAAGGTGACCGCGATTTAATCCAGCAATACAGTTTCCACATGCCGATCGCTCCGGCCACTTTGTAGTGTTGCGGCCAGTGGCCCAACTATATGGACAAGTACGTACGGACTGGAACCAGTGCTTTGTAACAGACTGCTCATTGAGCCATCCGGCTGGGCA
>JGI24159J19872_10009291_pt1 | contig 12883 bp, 12 predicted proteins | sample Ectturendosymbi4_FD_19872 | JGI IMG/M metagenome (IMG submission 19872)
CTCACAAACAAATAAATTAAATTAAAAGTTTAGTATTTGTTTGATCATCCTCCACGTTAGAAATTACTGCACCCCTCCATAGCATGAACTGGTGTTGTGTGCACCAGATCATCGCTGCATGCATCATACGAAGCAAATGTGACCTCAAAAAGGAAGAAAAACGTGATCAAGACATCATTTAAGGTACGTAAGCATCCAGTAGTGGGCGTCTGTGTGTCATACGTTCCCCTTTTCTTCAAGAAAAAATGCAGTGTTTACGCAGTGTGAACTCGGCTTCGCGCTCATCAGTGAGTAGTTTACAGACAAACGGCTTGATCCATTCGCTGCGTTTCTGATGCACGTTCGTGTTTCAGTCTTGGCAGTAGAACAAAAGCATTTCCAACGTCAAAGTGTTATTTTGCAACAATGAGTGAAACGAAAGAGAACGGGGTGCCAGAGCAGCTAGCCAATTCACAGATCGTTGGACAGTTGGAAGTCGAAGATCAATCTTTGAACCTGGACGATGACGAAGGGGACAGTCACAAAGATGCGAGGCTCGCGTACGGTGTTGATGACGTCCCGCCGTGGTACATGTGCATACTGCTTGGCTTTCAGGTTGGTATTTGGATGACGTGATAAGTTCTGCAAGAAGGGTTCGCGCGGTCGATTGCTGAGAATTGTATTGTGGGCGTATCAAACATCAAACACAGAAACGTTTGCGGTTAGATCAGAGTTGCCAAAATTGCGGCCCGTGTTTATCTCAACCTCTTTCAACGAGGGCCAAATATGACCATGTGAAGGAGCTCGCGGGTTTGGTATCAGATGACGTTGTACTGTATACGGTCCGCCAAAGCCTGGATTACGCTTCTGCGTAGAAGCGACGGCGGTTTCTTGTTATGACGTTTCCTGTTGTGTTTTTATGGGCTGAGAGCGAACACGGGGACGAAGTCCGTCGCAAAGGTCTGTTGGAAGGCAATCCTGGCCCGCGGACTCTATAACATGATCAAATTTGTCCCTCTTTGTAAAAGGTTTGGACACTCCTGGTTTAAAGGATACCACGTTGCAACTAATGGGCAGTTGCTTTCTGCATACGAAGTTCGTTTCGCAGCGAAACACTTTATAGCGTTTTACTTGGGCAACCTGTCCGTAGAAAAATGATGGCTGAATATTGTGGCTTTTACTAGCGTTTTGGTTTTGCGAAGTAGGCTACAGAGTCATAAGCAACATTGTTACGTAGTACAATTCTATGAAATCTTGTCCCTGCAGTGCGTTTATCGATCTTTACTTCCATGCATTACCAGCAAAACGTTTTTCACTGTAACTTAATCTTCATTGTTGAAATGCACTGCGTATGGTAACGGCTAGAAAAGTAAACACCTTAAAACTAATGAGCAGGACACTTGCCGATTAGCGTGTGTGGTACGTTCACAACACAAGATCACGTTCATATAATGAACGTGTGGATTTATGCTCTTCCAGCATTATCTGACCATGTTTGGCGCCAACATAGCAATCCCTTTGATACTCGCAAAGCCTCTCGGAATCGCCGATAACAACATTGCCAAGGGTCAAATCATAAGCACCATATTCTTCGCTTCTGGCATTGCAACCCTGCTGCAGACGGCACTTGGAAATAGGTTAGTGAAACAAGATGGTTTCTATGGTAGTGTGCAGTCTGTAATGTGCGTAATAATCAAGGGTGGTGGTTGTCGAAACTGACAAAATTGCGTTTGTGTATTGCGAAAATAGTAAATACTTGAAAAAGCAAAAAGCTAGCATGTTTCAGCGACATGCACAGACTAAAATGCTTGTGTCTGTTCCATGAATGCATTTGCAAAAGTTGTGATTACATTGTGGACAGCTTGCACAGAGGAAACAAGCAGGAGTACAATATGCTTACGTTTGTTGTCGAGAAGCGGTAGACTTGCAAGTGTGTTTGATTTCACTGCGAACAAATGTACGAACAGAAACTTTGATTGAAACAGGCAAAATATTTTTATGAACTTTGATTATCACTTTTTTGCACGGCAAAAGAAAGATGAGGAACTGTCACATTCAGCGGTTTTAACAATAACAGCCTCTGCGGGGGTTTTGGTTTTGTAATATTTCCACCAAATGGTTGTTGCACAAGTTCCAATACACTTGATCATAGCGGTGTCGGCTAGTACCCTATAAAGAACATATAGACAGCAATCATGAAGTCTCCAATTTATTTTGCTTTTCCATCCACAGAAAAATGAAGCAAGAATGTCGTGGTGCGAACGTGTGCTTTTTTCATTCGCGCCAGGTCAATTACGAAAAATATTAGTTTAGGGCGACTGGTTGACGCTAATTTGCTCAACGGAGTATCTGCACTCTGAGGTTTGTTGTCATTGCAGCAATTTGTTGTCATTGCAGCAATGCCATGAACTGGGTTTATTTTTTCGCTGAGACATTTCGGTCATTTTCCCACAATAGTAAAACTCGCCGTAACAGTATTCACTAGCCTACCTTTTCGGACATTATGACCGAATTAAAGGTTTTCGGTCATTTCAAAAAAAATTCGGTCTATGACCGAAAAAATAAACCCAGGCCATGAACGTAGTTACACAGTCAATGAGTGGGCAAAAGCAGAATGCTGCTATTGCCTTCGATTTTTGAGCCAAGTGCATTAGAGTGGTCACATAAAGAACGCATAGAATGCAGAAATGTTGCAAGCGACACATAATAAGATCAAATGTAAAACAAGCGAAGCACGCAAAGTTTAAGTTAGCGATACTACCGAAGCAGATGCCAGAGAATGAGAGCAAGGAGGCGAAGAAATTATCTTGCCTCAGGCAAAATGTTTGGCGCAAATATTTCATATTTTTTGTTAAAGACGCGTGCAAAGACCAGCCACGAGGATTCCCGACTAGTCTCGGAGCTTCATCAGCCGTGTTTGCAAATACTAGATTCCTTATATCAGTGTTTTGTGTTTGTGAACGAGGCTTGTCACAGGTCGTCTCGAGACATTCCACCTCTACTTTAAACTACCTTCAACAGGTTTGATTTTGGTGCGAAAAATGCCGAGTTACTTTCTTCTTTGTGCGCCCACTTACAAACGAATTGCTATCATCGCTGTTGCGGTCAGTTTGCCAGTCCTTATTGCTGGTCAAGGCCTCGCCGCTGATCGCAAGGGTGATTTGTTCATGCTAGCTACTACTCACACTGACAGCTGCATAGCATATTTACATATACAGTGTTATTTGTTCCGGACGCAGGTTACCGATAGTTCAGGGAGCAGCGGCTGCCTTCTTGACGCCAGCAATAGCTATCATGACTTCAATCACGTCTCCAAACACGCCATCAAATTTGAATGATACTTCGGCTAACACCTCAGTTGCCGTGACTACCGATGCAACACTCCCAGATGATTTCTGGAAAACAAGAATGGTTCAAGTGAGTATGGGGGTTAATGTAAGCTTGTGCTGACAATACCTAATTATTTTGCAGAATGCTGCTTGTTAGAGATAGCTTATCGAACCTGTTTGTAATTCTAAGAAATCCATGAAAGCAGGCATCTTTTGAAATAACTCTTTGCGATAGATTCGTATAGGAAAGAAACACAAAATTTATTTGCGAAAAAAATGATTTTTTGCAAGAACATCAGTCTTTATTTTTATTGACACATTTAATTTCAGGTTCAAGGTGCGATCTTAGTGGCTTCAGTGACTCAGGTACTGCTGGGAATCACTGGCCTTATGGGCTTTTTGATGTCTCACATTGGACCTTTGACTATTGCACCCACGATCACACTTGTTGGGTTGAACTTGTTTGGTGCAGCGGGAGACTTTGCCGGAAAACATTGGGGTATCTCATTTTTGTAAGTTATGCTGATGAGATTTATTTGAAGCAATAGTAGACGTTCAGTGTGCAGCCAAAGCTTACACAAAATGTGATTTTCCTCGGGCTTTTTATTTGTTTTTTTGGCAACAGATTAAACTCTGGCCGACATGTAACAACGTTGTTAAAGCACGCCGTCGCTTCNTTTTACGATTACCAAAGTGATTCGATTGAAGCACCATGCTGCATTGCTGAAGTTTGATGAATTTATACAATAGCCCAAGCCCCGCCATCTCTATTGTTGCTTTTTTGCACGTTGATGAATGACTAGTTTTAGGTGATTTACTCTTCTAATCTTTAAGAAGGGCAAGGCATCGTGCACAGCTACGCAACTTACTACATGATCACGATATGGGCCACGTAAAAAGATTATGATTCGTTCAGTGTTTAACGGTTTCGTGTCATCACAAAACTAATACCCTGCTGGGTCTGATGAAAATACGTAACATGAAAATATTTTTGCCTGCATTGTGTTTTATGCTTACCTACTGACGCTTAAACCTATAGTTTCGTACTAATTTTGTCATTTTTTCATGCAAATTGCTGCTCAACCGGAGTTGCCCCACGACCTTTGTGAAACTAGAACAATTTAATCGTAAATTCCAGGATCATTGCAATTATCTGCACTTTGTCTAAACACGCCAGAACACCGCTGAGGAGTTCGCAGTTCACGAGTCGGCGATGCGTGTTCCGATCGACCTGAGAACCGACATGTGCCATATTGCTGAGTAATGAGATCATTATATTGCTGAGTAACGAGCCCACAATAACTTTCGGCAAGGACAAGAGGTTTTTTGAAATATACAATTGTGTGATCCGTGTGGGTAGAAGGATTTGACGAATTGAAGCACCGTTTGGTTCACCTTCCGCACGAAAACTATGCGTGCTTGAGAAGATACTTGGGGCAAGCTTGTTTTGGTACAGCAGTAGAACGCCTTCTGCAATGACTTTCAAAATAGTGTGACGAAGTACTTGTATCTTTCGGGGAAGCGCCAACTACTTCTTTCGTAAAATATAACGCAAGCATTGAGCCTCAAAGTTAGTATCTTGCTTGAGGCTTAGAAAAAGTATTTTTGAATGGGCAACTTAAATTCTTTCACAATAAATGGTTCGCAACAAATTTCGGATAATTGGAAACAACTCCACCACGTTTGTTCCTTTGGCTGATTGGAACTTTGAACCAAGGTTGAGCGGAAAATATCACTCTACAGATGGGAGATGTAGAATAGCGATGTACTTCTTCACAGTCCAACGGATTGATATAAACAAGAAACTTGTCGAGTTTCTCCACTACTGCAAACAGTCCAGTCGTCTCGCACTTACCACTATCGTGTTTCGTGTAATGCAGTTTTAATAGAACGCAACAAGTAAAGGATTCACCCAGGCCCGTAGCCAGGTTTGAGGGGAAAAAGAAATTTTAGGGCGCAAGACTTTTGCTATTATTACATGTTTGAAACAATTTTTTCGGGGAACAACAAAATTTGGGGGGCACAAAAAAATTTGTGGGGGCACTGCCCCCGAATACCCTCTGTGGCTACGGGCCTGGTTTCACCACTTACATGATTAGTAAATAGTAATGATTTAAATCAGTGGCTTAACATGCAGCCAGGGGCGTAACGAAGAGGGGCAAGGGGGGCGCAATTCGCGGGGGCCGAATCATTATGATGGCACCAAATCACTGCGGGGGGGCGCCGAATGGCTGCGGTGTGTTCCAAAACATCCCAACAATGTCACAAGTACTTTCTTCAATGCAGCACATTTGCTTCCAAAAGACCTCAGCTTCGAACGTGGGGGCGCCACACTTGCTTCTTGCCCCGGGCGCCATCTAACCTCGTTACGCCCTGCATGCAGCATGTAGGAGTTAAAAATAAGCTTGTTGCTGGTGCCCGAGGAAGGTTTGCGACACATGGGTTCGAAATGAAAAAATTGATTTTCGTGCTGATAATAATTGAAGATTTGAGAAAATCCATGGTCATGACTAATTATACAACTAGAATTCCTGCGCTAAATGTTATTATTTTTGATGGTAGCTGCTTCTTAAATGGTAAGACTTTGTAGCCGGTTATATACTTTCTAAGAGTACATAAACAATTCTATTTGAATTAGAGCTGATGATGCCCTACCTAATAGCCGAAATATGTACTCTGTTAAGACCTCATTTTCTGACTCTTAGCTGCGAAATGATTTCTTTCGATAGAACAGTAGCTAAACCACTGGTTCTCAACCACTGCTCTGAGAGCCGCATGCGGCTCCTAAGTACCTTTTTGCGGCTCTCACCAGTCTCAATAAAAACTCTAATATTTTTTGTAACAGACTTCGTTCCGCAGTAAAACAAAATGTGTCAATTGACTTGTGTTAAAAATTTTTTAGTGCGGCTTTCTAACAAAATCGTAGGTCTGGATTTGGCTCCCTTCAGCGAAAAGGCTGAGAACCAAAGATCTTAAGAAACAATGGCCATGCCGTAGCACAGGGACTTGCTTAATATTCGCATTGCGTTTTTGAGTGTGCTTTATTTTGCACAGTCTGACAAAACCAGCTTTGCTCATCTTGTTTGCTTTCGCTTTGACCATCACAGACCGTAGTCCACACATGTTAAACCTGCTAAGTCTTGGCTTGGGAAGCTTGAGAATGATACGCACATCGTAATTGATATCTTTGCCGTTGCCGGTCGACCTGGACAACATTCTTTGGTTTTGGGCAATATCTAAAAACCACTTTTAAAATTTAAGCGAGTTGCTCAGATAACTGCGTCAAAGCATTCGATGCTGTTCGGAGTAATTGTTTCGTCATAAAAGTCACACATTTGGCGAACTTGACTGTCTTTGAAACATAGATGAAGGGGAGCAGAGGTGCTGATGTCACATGTGGTTAAACGCAATTGCAGTGAAGCTGTAAGAAACAAACATGAACTGAACGTGGTGCATTAAAGAAGTGCTCTCTTGCGAGATTCTAGCAAAATCTACGAAACCATCACGGAACATAGGACAGCATAGCATCTCCATAAGTATGACAGGCTGATGAACAAAGGTTTATTAGACACATAGCAGACGGTGAGTTAATTCGTAGGAAGTCCCGCAAATAAGGATGAGTTAAAAAAAGGGAAAGAAGAGCTTGATTCTCGAATTGTGCAGCAGCTGTCGCAAAAAGCCACCTCAAAGAAATCGAAGGCCCACTATAACAAAGTCGGCGATCAAGCGTTGCATCGGGTCTTTTAGGGCTCTGTTTCCAGTGTTTCTAGCCGGAGTGAAATGCGAAGAAGCAGAGTTAGGTTAAAGCTTGCCAAACTCGCCCTCAAGCATGAGGAACAAGACGCGGAAGAAGAAAAGTAAAGGGCAGCAGAAGAGGCCACCGAAGCACAACGGAAAGCTGCCGAAGCACAACGGAAAGCTACCGAAGCACAACGGAAAGCTGCCGAAGCACAACGGAAAACCGCAGAAAGCAGAATTCGCGAGGAAGGAAGAACAAATGCAAGCTGCAGAAAGAGCGAAAAGACATCGCCAAAAACAGCGTGAACTTGATCTGGCGGCAGCTGCAGTGGATGCATGGGAGATCGAGTTTCGTGCCAGCGATGCGTGCGGCGTGTCTGGTGGCGTCTCGTTCCTTAACGCGCGAAGTGGTGTCGTGTGATCGCGTCTAGCTGAAATTAGCCTGAAACTGTTGTGCAGCTTTGGATTCATTTTTTGACCATAATGTACGAACCAGAGGAGCTACGTAAAAGTTTAGGATGTTGTTATAAAAGTTATTTCATACCGCTGCCAATGACATCATTTTTGTAATACATTTTTTACAGCCTCCAAGGATGTCGTTTTTGTAGTTTTGTACAATGAGAAGGGATGTTTCGTATCGCCTCCAGTGATGTCGTTTGTTAATTCTGGATCATGCTCGGCNCTCATTCTATTNATTTTGGAACCTAACAAGCAACTCTCTTCNCCTCAAATAACGAAATATCGTTATAAACGTAACAACACAAATCTAAAGCTGTTACCCTACAAATATTTGGGGATTGTACTAGATACTGACCTCTCAGATGACAAAGACATTTAGAGACAACATGCGATTTCAATACTGTGCAGCAAACAAGCTGCCAGCTTCTTTTTCCCGATGTTCGAACGCAGTGAAAAATGTTCTTTTCGTTCCTTCTGTACGTCCATGTATGTAACACAATTATGGTGTGATTTCGAAGACATGCATCCAGAGATTGCGTGTGACCTATGATTTTGGTTGTAGGGCTCTATGCGATGTGGATTGTCTCCCTACAACACGCAAAATTGTAACNATAAACAGTCTGGTGAAAATCAATGATACTTTTGTCTGCGCNGCCAGACTGCTACCAGTACCAAGTGCTTAACATTCGTTCTATATAGCAAATTCGTATGGGCACGCATACGAATACTTGCAAATCATGCATGACTGAAACATATTTTTAACAACCGAAATGAGTTTTTTATTCAAGTCCGTGGCATCGTAGCCGAACAGTCGTGGTGTTACTTGTAGAAATAAGAAAAACGTTAATTACCACATCATACTTTCTAGTCAGAATGATCAAACCGGGTCTGTCGTAGTGTAGCGAACTAAAATAACTACGCTAAAGTATAATAAGTAGGTATAAAGTATCCATACCTTTTGTAGCTGTGTAATCATGCTGTTAGCCGCGAGTAGGATTGAGATATGATACATTTGCAGGCCTAAGCCTGAAGTGCACGGCACGCCATTGCAAAGTAGGAATTTTTATTAGAGACGGTTTGGCTTTTTTCGACGGGTCCACAGCCCTGGTACTACGCATTTGCGCACCATAGAGGGCACATTGGTTTTTAAAAATGCGCTTTGTTAGCAGCAGTGCTTCTTTTTTACTCATGCTTCTTTTTAGGGACGCCGGAACAACGGTAGCTGCAATAAACTTGTTTCAATTCGATCTTGATAAACCATGAAATTACCCATCATACTGTAATGAAAAAAGCACCTCTGCCCCCGTTGCCCCCTTTTGAAAGAGAAGGGGGGAATGCCCCCGTCATTTCCTGCTCTTCGGTGTCCCTGCTTCTTTGCACACAATATAAAACTATTTGGCTTACTGCTATCAGCAGTCACTGTCTCGCTGCAGGGTTGCCAGACAACTTTTGAGAAAAAAAGCCAAACCATGTCTAAAAAAAGTCAAACCGAGTAAAAAAGCCAAATTGTTACATAAAGTGAAATTTGCATTTTTTTATTAGTTGTAGGTCATTTTAAAGTAATAAGGTTTTAGCATTACCTCTGCACTCAGGCCGGCCTTAGCAGGTGCGGGGCCCAATGCAAGACTTAGGCGCGAGGTCCTCTGAGCAGTGGTTTTATGACGTCATCGTTTTCAGTCAACCGTGCTATACTGCCATGGTGGAGCGCACATATAAAACCTTAGCACGAGAATTGAGAAGGTTTGCTGATGTTCGATAATACAGGAAATTCAACGCTATTTGTAACGAGAGCGTTGTTTGTTAACAATGATATTTATAAGCCGTTTCCACTGAATTCTCGAGCGCAAGGTGTATCTGGAAAAAATGAACAATCTACCTAAACACCATGGCCCGGGGGCCCGGAAGCGCGGGGCCCCCAGAGGCGCGGGGCCCAATGCAGCTGCATCGGCTTAGAGGCCGGCCCTGTCTGCACTGTCTTCATCTTCCACATTTTCCACAGTGTTTCCACTCGAACCTTTAGCATTATGGGTTGCCAGATATGGTACAACTTTATTATTCTACGCGTTGCCAGATAACTTTTGAGAAAATACACCAAGCAAAAACGCCTAATAGCAATTTTCAGCAAGATGTGCCAACTGCATCCAAAAACGCCAAATCAAATATTGAAGAGAAAAAGCCAAAAAGCCAAACGATTTTTTTAAGCCAACTGCCTCTAAAAATGCCACATTCGTTAAATTTGGCGTCAAAANAAGCTATCTGGCAACCCTGTCTCGCTGCATTACCTGCTNAAATGCCTATACGTTCAATAGTCACGAGCGGCAAAANGCCTACTGCCGCAACTTGAAGTGAACCTTTGAAGATTTGTTGCCATGTTATTGTTATGCAATAAAGGCCAATAGTAGAAGAATCCGCTCCCAAGTTTCGCAACCTGCCTCTGCGGGCAAAAGAGCGGGCATGAGTGAACTGCAACCAGCTCATCACACGGCATGATGCCAGAACAGAGAACCTGGCTCTTGTGCAGTGTGAGGTCATACCGGGGAATAAGCTGCCATTGCAACAATTAACTCAGTTAATCGGAATTAAGCTGCTGATATCAGGTTTTCTAAATATTTTTGGTTCGTATCCCAATTTCCAGAGGAGGGTAAATGCCCGATTTGCCCCCCCCCCTGCGGACGCCCACGCCCGTCGCCACGGGGGACATTGGTGGGCTCTGCCCCTCCAAACTGAAATATGAAGCACTATAAATCAGTGGAGATTTATTAAATTTTCAGAATGTCAAGTCCCCCTGCGCAAATGTAAAGCCTCCTATTGAAAACTTCCTGGCGACGTTTCTGATTGAAACCTCACATCCTATCGTGCGACGGTTTCGTTGCGTTCCATTCTCAGCAATCTGAAAAAAGTAGAAAACACGCACATCGTGAACCTAGCAGTTGCTACCAGTTGGGTGCGTTTCATTTGACGTGGTACTCACGTTGTGCTTTAACGACTTTATGCCGCCACACATATGTGCAGTGTGTTTGTTTTGTTTGTGCACAGATAAGAAAAATCAGATGCGAAACTTATAAGAAATGTAGGCCACATGGGCGTCCGCAGGGGGGGGGAAATGGGCATTTGCCCCCCCTGGAAATGGAAACTAAGGATCAAGATTTTCTAGAAAACATGAAGGTAGCTCAATTCCGATCAATAGATTCATTTTTGCAATGCCACTTTATTTGCCAGTATGGCATTCACACTGCACAACAGCCAGATTTTCTGTTCTGGTGTCATGCAGCAGTAGTGAGCTTCCCAGACCAGTTCACTCGTGTCCACTACTTTGTGTGGCCAAACTTGGGAGCGAATTTTCTGGTGTTGGTCTTTATTGCGTAACAACATCATGGCGAAAATCTTCAGAAGTTCGCTTCAAGTTACGATGTTAGGCGTTTTTACCGCATGTTGCTTTTGAAAACTGGTGCCACGCCTAGTGATTTTTAGACAGGCCTAGTGATCTAGTGATTTTTCAATGCAATCTAGTGATTTTTTGCAAAGGATGTGTTTGAAAATATCGGTTGTCCTTTTTTAACTTTTCAGCCGTTTTCAATCCGTAAACAATTGATTACGTGAATGGTTGTTTGAAGATTTGCACAACAGAACAAACAAGTGTTTCTAATTTGAGTTTCCAATCGTTTTCACTTCCGCGCTGTTTTTGCTGCAATATTGGCCATGACGGCATTTTCATTTCATTCCAGGACGCTGCAGAAGAAATAATCAACTAAATGTTAGGTTGATTGATCTAAAATACTCCGTGTGTGGTGTCGTTTTCAGCTCTTGAAAAAAAACTGACTAGGGCAACCAAAAGTCAATAAAGTCAAATTTGTTCTGCCGTTTCTAACGTTTATGAAACGTCCACAAACCAAATTTCACGCCCATACCATGAGGGAATCCCAATTTATTAGGTCAAAAAAAGGCAAATTTATCATTAGGCAAAAATTTATCGTTAGGTCAAACTTTTTTGCAGCACAGTTTTTTTCTCTTAAAATATCGATATGTTATTGAAACTGCAACAACAGATATTGATGTGCTTTTGCAAGTTTAGTTGCAATTCTGTAATGATAGCGGGTTTATTGCGATTTCTGACATAATAATGTTATTTTGCTCACTACTGGCGACTGAATACTATGTAGGATAGGCATGGTAGACGAGAAATGTGGCCTTACAGTACTTATTTTGGTAAATGCTCAATCCATTTTGCATATAGTATTTCAGCTTTGTGATGTTCTCAGGTTTGACTCTACTGTAGTTATTAATGTGCTTATCAATATATCATTCCCGAAGTGAAACCAATTTTTTTTTTAATTTCGAAGCTTAGCGTGCATGAATACACTTCTGGGTTAACCTCAACACCTAAGGCTGAATTATTTTGCAGTTGCAAAGGCAGAAAATTTATAGGTCAAAATATGTAAATTATAAAGTCAAAATTTTAAGTTTTTAGGTCAAAAAATTGGTTGCCCTACTGATGATTGTTGGCATGACATTATCCAGGCTTCAGCATGATCTATTTTAACGATCTTGCAAATGATGCAAAGGCTTTTGCGTCATAAAGTAAATGACTAAATCATTCAAGCAAAACTGCAAACTTCGACGCAAATTTTAAATAAATTAAGTTTTCTCAGATCTAGGGAATTTTTTTGTGACTATCCAGTGATTTTTGTAGAGAAATCTGTGACAGCACTACTCAGAATTTTTTTTTTTTTGAACGCAGACATCGTGGCAGATAATGCAGCAAGGCAGTGATTGGCTGCTGATAGCGGCAAGCCACGCATTTTGATGCTGTGTGAAAAGAAGTCCAAGTGACTCTGTAGCCACGGGCGTCCTCAGGGGAAAAACGGCGTTTGACCCCCTTAGATATTTGGTCTGAGAACCGAAAATCTTTAGAAAACCTGACGACAGCAGTTTAATTTCGATTAATTGGTTTAATTCTTGCAATGACTGTTTATTTGCCGGTATGACATATTGCACAAGAGCCACGTTCGCTGTTCTGGTGTCATGCAGCGATGAGCTTGCAAATCACTCACGTCCGCTGCTTCGCCTGCAGCTGCGGAAGCAGGTTGCAAACAGGCTTGCCAGGCACCTTTTGAGAAAAAAGCTAAACCGGGTAAAAAAGCCAAATTTTTAAATAACATGAAATTTGAAATTTTTTGTTAGTTGTAGGACATTTTAGAAGAATGAAGTTTATCATTACTTCTACACTCTACAGCAGGGGTTCCCAACCTGGGGTACATGTACCCCTGGGTGTACATTTGCCTATCCGAAGGGGTACATTTAAGGTAAGCAATAGAAGGTAAAAAAATATTTACATGTTGTTTATTTTCAAATATTTGTACATATATCACTTAATATTA
>JGI24159J19872_10009292_pt1 | contig 12883 bp, 6 predicted proteins | sample Ectturendosymbi4_FD_19872 | JGI IMG/M metagenome (IMG submission 19872)
CCCCAAAGACTAAGATGACCGAGGGCCCAGCGCTCCCTAAATCCGTCCCTGTGTACAATCATGATTGCCAGTCTGGTCATGTGAGATTGGTTGAAACAAATGTCGTTTATGTTCATTTATAAAAAAGAAAGACAACGTCCTTTCATGAACTAACAGATTGTAACACTCAAGGAAGTGTAAAATTGCGAATAATCGCTTTTTCACAACGCTGAATCTGCGTCCAGTGAGAAAATTTTGACTGCTGCAGAGTCTGTCACCACCACCACCCACACGAGCAAATGTGGCATTGTGAGTGAAACCTGCAAACTTATCAAACGCTCAAGAAATTTCAACAGAGCAAGAAGATTGTTGGATATTGACGAACACAGCTAGGCAAACGCATATCAAGTAACCCGAATCAAGGCATCAAATGTCGTAACCACAAGAGTTAACCTGTTGCTGGCGAGGAAGCATATGCATATAAATGAAATGCAATATCCGTCAGACATTGTTGTAGGCCGTGTACAGTCGTTTGTAACAACGCAGAAACAAACTTTTTCAAAAAGAAATGCTTTTTTGGCGTTGTCTGGCCTTCTTAGTCACCAGCTATCAGTTTCCCTTACGTTGGAGCTTGCGTACGTTGACTGAGTGAACTACGCGGCAACAGCAACGCAAGCGCAGCGTGAAAGATTGCGACAGGACGCCGAACGACCTAATTCGACCGTCCTTTTTTCACCAAGAGACCAGCGCCGTTTCGCATTGCACGGCCTGAACACGAACAACAGCATTTGGTGTTCGGTCAATGCGCTGGATGTGCTTACCCGTACATGCTGCTGGATCAGTCAGTGCTTCCGAGAGCTGCTGTATACATGGATCGTTTCTATTAACAAGCTTGCAGACAGATTCAAAAGTGAAACCCTGCAGTGCATGCTGAGCCAGGTCTGTTGTTGCGTGTGTTTTTGTCATGGTGCGTGATGCTTAGCGCTTATAAGATAGCGGTGCTTGTTTGAGCCAGCCACGAAATGTCACTCAGTCACCTCAGTTGTCAGGTGTTTAAGCCGTTATTTCACGAACCCATGTAAAGGCAGTTTACAAAGTCCTTGCATGTGGGCGTTCTTCTCCCTCTAAAGAAAGCGTGGCGGGAGCAGCTTGATTTTCGATCTCCTTGCGAAATTCATGCGTTCCTTCAACGTTGTCGAGTGATAAATGCGTTGTTGAGGATGTCAGCATCAGCAAGGCCTATCTGAGTGTCTGTTGCAGTTAAACATTGCAAATGCGAAGCACCAGTGATGATGTACGAAGCAACTGTATAAAATATATGTTGATTGATTTATTACAATGTCTCTCCATTTAAACAGCTTCCTGCCCTTAACTGTCATTTTCTTAATTTGATTGAGAGTGTGTTTCCTTTCAAAGTATTTCAACGCTTGCATTGGGCCTGTAATATGAATTATGTGTTGTTTTCAAAACTAACATATAGTACGATACGGTGTTTGAAAAACTGCACCCATTTCTTATAAGGTCACAAAGGGTTGAACAGTATGGTCATGGCCGTCCACAATGCGACTCCAATTCTTCAACCGACTTTATCTCCATTCATCAGCACGGCCGTGCCTCTTGCAGTACACCAGCACTCGATCGAATCCGCAATGACCGATCACAGTCAGTAGTCCACGATTTTTCGTGTTTTTTTTTCGATAAAACCCATTATTAACAAAATATAGCGCATTTTGCAGTTTCCAGTTTTGCGCAACCTCAATATTCAGCTCTGCAACCCGCTTGGTGCAACGTGAACGGATACACCAGCATCGCTACACCAGTTTCAAAAGGTGCGGCGTTGATTCGCAGCTCCGTGCTCTGTGTTTTTTTTTTTTGTTTTTTTAACTGTACTTATTTTATTTTCAACTGTTATTTTCTGAAACGTTTCAGACGGGTTGGGTCACTAGGTGACCTCCATGGTCTTTCACCAATCCTATGTGACATACTGATAATACAGTGAAATCCTGTATGACACTTTGTTTACATTGATCAGTTCTTTTGCTATTGTGTTTTCATTTATTCTAATTTCCACTGACAATTGGTTACTTTTTTGCACGATGGGTTTTTGTATTGTTTCTGCTTATTAGCTGAGTAAATGAAACAATAAATCTCTCTCTTTTCGGGCAAAATTCATTTCAAGTATGGAGAAAATTTTGTATCAAAATCGTTACCTTCATAAAAATATTTTTTCTCAAGTGTTTCTCTTATCTGGTATTAATGGAGAGAAAATTGCATTGAAGTCAAAACTGTAAAATTTTTTAAAATCTACTTTTTGTGCATGAACATACATTTTTGGGCAAAATGCTCCCAAAAAATTTTGGTCCCTACGCCTATGATTCGCAGTAATGAAAATTTAAGCACAAGTAGCCTTAAGTCCCATGGTTGCACCGCACAAGCAATGCCAGGGTATTTTTATCACACATTTTGGGAAATCAATTGTCCAACTATTTGCACAATCACTATGAGGTGAAAGATAAGCTCGAAGTTGTTGATCTCCAACCTACGTCATCACAAATGACGAATTGTACAGACTGTGCATTACCTCAGAATTAATTTCGTAAAGCACGGGCGTGCTATTCCGAACAAGCATTACCCATTCTTTTTCACGCAGTTAAATGTTCTCCGTTTCCCCCTTGGTCAAAAGTTTTAAGGCTGTTTGAAGAATAGCACTAACGTTGGTACCAGTGTTGCTGCAATTACCTGCCGGGGTGGTTTCCATCAAGAGCTCGTCCTTTCCAGGACTGTGTTGACGCTTTGCAAGAAATGGGGATCAATCGCCGGACACTGTGTGGTTTCTCGCTGCTTCGTCACAGTGCTTGAGGTGTTAGCCTCTGTGGCGCAACAATAGAACAAAAAGATGATCGTTTGCATTCTCGCGTAGCTGATGTATGACGAGGTTTGCATGCTCAGCCAGGCTGCAGTTAAAATGTACATGCATGCTCAGGTACACCTGATAAAGATGACGATGCAATAAAACTGTTCATCGGACAAGTACCAAAAACTTGGGAAGAAAAAGAACTGCAACAGCTGTTTGCTCCATTTGGTGAAATTTATGAGCTGTCTGTTCTGAGAGACAAATACACCGGGATGCACAAAGGTAATTACTTTGTTTTTTTACTTTGGAGATAGCTGCGCTGAACAATTGTTTGAACTGTTTGCAACGGGCGTTGTTGTAGTCGGGGCTGGCGTTGTTTCCCCCCCACCCCGCACGGACGGGTAGCAGTGTTCAGCTGCCAGGGTGAACCGTAAGTCCCTACCCATCCTTATGTTATGAAGCTCCAGTTAATGCCCTCAGTGTGCGGGATTATCTTAATGATATTTGTCTGAAAAGTGGATAAGTCTTGGTTCTGTAACATCCCCAGCACCAATGAAATGGTCGGCAAGAAGTCAGGACTTGACGACATGTGATAACTCTCTCTCTGGAAATATGTAAAGGATGTTGCGTTCAAACAACGTTTTCACTCTAATGGTGAATTGAAGGTCGCTGTAATACCACAGCATTAGGAAAAATAACAACTAATATGTTGAGAAAAATGTCTCGCAGAAGATATGTTATGCAGCGACAATGAGGGGCAGCACACAGATACACCGAATGTATAAGATTCATGGATGGGTAGGGACGTATGGCCAACCCTGTACTTCTCCGTGTGGAATAAAAATACTGTGCATTTTTCGTAAAAATTTTTAAGAAAAAGTTCTAACTTTGTTGTCTCATCTTCGCTTAAACTTAAAGAGTTCCCCACTTTTAATTTTGGCTGCAACACAACTGAGTTTGAGGCAATGATATGATTGAAGATGTTGTCTGTGTGCGGTGTAGTTGGTTTTATGCACTCTTCTTACTTTTTTGACAGAGATAGACGTGTGTCATTGAAACTGTTTGGCCATATTTGATAATAATCAAATCTTCATCAGCAGGAGCTTAGAAACAGGGCGAAAGGTGGTGTGTTTCATTTCCCGGCTGTTTTTTGTAAAGCCGCTATGACGTATCGACTTCCTTCGAAATTAAAATGGCGATAAATCATCAGTTGAGGGTGGTTAAAAGACATGATTCTAAGACTGTTTTGAAGTATCCTGAAACACAAATGAGTTTCGACATTGGTGTGGATTGTGCTCTAAACTTGAGTTCATGGCTACCAGTCGTGAAATAATATTTACGCTCCTGTTTGACATTTTCTTGTTACATGCTAGCAAGAGATGACTTGTTGGTATCAAATTGGCATATGCGTTATTAAATGATTGAAAGAACACAGATTAATTTTGAAAATTGGAATGAAGGATCGACAAACTCGACGAAGGGTGGCGGCGTAATAGCTGTTGCGTGAGTGAAAGTTCATGTTGCTAATGACCTGCAAATTCAGAATACATTCCACGTTCCCGGTCATTAGCGTGCTTTCACCAGAGAGTATTATGCAGTCTTAGTGATAATTGCTATTCCAGCAGGGCAGCACGACCAAAGCCTGGCCCATAGCAGTTTGTTTTTTAGACTTGTGCGACAGGAGGTCGCTCATTTGTAAAGTGGTTTCTTTGTCCGTCATGAACAGCCAGCAGCCGTATGTTCATTTCGAAAGTGGAACGCGTACCTGACAGATGTCTTAGGAGGCTGACAAGACACACCTTACTCATCATATGCTGCCTGGCGAACGTCTGTTGCTGTAACGGTTGAACCGCAGAGTGGTTTCATTCCGTGCGCAAATCAGGAGTTCCTTGTGACGTGGCCGTGATCAATAAGACGCTTTTATTGCTGCGAAGTAATTGTCGATCGATTTTCCGCCCGCAACGCATCTGTTGCTTTATTATCTTCTGTTCTTGATCAGGGCGCCTTCTGTGCGATCGTAAGAAAACGTGAAGTTCATCTTTTTTTTGAAGCAATTCTGTTCTACGAATTTAAGGTTTCTTCTTTTGATGTCTACTGCTAGGAGAAATATTGTTTACGCACAAAAAAACTCTATCCTCATTTTATGAATGGATAGAAGTGCAAACTCAAAAAGCCACGACGATTTTCTATTCTTAGAGAGTCTTAGTCATTTTCTACCCCACTTGTGATCAAGAAACGTGTAATCGCTATTGTTACGAGCTTGGCTTCACACACTCCAGCAGCTAGTCGGCAGTTGACCTCAAGATTAATGCACTGACTGAAATGCGCATTCACCGACGTGAAGGTTCTTTGTACCACGCAGTGATTGCTTTGCTGGTATTACCATTACAGGGCGGAGGTCGACCGACATTCAGTTGGTAATTACATTACAGTTGAGCATAAGTTTGTTGCAAAATGCACCGTTTCGGCGCAATACCGTGTGAGCGCATGCCTTGCTCAAGCCCATGGCATTTGCTGATTCGTAACTTGATGGTCCGAACGACGTACTTCCATCCGAGTTTTGTTTGTGTAGACTAGGAGCAATCAGTCTGCTTGACACTACGTGTTACGATCAGCTCGAACACGCGACTTGGCTTCACTGCCTATAAACGCCATTAATAATTCAAACAGCGCTGTTTGTCGCCCACACTGTCGCAGGGAAATCATCTATGGCTTCATGTATTATTGATCGGCCGTATCCGCTAACGACACTGGAAGCCAGATGCCACTGAATCAGTGCTTTGTGGTAAGCGCTTCGGTAAGCTTGCTGCGCGCTGTCGCGTAGGTTACACCAAAAAACTTCTTTTTCACAAATGCTTTACGGTGCTTCGTGGCTTCTCTTTGAAGTTGAGAAAAGGGTTTTAAGTTTTACTTACATGACTCCGCAGTAAATGAAACGTACAAGAAAAACTGAGTTGATACCATTGCTCCTTATGTAATAGTTGTTTGGCAGTGCTTGGCGCTATTCAAGTTAGACTTCAACTGGGGCTAGATCAACTGTCGTTGAAACAACAGCGCAGTGCAGACAACCAGCTTGGCTATTTCAAGCTAAGCTCCTGATGTACTTCGGGCTGGTTACCTTCTTCAGGTGTTTGCCGCTGTTGCTGCATGCATCATACTGTAGTGTAGAGATTGAGCAGCGATGTGGAACCAGACGCTCCTGGAAGGTTGTTGCTTTGCCCAGCATTGATCTGCACTGCTACAACACGGCCATCACAAAGTCGGTTTCATTATAGTGTGATGTTTACCTTGCATGCAAAACCCATGGGCTGCAAAGTGCGTTGGTATTTTTCGCTAAAATGCTGGGGTTCTGGAAAGATGTCATGAATTGAATGCGCGCCATGCTATTATTGAACAGCCAGCTGCTCCTGTCCTGCCCTCTGCAGTTACCAGGTCATTCCTGATCAATAAATCAATGTTGGGGAAGCACTCCTGCTGTGGAAACACTGCACATTCTACAGTATATCCCTGCTTGCTCGTGTAAATATTTAATCTAGAATGCAGAGTCAAAGTTGATCGAAACCACCAAGACAGTTCATTTCGCAGCTTCGTACTATTTTTGTTTTTTTCGCAAAAAGAGTGGTGCTTAATGATGGTGTTCGAATTTTGTCGCAAACAGTCTTGTAAAACTTGGAAACTATTTAAGCGACCGTCAAGAAATAGCATGAGAGGATCAGGCGGTATCTTTACAACTCAATCGGAAGATCTACTCAGTACAGACTGATTTATGTAGGGTGTGCACTGGCGAGTACTCTGCATTGAATAGTTGTGAATACAACTCCGGCTGTCCATCCACTCGGACCAAAATTTTTCAACATGATTTGCTTCGAATTACTGGATTGGTTTTTGCATCTTTTTATCACGCACTTTCATTGCTTCAGGCACTTGAGTGATACTTTGTCATTTTGCTACGTGTTTATGAAAAAGAATAAATGACAAAGCTAACTATACTTGATAAATCTGGCAATTGCAGGAGAGTTGTTTCTTTCAAGGCTTCAGTAAATGCTGGCAAATTTTATGCCATCCCTCGAAACATACGCACAATTAAAGCCAACAGAGCATTGTAAAAAATTCCTGTGTGACTCCCCCAAATGCATTGACGTTGCTTTTTCGTGTGTTGTCGTTGAGCGATTGGTTTTACCTCAGTCTTCACGTGAATGTCTGATTTGACAAAAAAACGCGTTCCACCGTGTGGTTTTATAAAATCTTGATTAAGCCGAGATTGTGCGCATTGCAGCGATTGTTTGCTTGATGCAATCTACCAGCTGCTGCTGCGAGGTGGATTCGCGCCACGCTCTCCAGATGATCGTCTCGCACAAAGCAGTGCGGAAGACCATTCTAACACAGACGTGGATTTTCAGTGGCATTCTTTGTAAACCGTGCTTCCGTTTGTAACCGCCGATCGCCAGGCATTCATTCACTGGGTTTTCTGCGCCAATGCATGTGAATGTGCAGCCAGTAAGAGCTCGCAATAAGCCAAGCTAGCCTGGTTTGTCGACTTTTCCCTCGTGTAAGTCAGGCAAATCAAGCGCTTACTTGTCTCGCTGTTTACCTAAACAAATAAGCTTTTACTATCTGCTTGTTCGGACTTAGCTCTGAAACATTGCTGAATTATCGCTGTTCCTTCCCCATGTACGCGAATAAGTTCTTCAACAGGTTTTCTGGTTCCGTCTACCGGTGCTACTTGGATTTCTTGTTTCGGTATCATGCATGGAAACCAGCAGAAAACAAGTATCCACTGCCAAATTCAGTCTTCACCGCTTTATCATGATTTAGTTGCCTGAAACGAACTCTAATAAATTGATTTTTGAAGGCAAAGAGTGGTGTTTGACAAGATTGCAGTGCGTTGTTTTTGCGTCATGGGAAGCGTTGCGCATATCGCTGTTAAACTCTACGGCGAGTCCAATGTAATCCATGCGAAAAAAACTTAATACATTACACGATGCAAGCCCGCAACCGAAAACAATGCTTTAATTTGTGATGACCTCAAATGAGATTAAGATTTCACTTTGGGTTTACGCAAGGAGGTTTGGTTGTTGTAACTGGTAAGCGCAAGCGGTTAGAAGTCAGTGTTTATTTAAATGAAAACTCTGAATTCATTGTTTTCAAAAAATGTGACCCCACATCGGAAGCATGGTCCAGGGTTACTTTTCTAACAGTGCATTCTCATCTATCACAAATCACGCGTGTGAAAGTTGGTCCCTATATATACAACCTGGTTATGCTGCTTTCTGAGCCAAGAGTGATGCTGTTAAAATGGATTTGCAATCCAGTGAAGATTCCCATGCTGCGTTTTGATTTGTACGGGTTATAGGAATATAGCCCTATAAAGTACTGCTTGTATATTACGATCGAGTAACAGTTTAACAAATGTTTCATTTAATTATACAATTGGTAAATGCTTTAAATTAACAGAGATTCAGAGAGGCTCTCAAACATTCAAGGCTTCAATGGTTTTGGGTGGTGTGACTTTGGTGCAACGTTAGAATCTTCCTAACTTGGTACATTTCTTTAGTTTTCACTTAATGATGAAGTTGTATTTGGAATGGTCCCCGTCTGTTTGATGCAGCCCGTAAATTATCTTTACTCATACAATCGATAGGTTGTTNAGCCTAGTGAAGCGAATTCTACAGTTCTCCGCGTCTGAAGTTCACCTATAATGCGCAATCGCCAACTTCTCTGTTGATTTACCAGGTTTCTACATAATGATAATGATTACGTGTTACTGCTTCATTGGTTGAAACGATGTCGAGGATTTAAAAAGGTGTATAGATGTTTATCATGCTGGTCGTGGAGCGAGATCTAAAATGGATACTCCTTGTCGCAGTTTCATGATTTTTAACGTATTTTCTTCGAATTGCATGAATTTAGAACTCTCATAGATATGAAGTTAGACCTGCGCATACAAGAAAGCTAATATATATTCTAAAACACAGTAACCTCAGGAACCTCAAAGGTATCGAGGTGATCAGTGTTTTCGGCTTGGTGAACTCTTTGAACACATTGTAGATCCAGTCACTATAAATGAAATCAGTGTTTCAAAATAGACCCAGCTCGTGCTTTACCAAAACGTTAAAACTACGCCAACGCCCCAGTCGACCTGCGGGCATTCCTTCATCAGGAAGATGGTCGTAAAAGCGATTACATGTTGGCGGTGACAATCTGTTGGTGCAACCTAGATATCCCTGTGCAACACCAACAGTTTTGCTGGCTTTACTGCAAGATTATTCAGTACAAGCGCCATGAAAGCAATTCCAAGTCTGCGTGGTCGCTGGACAGAATTATAGACAACTAGAGAAAAAGAAGTGAGAAAAAACTTAAGGACAAACTAAGCGGAAGCTAAAGTGGAAATAAGTACAAATATCCGTTGAGTGATAAACGTGAATAGATATTTGAAAAAAGTTGCATTTGATTTTCAAAAATGTAATCGAGACCAAAGTCAACATGATATAGACGCTCCCTTTTGCTGACTTTGGAGCTGATTGCGTTTTTGAAAATCTGTTGCACTTTTTATCTGGCTTTACCTGTCTGCGTTTATGTTTCAACAAGGTTAGCCTCAACAGATTGCAATAGGATGTTCCCGTGTGACCTTTCCTACTTGCCAAATGCCGTTCTGTTTGACGTCATAGAACATCGATCGATGCAGGCTGGTGACGTTGCACTGGGAAAGCAACTACCTGTTTCTTTTTTCACAGGTTGTGCTTTCCTCACCTACGTAAAGAAAATCTCTGCTCTTAACGCGCAAAACGCCCTTCACGAGCGACGAACGTTACCCACGGTAAGTCTCAGTGTTTTTTCTTTCTTAGTCGGTTTAATGAAGGACATCAGAATCAGGAAAACCAACTCACTGCGTTTCTTGAAATCATTGCTCTTTGGCGCTACCTAGCGTGTTCAGTCGAAACAAGCATCCCTTGAAGCAAAACTATGAAGGTATGGCCTTCATTGGTCGATATGCGCGCAGGTCGCGCAGAAATCCAAACAACAGCTGCATGAATGTTTAACTTTGCCAAGTTTGGTTTCATTTTGCATGTTACGCACAAGCTGGTACAGTGAGTAATTTGAGATAATGATGTTGTGGTTGGAATCTATTGTTGGAGCGACGCATAGCAAGATTTAGTTGATAGTAGAGGTTTATTCTGCCTAAGACAGGGATCATATCAGGGCTTGATATCATATCAGGACCTGACAGCCTGAATCAGGCTGACCTCGGAACAATATGACCAACCGACTCTGACCGAAAATATCGGAGAAGCTCTGCTTCAATGCGCACCTTTCTAACCCTGCAGCCACTCCGACTATTGTGACTTCAATGCTTTTCGAAACGTTTTGTGTTTAAATCCAATCTTTCCACCGTTCTGGCCAACAGTCATATACATTTGTATTAAATAAATTTGCCATTTTTGTCCTGGCTGTCGGGAATTGCGCGCAATAGAACCTGCCCTCCAGATAATACGTTCCTTCGCGGACCTAATGTTTGTGTTTGGTGAAGCGCCACCGCACAAACCTGTAGAACAAAACGAGGTTTCGATGTTGGCTGCTGCGCCAAACGCATGTTGTGACTGTTCGTTCAGTAGTTGTTAATCCGGTGATCATTGAATTGTGTGTGAACAGTCAGACAAGTCCACCATATCCTGTTTTTTGGCAAAATTCTTCTTCAATATTTGAATGTTGGAACCTGAAAACGACCAATGTAACATTTGTAAAATAAATCAAAAATTTGCAACGTTTGTAGCTGAGCTAACATCCTGAATGAGCTCGGGTTTTGATGCAGACGTTGAAAGCAGTCTGCGAAAGAAGCGCTTGCGCAAACATTGAACGTCATCTGGCGGGAGGAAGTTGTTACGTGTCCACTAAATAATTTATGCAAGCTATCCTTTCCTGATCCATGCTGTGTGCTGCCAAAGCAATAAATGGAATCGTTTTTTCCTGGACTGGTGGAAAACTGCCTCTGGTTTCACGAGGGGGGGGAGTGTTCAAAATGCTTCTTGGTTTAAGCAGAGAAAGTAGTTTGCGATCGATTCTGCGACGGTTCATGAATATTTCACACTGTTGAGCGTTCTCTGTCTGTCCGATCGATGACTCTGGTAATGCCGGACATCTATGCCACCCATGCCTCAGTTTCTTCAAGGCAGTAAGCTGTGAGGACAGTGAAAAGGAAAGACTTCTCGTAGATGCGAAGCACATAAACGTATTTGGGAAAAGTGCAGGCATCTTCATGGAGATCGCAGGAAAGTTTAGATCTATTTAGAAATTCGAAAACCAGATCCATGACTGAGACGGACTTCATGAGTTCTGAACTTAATCGATTTGGCGACGTAAAGCGCGAAACTTAAACAATTACATCATTTAATGATATTTTCAGCAGCCCACGTAACTTCACGCCTCTTTTTAGATACTTAAATACACGGAACCTAGTGTTTGTGCAGTAAGTTATGGAACTGAGTTGTTTTTCAAGGGTGACTTCATAAGTTTTCTTGAATATTTTTTTTACTTGATAAAGCTGATCTTTACAAATATGGTTCTAATTGAAAGTCGTTGATAGGTTTTGATTTGTTGACCATTGTCACCAGCTTATGGTCAGGTTTTATTAGTTGCTGGTGTGGATGGCTACAATACTCAATTCAGTACCAGTTAGTGAAATTTTAATAGATCAAGTGATGTTTTTGTCAAACAATTAACTTCAGTTTCAAACACAAGTGAAACAGGTCAATTTAATTATAAGAACACTACTGAAATGAACTTGATCTGTCCACCTACTCTAGCAACAAAAAGTCGAGAATCGCGAGGTTGTGAAACCTCACACAATGTTTTTGACCGGTTGCTGGTTGTACAGCAGTCTTATTTTTGTACGACTTGATGCATCTTTTGCAACAGCAGTTCTGCTGTTTTGCTTGGGTTGCCCTTTTATTGGCCCGGCGCCTCTCTCTAACATTGAGAAACAGCTGCTCGGCTCTTTGTTCAGAAAATTCACTGGCTGACTTGCGACCGTTAAAAAAGTAAAATCCAAAGTGAAAACGTGAAAAGTGAAAGATGAACGTTTCGGACCCTTCGCTTTGTCCGTTTTCAACCTTCTTGTTTAGCTGCAAACAGCGTCGAGATGTTGACATTATGCGCAGTTGACTGCAGCGCCACCTTGTGCTGTGACTTCTTGATAGGCTTCACAGCTGCTCCAGGTGTTGAAGAGGAAGAGTAGTGGGGGGTTCGCCAACATCTAATTTACAGGTGATGTGGTTGAATCAACAGTGCCCCGTTAGAAGAAACTTTGCGGTGATTCCGTAAAGAAAATATGTCAAAGGATTTTTTCTTAAAGACTTCCTCCTTTTTAATTGATCACAAAGATGCTTTCGACTGGTTTTGAAAATTAATAATGGGGTCTTTTTTAGCAGTCTTGAATCAAAGGTGAATGAAACCTGCGTTGCCTTAATGTTCAGTTTTTTTTGCTGACGGCGGCATCGTGCGCTGGAAGACATTACTGCAGAGGTTTCCGAATGGAGGAGTGGCGAATTCCTTGTAGGTCGGATTGAGTTTGCAAGGACGTTGCAAACTTTCATCCACCGTTAATTCCATAGGTGTGATTCTTACTTGTACACTGGCTTTTCCGCTGTTGTGGTTATAAGACAAAGTATCGCTCGAAGATAAGCGTTGAAAGAGAAATGCTCTCAGCCGTTTCAAACACAACACTGCATTTCGTGACGCAACAAGCAAGCTAATGAATCGCATTAAATAGCAATCTGTGAACACACTCATGCAGTGCCTCGCTTGATTTTATGCATTGGATTAGCGCGTCGTGAGTTCATATAAGTTAGGAACCACTGCTCTAGCACATGATTCATTAAGAAACACATCAAGTGTTCGCTGGCAGACTCATGTAATTAGTGGTAATGCATTTCATGCATAAGTTGTCAATGCATTTTGCATTTAGTTGCCATACAAGCACTCTGTAAACAAGCGATGGAATACGCTTCAACCACTTCTGGATTAACCTGTAATCGAGTGTTTGTAAAAAATTTT
>JGI24159J19872_10009294_pt1 | contig 12883 bp, 9 predicted proteins | sample Ectturendosymbi4_FD_19872 | JGI IMG/M metagenome (IMG submission 19872)
AAACTGCAGTCGTACAGTCCCAAAACTGAACCGAAAGTTACAGTAATCTGCAGTCCTAAACCGAACCGAAAGTTGCGAAGAATTTCAAATGAAAATCAATTCCAATCCAAATTTGTTTTAAGCAAAAACTATAATCTCCAAATTCATCAATATATTTAATTTTCGCAAGATTTAAATCCAAGTACATGTTCATCTGTGGTCATTTTCATGCATTGGGCATGCGAAAACCACACTTTCAATACAACTCCAACCGAGAAGTTGTAACAACATCCCCGCGCTTTTGCAATGAACCGCATCTATTGCAAGTTCTTTTTGTGAAGGTTGCACCTGGCACCACCTTCATATCCTGGTCAAAGCACCACTTTGTTGTGATTGGAAAGCCCGGGCAGCAAATGCACAAAGCTTCCCACTGTGGCACCAAGCAACAATAAAGATCCCACGTCGTGCTCATCTTATTTCTGCTTGTTAGCGCCACATGGGTGTTCTTCTTCACGCACATCCTGTTCGTGGTGAATCAGACATTCACCACAACGCTAACTGAGAGGTTGCAACACTTGGTTGAGCTAGACGTATGGAAATGATTGGGAGTGAAAGAGACAAGTAAAATGCAAACTGAGAAAACTTAGATATAAATAATCTGCAATCCAACTTGTTAAAGCAACATTGGACATCATTTTCTAACTTATCGGGGGCCATTACATAGCATGTTGGGCAGCATTTTGTAACTTATCAGGCGCCATTTTATAGCATGTTGGACGACATTTCATAGCAAAAAATGTTGTAGAAAAATCGTGAAATTTCGTGTTACTCGACATTGACTCGAGCTTGCAAACCAATGACTCGAAGTGACTCGACTAATTTTGTGACTCGTATCGACCAAGTCATGACTCTGACTCTGACTCGAAATCTTTTTAGATGACTCGACTCTGACTCGAAGACTTGTGACTCTGACTAGATAAAAATGACTCAGACACATAACTGACATAAACCAATACACACAACGGTCGGGGTTGCACACGATCTGTCCTCAACAGGAGCTAAACCTCGGTGTTCTCGAAACTTTTTTATAATGGCCCGAGTACACAAAAAACAAAACAATCACAAATAGAGAAAATCTAATGCTTGTTCTACTTGTCCATTTCCAAATTATAGTCGATGTTATCGAGTACTATTGTTGCAACCTCTCCGGTGGCTTTGCGTTGATTGTCTGATTCACCACGAACGGGATGTGCGTGAAGAATAACACCATTATCTATTCTTGGCCGGGCAAGCAAGAGTATGAGAGATTGCGACGTGGAAGCTCTGCCGATGTTAACGTGTGAGCGATTGAACATGATGACTAGCATACGCGAAGAGAAATAGCGACGCATGATCTCTGTTGTTGCTTGCCGCTGCGGTGCGAAGATTTGCGCACATGCCGCTCGGCATTTCCGATTGCAACACTATGCATCGACACGAACCTTTGTAATGAACGGAACAGAATTGTGTGTTTCGGTCTTTGTGGTCAGATTTGTACCAGACATGCTAAGATTATTTCAATTTAAAATCTTGGTAGACTGAAAAATAAATCTAACTGTGAAACATAGCTCTTTGCAAAAACTTTTTTAATTTGATCAAAATTCAACAAAAATGTTTTTCTGATGACTTTTACAAAACTCTGGTGCGGAATTGTCAACTTATTGCAACAATTAGAATTCTGCCTAGTTCGTCTGGCTCTGTCAGCTTATTGAAAACGTTTACATAAAAATATGGTTTTCTGAGTGAAAAAATATATGGAGCGTGACGGTTTTTGCAGAAGCGTGACAAGTGTGGCAGTTCCCTTCTAAAGAAGAAGAACAGCACACGTTTAGGACAACTCCGCAAGAGCACTGGTGAATTTGGTCGCATTGTCCAAGGCACGCCCAAGTTAACAAGAAACTTGGACCCGCCCGTTTCGCTCGACCCGTTCAGTTTATCACAATAGGATTATATTCACTCATGTTTTTTTTCTGGTAACTTTAAGCACTGCGATATTAATCACAACAGGGGTTTATAACACGCATCAACATACACAGGCATTTTTACAGGTGACAGGGGTTAAAGACAGTTGGTTTACAAGAACATTGTATTGTATTCGAACTGTCGTATACAGTATGTATACTCCACATGTATTGCAAGTCATACCTGGGAAGAGAGTAACCCACAAGATATTAGAAATCATTTACAGTAATAAGTGACTCCGGTTTGTAAGTAAGATTTCTGGTTCAAGCGGATAAAAACGAGCAATAACGGAAAATACTCCGGTTTATGGTTTAAACCATAAACGAAACTATCGCCGATTCCGGAATAATTTTATTCAAAGAAAAATGACGTACACTGACGTACGATGACGACGTAATCCCGCGATTAACGCATGACCGCTAGGGTCATGAGATAGAATCAACCAATGAAAATGCGAGACAAAATTTATATATATCTGTGTCTTTGCTAGGTTCTGTCAGTTGAGCAAGTGGGCATTCCAGGCTTTACATCTAAACAGTTGGCGAACGAGTGGGGTCTGGCAAATTCGTGAACTAGGACACGCTTGTAGCTAACAAATACCCCAGAACGGTTAGACTCACGGAGATACTGAGGTCATAACCAATTTTCAGGTAGATCGGGTTACGACTGCCCAATAGGATGGGTTACTATCTCCCTCTGTGAAAGAATAGAATTCGCATTAAACCCTGTCACCTGTATTAATGCCTGTGTATGCTGATGCATGTTATAAACCCCTGTTGTGATTAATATCGCAGTGCTTAAAGTTACCAGAATAAAACCATGAGTGAATATAATCCTATTNTGATAAACTGAGCGGGTCGAACGAAACGGGCGGGTCTAAGTTTCTTAATTGTTAACTTGGGCGTGCCTTGGACAATCCGACCAAATTCACCAGTGCTCTTGCGGAGTTGTCCTAAACGTGTGCTGTTCTTCTTTTTTAGAAGGGACCTGCCAGATAAAAAATGGTGCCCCCAGTGAGGTAGTGCCTAGCTTAAAAGGGTACTACCTCAGCTCGACTTCTTTTCTAACTGAATTAAGTTGTTCTAATTTAATCTGATCAGCTTAACATGTATACCTAACCAAAATGGAACCACCCTGTTCGGCTTTTTCTTTTAATGGAGGGAGAGTGAAGCCATTCAAAAACCTTTCGTGTTTTTATCCAATAACCTACCATACTCTGGTAAGTGTGATTTAGCACAGAAGATAGGAAATTTAGACAGAACAGACTCTTCAATGTTGAAAACAGAAGCAGAAAAGATGTGACTTGCATTGGAATATAAAATTCACTAGAATAGACGTCTATTAGAAAGGTTAAGAATATTATGGAAACAAGTGGAAAGTTTATGAATTGCTATTTTTGTGTTTCAGATCTTTATAGGTGTAAGAAATAGTTAGTAATAGAAAAAATTTCAGTAGATGCACATGATAGATGTTCTAGAGCAATACGATGTTTACGTTTCAACTGGTTCAAAATCCAGAAGTAATTCTTAATGAAAAACTACAAACTGTTAATTTAAATTCTGATTATCTAAAAAATGATCCTGAATTGTTTGAAGTATTTCGGAGAAAGTTGTATAGAAGGCTAAACAAACGATATTATGGATTATTAAATTGTATTGTTCCTGCACTTTTCGTTTGGCAAATAAAAATTATGTGGAAATTGTTGAAGTGCAAACCAAGAAATGAACAAACTTATGAGCAGACAAGAAATATCATCACAACAGTACAACCTAGAAAAAGATCTGTTTCCGGAAAGGTTAGCGAAAAACTCGCTTTTGACACCAAGTTTAAACAATCAAAAGATAATGATCTCGTTTACAAATCCTTTAGGACTTTGACACCCTTAGAGCAAGAAAATAAGATGCTTGAGTGCCAGGAGGGGAATGTTATGGGTTACTAGGAACATTGTTATATAACAAAGAGGTTGTAAGGTTAACTAGAATGATTGCTATTTTACAGTGTATCTTTCAAAATGTTTTAAAGTTTGTTTCGTGACGCAACAGTTACCCCTACCTAACAGTGGTGGTCTCATGCAGTCGCTGGTCGCGTGCAGGTTTGCCAATTTGGCATGTTTGAAGCCAAATTTTGAAATTCAAGCTTTTTTTGACGCAGTTGGCTTTTTTTGAAAATCAAAAATTCCAGTCAAAGTCTGTTTTTTCTTTTTTCTTTTTTTTCTGTCTGAAAGGCTTGGCTCTGGCAAAATATTGTCTGAGCTGCATATCCATTATAAATATCTTCTGACGGGAGTCTATGGCCAGGCAGGGTGCAAAGAATATTGCAAAGATTTTGCTGTTGTCAAAAATTTTCAATGTAATTAATAAGAAACAAATGTACGACAGTCTATTTATTGGGAAAGAAAATGCTTCTAAAAAATGGAATTGCATTTTATCGATGTTTCTGACGAGTTTTAATATCTATATTTGTTTGGCTTAGCATGTTTTATGTGTAGCCTATATGTCTTAGGTCTGCTATCTGGTTTATTTTGGCTTTTTTGAGACATGGTCTGGCTTTTTTGGTGATCCTGATCGCGTGTCGTGGACTCGTAAGGGAGGCGGAAAGCTGTGAGTTTTAATATTGCTGCTATGATGACATGTGTAGTCAGAGGACATTGAAGCCAACACGTCCTTAAAACTATGTGCGTTTATGCGAGCGAACTTCATTGCATTAGACAGCCGAGTGGACGGTGGCGCTAGCATCAGCTCGAAGCTTTTGAATACATTCAGAATGTTGTCTGTACGACTGCTTTGGTTAGTGTTTGCCTTACTGGGTAACCAATCGGAATGGTATTGCATTCCGAATGCTATTCCGGAATACAGTGCCATTCAAAAATGCTCAACTCGCGCCCAGACCAGCGTCCACTCACAAGCTCACTCTGGTAACTGCGCAATCGCGCCTAAAAATTGCATTGAATACTCACTCAGCAGAAACTTTCGCCANCACCGAACTGGCCGCAACGATCATCGTTTGAAACACGACGCCATTCTGGAACGGCATTACACGACACCAGCACACTTATAGTTAGTTTGAGTTGGCAGTTTTTCAATTCTCTGAATTGAAACACGACGCCTGAATTGAAATACGACATTACACGACGCCAGCACACTTATTGCTAGAGCTAAATTGTTTTGAATAAGCATAAAATTGCTACAGCATACATTACAGGATGCAGATTGCCAAAACCAGAACTTTTAAACGGGATTTTTTTGTGTTTGTTCCANAAACTTGGTTAGTTATNTATTACAAACATATAGCCACAGACAGTCGATGTTAATCCTTACAGCTGACGTCTGCATCTTTGGCTTTGTATATGATGAAGCAATAAGTATAAATCAGTGTAGGCAGCATAAAAATCCCAATAATTAGGGCTACAGTATTTGCTAAAGACAATGCTGCAGACCTTCTGTTGCAGAAAGTAACACAATATGCAAAAAAGCTTTAACGCGATCAATTTTATAGCAAAAATGCTAAACTCATGCCCAAACTTGCGTCCACTCACAACAAGCTCTCTCAGGTAACTGCGCACTAGCGCCCAATAATGCATGCGTAGAACGCTCACTCAACAGAAACTTTTAACACCGTCTGAATATCGTTCTACAGATCAGATCGGATAAACCAGGGGTCACCAACGTGGTGCCTGCGGGCACCAGGTCACACGCAAGGACCAAGTACGTCGCCCGCGGGCCTGTTCTAAAAATAACATTAGGAGGATCAATGTCTTCACATTAACGAATATCAATACGGAAATAATTGAGAGTAAATTGAGCAAAACTTTCATTTCAGAAGTGTGTATCAAACTAGTAGCCCTTAGGTTTAATCGGTACACAAGAAGCAGCTCGCAGTTTCAAAAAGGTTGGTGACCCCTGAGTTCAACCACTTTCGCCACCACCGAACTGGCCGCAACAACCAACGTTTGGAACACGACGCCACAATCACTTCAAATGCTACACCACTAGCAAATTAAAACCACTTTTCTGAAAGTCGCATGCGGCTCCCAGGCACCTTTTGTGCGGCTCTCGGCAGTCTTTCAATAACACCAGTAGCGTATCCAGCCCAAAAATTTGGGGGGACCAAAAAAATTCGGGGTCCAAACTGTTAACACTATTTTGTTTGGGATACTGCCTCTCAAAGCACAAAACGACTATATGTTCTAAAAGTTAGGGGGAAGAATGGCCCCATAACCNCACTGGCTATGCCTATGAATAAAATCTCTAATATTTTATGTAACAAACTTCGGTATGCAATAAAACAANACGTGTGAATTGACTTGCGTTAAATTTTTTAAGTGCACTCTCTCACAAAATCGTAGACCTGGATTTGGCTCCCTTCAGTGAAAAGGTTGCGAACCACTGGCATATACTGTGCAGGAGCCGCAGGCATGCCGTGATTACGCGACTTGAGAGTAGGAATTGTTCGACTCTGCCGTGCGCGTTACGCACAATCTTGCCGTAACACATGCGTTAGAGATTGTTAAAATTTATTATCCATAGGATATCTTTAGTTTGGTGTCTAGGAGTCTCTCAGTGAACAACAAACTACGATCTGGTTGGTCGTTAGAAACCGTGTTACGATTTTCCAAATGCCGGCGATTGTTGCGAAGCTTCATGTAAGCAGTCCATATTACTTACATAAATTATCTAAAACTCTAATGTAGTGAAAAAATTCCCTGTAAATTGAATAGTGCCCACAAAATTCAAATTTTAGAAGCGCATTAAGCAAGGATTAGACGCGAGAATTTGCCACTTCGCGGCGAAGACTTGCCACTTCCATCGGTTTTGCAATCCTTCAATATCTCGTTTTTGCGTACCGAGCGGTAGCGTGGTACACTGCGCCGATGCAACTGTTTACACGTTGAATGTGAACCTATGCTAGTTGTTGAATAAATCCAGGTTGATCTATGTGAATGCAGTGACAGTTAAGGCTCTTGAATGCAATGTTTTCAAGAAAACAAATTCTTTTTGCGACGTCATAAAGGGGTGATGATCTTCAACTTGAGGCCCACGAGAAATTTCGACAAGCTTCCCGGGAAACTTACATTTTTTCAAGCCCTGATAGCAACTGTAATGTGTAAGTCCTACGCTTTCAAAGAGGCCCACAATAGCAAATGTAATGTGTAAGCAGGATCACTACCATGGGCGTCCGCAGAAATTTTTCTAAAGAGGGGCAAAGTCGACGTTTTGCTTGTCTTTTTCAGTTTGTTGGCGATGCAACGCAAATGGACGTACACAAAAAAGAAAATATTCAATGTTACGGCAACAGTTCCATACAGTGTTTTCCTTGTAAGAAAACTTTACAGTGAGCAAATGTTTTAGTGAGCATGGATTTGTTAAGACTGAGTTAGCGGAATTCGATATGAATAACAAACTGTGAATTTTTCGAATAAGTGTAAAATCTTATGAAAATACGAAAAATCTACTCATTTAATTCAAATAGCTTCTTGTTTTCGTGCTTTTCCATTGTTTTGGAATGTTACAAGTGCGCGAGATGAGATTTCATTGCTCAAAAGTTCTAGTGGCACTGCGCATTTGCGCACCTTTAGAGGGAGCATTGGTTGCAAAAAATGCGCTTTGTTGGCAGCAATGCTTTTTCATTCACGTTTCTTTACACATAGTATAAACCAGGGGTGGGCAAACTTGTTCAATAGAAGAGCCATTTGCAGAAAACCAAAAAAACAGCGAGCCGCAAAACCAGTTTGTAGTGTCAATACAAGTATGGTAAAAAATGCAAGTTTTACATTTATTGATGTACAGTAACTGTCAGTATTAAGTTTTTGTTTGATTTACTAGTCCCCGCTATACACAGAAATGAGTTACACACNGNTATTTTAAATTCTGGGTATTTACTTTCTTGAACCTGTCGCCTGAAATTAATTGTAGAGTGGCATTGACTAAAGTTTTTTTTTGAGCCAGATTTTCTTGCATTTTGGTCAGTTTTATCTCTACAGCAGACACGTTTGTAACAAACGGTTAGCAAACTGGACAGTCATCACCGATACATTGACATTGATGGGATTTATAAGCAATGCAAAGCATGGTTTTGTCTCTTGGAATTGGTCAAATCTGGCTTGGAACTTGTCCAGTAGCCTTAAAATCTATTTTAGTATTCTTCCACTTTGTCGTCTGCAATTGCCTTTTCGCAAAAAACATTCGTTCTCATACTGACATTGGGAAAATGAAAGAATGATTTCGACGATAAGCACTAGCGTACGGAGGGAGGAGGACACTGTGCCATGGCCACCCCCTCAGACCCTAAAAATAAAAAAATGTAAAAACAGTATTGTCTAACACTTGCTTCCAGAATGCACAAAAATGCGTATTTTTCGGTGTAATTTTGCAAAATTTTCCCGAGGGCATGCCCCCGGACCCTCCTAGAATGGTCGTGTCTTCGGCACTTCCCCTAAAGTTGATTTGTGACGTCACACGATTGTGACGAAACTTGGTCCCCCGTCGGAAATTTTCTGCGTACGCCACTGACGATATGTGTCTTTATAAAATTTAAATTTTCTTCTGGGAACTTAAGTAGACTAACTTGCGATTTAGTTTCACTGTCGTTGTTATCAAATCGCCCAGGCTCCCTCGAGACCAGTGTTCACTCTAAGGCGCGAAACTGCGCAGAACCACCAGAGCACTTGCGCAGTGAAATCTCATTCTTGTGCACTTGCAACATTCAAATTTGATATCGTATGTACATCGCATAGCCCTTTCGACACGTTTCACTGGTTGTGTGTCCACGTGGTTGTTAAATTGCATGCGCACTGAAACAAGCATTTGCTCCATGCAAAATGTTCTTACAGGGACACTGCTGGTGACTGACTTCACGAACTTGGGTAAACACATTGATAAATGAAACAAACGTTAAATATGAGGCAACAACCCTCCATCAATTTGAGATATTGCTATTCATCTAGTCTAGAAAAGCCACACAAAATATGTCGGCGATCCGCAATTCGCCTACCTACGTGGCTTACCGCTATCAGCAGTCAATGTCTCACTATCTCACTACATTACTTGCCAAGATACCTGCGTTCAGTAGTTGCATGCGGCAAAAAGCATACTATCGTGACTTGAAGTGCATCTTCGAAAATTTGTTGCCATGTTATTGTTACGCAACAAAGGCCAATAGTAGAACAAGAAGCGGATTTAGTGAACTGCAAGCTCATGACTGCATGTTACCAAAACAGTGAACCTGACTCTTGTGCACTGTGAGTGTCATATCAGCAAATATACTGTCATTGCAAGAATTAACTCAACTAATCAAAATTAAACTGCTGATTTCATGTTTTCCAGAAATTTTTCCTTCTTAGTCCCAATTTCTAGGGGCGGCAAATGCCCGTTTTTCCCCCCCCTGCGGACGCCCATGCTCACTACGCTTTCAAGATGGCCCCAATAGCAACTGTAGCGGGTAACTCGTCCAGTAGTTGGTTGATTGTTAGCGCATTGGCTAGTTCAACAATGCAGTACAAAAGCCCTATAACGCTTCATGGGACCTGAGAAAAAGCGTCGTTGTCGTTATAAGCGAAACGTCGTTATAGCCGATCTACGATTAAACATTCCCAAAATGGCTTTTTAGTTCAATGCAAAAGCTTGGCAAAGGTTAAAAGTGTTCTTTGATTAGGATTGCCACTTATTGTATCGTGTTCTGGCGTATACCCTGAGATGAAAATGTGAGAAATTATTTTGTCATTATTTTGCGAAACTAGTCAACATCGTTATAAGAATATCGAAACCTTTTACAAGTTTTACCACTTTCGTACGTTTTCGCTATTGAGGGAAACAACGATGTCAAGACTTTTTCCATAATGGGATATTACTTCTTTAGTTCTACAATTCTCGAACTACTCCACAAAGACTATATTGATCAAACTGACTAAATTCCCTAATNAACTTAAGTAACGACTTGCCTCCACTGCTGCTGAAGGCGCAATNCTTTAAAATGCTATTCTCACGTTAAACCTGTCACGGCTCAACGATTGGTCGCTAAACTTAACTGCGTTCCTATTCGGCCGTAAAAGATTAGTGCGGTGGCTCCACAGAACGAGCTCAGGGTTGCCAATTTGGCTTTTTTGAAACCAGATTTTGAAATTCTGGCTCTTTTTAGCGCACTTGGCTTTTTTTGAAAATCAAAAACAGCCAGACAAAATCTGGCTTTTTCTGGATATTTTTCAGGCGGAATGGCTTGGCTCTGGCAAAACATTGTCTGAGCTACGTATTTATCACAAATCTCTTCTGACGAGAGTCTATGACCACGCAGGGTGCAAAGAATATTGCAAAGATTTTACTGTTGCCCTAAAATGTTCGATGTATTTAATAAGAAACAAATGTACGACAGTGTAATTACGGGGAAAGAAAATGTTCCTAAATATTAGAATTGTATTATATTGATGTTTCTGACCAGTTTTAATATCTATTTTGTGTTTGGTTATGCGCTGTTCTATGTGTATACGCCAATGTCTTAAGACTGCTTGCCTATCTGTATTTTTTGGCATTTTTGGGACAAGGTCTGGCTTTTTTGGTGAAGACAAGTTAGCAACCCTGGACGAGCTTACACTTAAAGCTGCGAAGAAAACTAAAACTGCCGTCATAAAGCAGGGGTGGGGAACCTGCAGTCCGCGTAAGCAGTTAATATGGCCCGCATCAGAATTTTCTTTACCCAAGTTAGAACACAACATCGCGTCAAAACGAAACTCAGTGACAAGCAGACACATAGACAGTAAGTCACAAGAAATCTATCGCTTCTTGAGGTAGTTTTCTTTCTATTATCCTTTGGAAGGTAAAGGTAAAATTTCAAGATAAAATGAAAAAATTTGCGGCCTGCAAACGATATTCCACAATTTATGCGGCCCGTGACAGGAAATAGGTTCCTCATCCCTGTTATAAACGAACAAAATATTCTGCTGGGACCGATAAAAAGCGTTGTTGTAAGCCAACTGTCGTTATAGCCGAAGTCTACTATACTAGGCCAGTAGGTGGAAATGTTCTTTTTGCAGCTCGGTAATTGAAAGGACTCATTTCGTAGGCTACAACATATAGGTATCCAAAATAGGTATTACTCCAAGTAAGATATGAACCACATTTATTGACAAAGCTCGTTGTTCTGAAGCGTCCCTGTTTTCAGTCACAAAAATATGGTATGCCTAGTAAATTAGCAGTAGGTGTGTTTCTATGCGCAATGTGTTAGGCACATGGAAGTATTCTATATATGTATGCAAAATACTTTGTACCTACCGCATTTTTTTTCTAGTTGACAAGGAGCAAAACATAGTCAGAAACAATTTGCCCTCACTCTGATTCTGGAAGATTAAGATCACTACAAGTTTTAGTTCCGTTTATAGCGATTATAAAAAAACGAGGGCGCTGAAAGCTTTAAAACTTTGTTTGAGTTGGCAGTTTTTCAATTCTCTGATAATTAATTAAATTTCACGTATTCGCAAAATCTGCAACAACTTAGTGCAAACATATTCAGATGGGCCGTGTTAATTTCCACGTTGGTTCTGCCAAACAGCAAATTTCATGAAATCAAATAGCTGCAGTTATCCATCCAGAAAAAAGGTCCGTTACCAGTCAGCGTTGAAACACAAAACCTTGATTGACTTCGCTCTGAACCGCAAGATTACAACTTACCTTTCTAACCAAGGAGCTCGCGGGTTTTCTCCGTAATCAAACCGTGTAAGAAGATTAAATGCGTGAGACGTCATCTCTTACAGCCGAAGGTTGTTCTAACTCCGGTTTAGATATTTTTTTGACGACGAAAGGTGAACAACAGTAAAAAACATGTTGGTCTCAAACTTTTCCTTCGGAAACTTGAAAGTACTTATCCTGCTACGTGACAGGCAGCAGGTCCTATCAGCTATAAAAGGAACTACTTGTATCCAGCTTTTCAGATGTTCTTGTTCAGGCCAGAGCTGCTTTCCGTCACAGTTCAGAAGTGCATTAAACTTCCATAATCATTTGAAAACTCCTTGCAGTTTGTAGGCCGACGTACCACATTGTTTCGGTGCAATGATTCTTGAGTGTGGCAAGTTGTTTGCTCACCCGAAACAGTGTTTTCAATGCAAATCTCCTCACAGGCAGCGACTTGTGAGATAAAAAATGATGTCCTTATCAAAGTTGACCGTTGAGACTACTGCTTATATGTTAGAAGTTCGAAAATTTTCTGTTGTACAAATGTGCTAAGCCTCGCACGTTCAATTGCTGACTGAAGCTGTAAGTGGATTTAGATTTCGAACGTGTTCTTTTCTGAGCATTTTCTCCCATTGTTCGGCTTATGAGTTTAGAAAGTGCGAGGAGCCTGCTTCTCACGCAGCAGTTTTGACTGTGCTATGCTGAAAAACTATAGTCATGATGGAAATTGCTCCAAGATGTTGTATTTATGCAAGTAAGCCTATTTTTCAGACAAACTTTCGCGAGGCTCAAAATGAATTTTCGTTCTGCGCTCAATTCCATTTGAAAACACTGAGTTTAAACGGTCAAATTTGTCTAAATTTGAAGACCTGAAAGTAATCTTACGAGCACAAGGGGGGCAGTGATGAGGTTCTTCCGACATGTTTCTGGTGTTACGATAAGGAACAAAGACGTACGGTAGCACTTGAATTAGCAACGTTCTGAGCATCCATCAGCCACTTTTTCAAAAAAGAGATCTCAGCTTAGTGATTAGGTCTTGTGCCCGGAATACCCAAACAAATGTTGGCGAGGCAAGCTGTGCGAGCTAACCTTACGTGAAAGTGACCCAGATGCTGAGATCACGTGGCATGATGAAGTCACTCCTGGCTTGGTAGTGTTGCGGCCAGTGGCCCAACTATATGGACAAGTACGTACGGACTGGAACCAGTGCTTTGTAATAGACTGCTCTTTGAGCCACCCGGCTGGGC
>JGI24159J19872_10009297_pt1 | contig 12879 bp, 6 predicted proteins | sample Ectturendosymbi4_FD_19872 | JGI IMG/M metagenome (IMG submission 19872)
CGATGCTGACAACCAGCTGCACAACTGCGTCTGTGGAGCGCGCTGTCTATCAAGATGGCGGTGTTATAAATATACTTGCAAAATCACTGCGGAGAAGAACGGTTGAATTGCAATTGCTCTGCTTCCTTTGCATCGGAATGTAAAAGTGAATTACTCGAAATCAATATACGACTTCTTGCGCAGCAAACAACTTTGACGATATCGTCAACTGCTGAAAAGGCTATTTTCGAAATACGACGCTTGGCTGATATTTTGTTCAGATAATGCGGCCACAATTTTTGAGGCTAGTTGTCGCGCCTTTCAATATGAGAAGTTTCTTATAAAAAATATAGTTTCAGTGGAAACGAACCCACGTTTCTTGGGCGTGACGTTGAGGAAAGCCTAAACTTACTTAATTTTGTCAGAACCTAGTAGGTGTAAACAGACTGCAAAACGAAACGATCGTGGTTGGAGACTTTCCTCTCGCCATGAAGCGAAATATTACAAAACAGCTCCTGCGTGTGCGTGGCAATGTATGAGATTCTGACAGCATTAAAGCCGGCGCTGCCAGAGGAGGAAATTCAGAAACACGTGCGTTCGACGCAATATCAATTTCAAGTGTTCAAAAACGTGGACTGTTTCATGTCACTGCGGAGGTGCTATTTAGACAAGGCAGTAACGTTGTTTTTCGTAATAGTACTATGAAACGTTACAGGGAAAATGAAGGTTGTTACCTGTTCCAAAACACCCGCATTTGAGACCTGCAGTGACAGCGTTTGATATTTTATCGGCTTTAGTGCTGAGTACCTGCGGTGCAAAGGGGCCTGTCATGACAACCAAACAGGCCCCTAGATGCGCCTCTGCCTACGTGAAAGATCAAGCAATAGATGCTGTCCAGGCTTAACTTTTGTGTAAACTCACAAACGCCTCATTCCAGCAAAAATAAACGTAACACCCCATATTTCTTTACACACGTGGTCACGGTCGCACAAAGTTTTTCCAAAATCCTGATGGACGGGAAACTACACTGGCCACTGGCCATCAGGATGACAACATAAACACATATGAAGCAAACATCCTTTGTAGTATAACCCTCAAAGTATTTCAAAAACAAATTTTTTCGCATAAAACATTTGCGATCACCATCGTCGAAACGTCCCGTCACCGAACTGTCCTAGACCGACCTTGCGCTGCGTTGTGTCTAACTATTTTTGTATCCTTGTGTTCTTTGACTAATCCCTGCGATATGAACCATGTGTCTGAGCCAAACTAATAAATCAGAAAATGAAAAGAAATAACTAAAAATATAAATATGTATATGCGTTCACCGGAGCGATTTGCGTGACAACTTTATGGATCCATCCGGAGCGAGACTTTTTTTCATCAAACTAGCGAAGGTTAACTCGCGTATGTTGCACTAAACTAAGATAAATGTAATGTTTTCTACTATGTGCCGCCAAGCAATGAAATACTCCTTGTCCTTTTCAATAACTCATTGCTTTTATTCAAATATTTTGAAGACACTCTACTTTCTTAATGGGAGATGACGCAGGGTTACACGAAATTGTTGTAATAGGAACTAGTTTGTGTGAATAGAAAATCCTTTCTAACAGCATTTTTCGTTTTTTTCTAAATAAACAGATTTATCGCAATAATACATGAAATTTCCTTACAGGATATATACAGACAGAAAAACAAATTGCAAACTTTCTCATTCCGATTCCACTATTTAAAAAAGGCAGCTATAGTAACAGTAACAGCATTCATACAAGCAGAAAAGAAAAGAACTGTTTACCTTGAATAACATATACATTACAGCTGAAGCTGAGTAAGACCCGATCATAAGTGATATCATGGTTGATCGAAGATTTTCGAATAAATTTGGCACAGGAAAGCTCGTAAAAATGTAGACTACTCCACCCATTCCATTTAGGCAAACAGCAGGTATTATCAGTACGCTCAAATCTGAAGACGAACAGTGCAAGTCAATCAATTGGTCAAGACGTGTGCAAACGCAACCGAAAAATGAAGACTTTTTAGATCTGCCGTAAATTTGACAGCTCCATCTTAATTAATGGCTTTCTAGAATCGGAACTGATCTTTAGTCTCGAAGTTCGGAAAAAGGGATTTTGTTGTATAATTGCGAATGAGAGACAAGTTGTGCATTACAAAGCATCACACAAGGTGTGCGGACCTGTGAGGTTTCATCTGCATAAAATGTCCAGAAATTAATTTACCACAAACAAGTTACTGTCCGTTCATAAAACAACTGCGATGGCTGTGATGTGCACTGCATACGGCTATTAACATAAACTATCACGATGCTGTTCAAAAAGTTTCAATGAACAAATTACATACTTTCGGTGTCCGTTGATCCGATCGCAAATAAAATGCACGACGTCATGAACGTCAACCTGTTTCAAATAGAAGTAGAAAATCATTTGATGGCCAAGTATATTTCACATCTTATATCGAACTTATGCTCATAAGCGTACGACATGGGAATGCAATTGCATCCCCAACGCTGGAAAATTGGTGATTATTCGGGCAAAAAAATTCAGCATTTGGGCAAATTAGAAAGCTTAAATTGAATTAGGGCTTAAAATATCATAAAGCTTTATTCAAGTTTTGGGTAAAATTAGAAACATTTGTGTTAACTCCAACAGCCTCAATCAAATTCGCGAAATTAGAAAAGCTTCATTCAAATTCTGGCAAATTAGAATAGTATAATTGAAATCAGATATATTTCCATAAATTGGAAATATTTGGGTAATTTCCATAAAATTAAAAGAAGTTTGGCCAATGGGAACAGCTTAATTCAAATTCGGGCAACTTCAAACAGACTCATTCAAATGTGGGTAATATACAACTGCTTCATTAAACTTTGGGAACAATTAGAAACAACTCAGTGAATTCTAACAGCCTCAATCAAATTTAGGTAATTGAAACAACTTAATTCATTTTTGGACAAAATTGGAAACATCTGGGAAATACAGAAAAAGTTCATTCATATCTGGGTATATTATAAACCAGTGGTTCCCAATCTTTTTTGATGCATTTCTCCCTTTGCTCAACCTGGAACTTTTCGTTCCTCCCCTGCTAAACTTTCATTCCCGCCTGTTCGGGTTCGTAGACAAATATTAACCACAATTTGAACAATGGTCTTTATTGACGACGATAACGTGATTAATAAAAGTGGGACAAAAAACTATTTGTTGTCAAATAATGGCACTAAAGTTTGTCAACAAAAACGTGTGATAGTTGCAAGTATAAAGTGATATGACTAATTGAAAGGGCCAAGGTCAACTTAAAAAAGAAATACAAAACTTACAATGAATAAGTAACTTAGCTATAAAGTGGAAATTCCATCCCGGTTGGGAACCACTGTTATAAACAATTGGGTAAATTCCAATAGCCTAATTCAAATTTGGGCAAATTGAAACAAATTTATTCAATTTTGGGTACTATTTGATACATCAGGTAAATTAGAAGAGGTTCATTATATTTGGGTATATTATAAGCATTTGGGTAAGTTCTAACAACCTATCCAAATGTGAGCAAATTTAAACAATTTCATTCAAATTTGGGTAGAGTTAGAAATACATTGAAATTAGGAACATTTACTTTTTCAAGTAACCGACCATTCCAAGTAACTCCAATTTATGTAAATATGAATTTGTTGCCGTGACATGCTTTTGAGCTATAGCAACTAAAATGTAACGGTAAATGATGTTATTTGATACAGCGAAGTGGTCAGTGGAAATAGCGGGTCTACTTAGCGAGCAACGGTAAATTGTTTGTGATAATAATGCAACCTACTGTATCTGTGACATGATACTATAAAGTTTTCGTGTTTCAAGCTTGCTTGATGACGTGCCGTTTACAAGTGTTAATCTGGTACTGTAGAGTGTTCATGAACAGAATTAGCTAAATGCAGCTGCATTATGCTGTGTGCTAGTAATACAACTGTGATTTGATACTGTGAAGTTTCACATTTTATCTTTGTTTCAGGCAGTTAAATTCACATGTTGCATTCTGCCAAATTTTAATGTTCCAATTTGATGGTGTGAAATTGTCTCGAACGGTAGTAACTTTTCTATCTATTGCACAGCATAATTCACTAACGTAGTTTGGTGAGGCAGTGCTAGATTTCATAAAATGTTCTTGTTGAACTGCTAAGTCATTTAATATTGGAAATTTTCATTGATATACATTTCTTGGTAGCTTATGATATAGGCTGCAGTATTAATGTCTGAATAAGTTCCATATTGCCATTTTTTCCTTATTGGACATTTGACTGTACAAACTGCAGTGTTTTTTGGTTTTCATAATGTGGCTTCAGAATCTGTAAGCGTTTACGCAAGTTGTGGTATTTTCTGAACAACGCATTGCAGTGAAGGTTGCCTAATGTGGAAGGCTAAGCTAAATTCTATTCATTGCATTGCCTCCTTACTCTCTCATTACTTGAGACTTGCCTATGTGCGGCAATATCTTTCGTTAGATCTTAAACTGGTGTTTACCTTCTTTTCCTAATTAACTGATTGCGAATGTGACTAACACAAATGCACCCATCTATGTTAGATAATAAAAAATCTTAGCAATTCGCATTGATTGTGTTGAAAGAATATGTATAGAACAGCGTTTCCCAAAGTGGGTTCCGCGGAACCCTACGGTTCCATAGACAAATCTAAAGGGTTCCACGAACTATACTTTCCAGTTTTAAGCAAAAACTGCTGGTATGTCCTTTAACCCTTAGGGCGTGTGTCAGCTGCTACATCGTTTGATCTAGCTTGTTTTACGGTTACTTTTATTGTGCATAATTTTGTTTACACTACGAAACGTTAACAATGGCAATTTGGGTGAAAAAAAGTGTTTGTTACTTGGCAGTTCTGGCGGGGGTTCCTTGTTCACTTAAAATAACCTTGCCGTGTTCCGCGGACAAAAAAGTTTGGGAATCACTGCAGTACAACGTATATAAGAAATTCAAAATGAAGACAAAAACACCTTCCTCGCATGGTGATATGAATAGCAATTACCTTTTAGGATTCATTGTGTTTATCTAACATTTTTTGAACACAATAGGTTTTACCATTGCTCACAAATGCTTTTTTAGAATATTGATTTCTAATCAAGAGGACGAGGCTTTGAAATGCCTATAGCGAGACACTTTTTAGTTTTGCGTTTACTTGCGTTGTTGTTTGTGATTTATAAACAACAGTAATTTCACACTCAAGCCTTGTTGGTGAATATTTGAGAAATCTGCCAGTTTGCAACTCATCAACGAGACAGAACTACCGAAATCAACGAAACATGCATAGGAATATAAGTTGCCATCTTGAATTTAATTTGCACATTAAGAATTGCAGGAACGCGACTCACGCATGAATTGATTTGTTACTGATATTTGGCGATCGGTAATTTGGCATGCAGACGCCTTGATTTTTTTGCAGTGTTAAGTATCAGTCTCAACATCAAGACTTGCTGTTTATACATTATTAGGGAAACACAAGGGCGCACTCGGGCAAAGATATTTTTCGTCCCCAAAAATATGCACTATCGCACACCTATCCTTATGCTCATCAGCAGATGTTCAGGCTAAACCTGAAGAGCACCGCCTTTTGGGGTTGCATCCTGGTGTCCAGGTCAGTCATCTTAGTCGTGGCTGCGACATGAAACGGCAAACCCATGCAGGAATTTTAGTTTTGATAAAAAACGAATATTGTTTTTTGCTCTTGACTTAATTTTTGGTTACAAATTATGCATATTTTGCCGAAAATCAGACAAACTTACAGACCTTGTTCTTATTGGAGATGCACTGAAATCGGCATGATCGTTATTTTGAAGATTCACAAGCTAACTTGCAAGACAAATAGAAAACTAACAACTTTTGCCGACAATCATATTGCAGACTATTTGCATGTTTCGCTCAGGGAAAGCTCTGTTTGTCGTTTATCGAAATTTTGGTTTACTGAAAGACTCCACAATATTTTGTTTCAGCTCAGCCATCGATTTCCCTGCACCAAATATACCAGATCTTCCTTACTTTACAAAACATATAGATGCCCCTTAGGAATTTTATACCTATGACAAACTTTCAATCACGAAGTTCTTGAGCATCTGCAGGAAACTTATGATGTAGAAAACAATCGTGTTCCTTAAAATTGCTGGCCAAAATGTGCACCATTCTGCGATTTTCAGCAAATCTAAAAGTAGCTGCATTATTTAATTACTGCAAAACCTTTGCTGAAAATTGTTGCCATATAACTTTCTGCACAAATATTTAAACACGGGGTCAAATTGGTAGCTATAATCGGTAACCTTTCCGAATACAGATCGTCCTTAGCAAAGCGGTTGCAGTTTCATTCCGACATAGCGTTTTCGAAATCAGACGGTTCGGTTCCTGCCAACCAATTACCTTCGAACTGTTTCAAAAGGAGACAGGCTAAAGACAGTCATGCAGGTGCAACGGCTATATGAGCTCTTTTGTTATCTGCATCTCATGCTTACTGTAAAAAAGTAACCAATTCAACAAAAGTTAATACGGTGTACAAATTGGAAAAAATATTGATTGTTACTATTAATTTTTCCATCTCTAACAAGTGCGTCAATATAGATAAATAAGGACAATTACAATTTACAGCAAAGCTCATGGTGATCAGCGTTCACATGCAGGTCATCCAAGAACAAATATAGAGCTGGGCTAAGTAACTATCGATGTATATCTTTGATTTAAAATATAGTGTGTTTAGGTGACATATTTTTGTTTATTTATTTTGTTTCCACTGTAAGCAGCCTATATGCACTGTTGTATGTCAAAGTTTTTAAAATAAAAAAACAAATTGTTATCGATTCTTTCAACTTTTTTGGTGCTTCATCGCTTACGGAACGCATGTACAAACAGTATTCAGGGTTTTCGTAGCATTCGTGCTTGAATTTTTGACTTATTTGCGTTTTCTGCGAGAAACAGTACTTTTATGATGTAAGCATCGATAAAAGTCTACTCAAAAGCTCGTTCAAGGAAAACTTGGTAAGCACATTTTGGTGGCATTCTTGTACGGTGATAAAGTAGGAGGTAGCTTCTGCTTTAACAAACAGCAAAAATTATAATGCGCAGAAGAAACCGGTAAAATTTTCTACAGAAGCACAAGCTTCTTACGAATATTCACTTAATCCATTCGTTTCTGGCATTTTTATGCTCTGTCACATACACTTTAACGTCTGCAACTTCTCACCATGAGGTGAGCAGCTTTCAAAGGTGACTTGGCATAATACTAAGGTGATTTGGGTAAGGGATGAATCATATCGGATGCATTGTTGGTATGTTAGCTTGTGTTCGTGAAGGTTGTGTCGACCCATATTCAGTTTTGACGATCACGTTGTGTTAGATAGTTCAGTTAGAGAGCAACCGCCCATGAGTGTGAACACTGAACAGGATCGCCATACTTTTACAACTTATTATTATCAAGCACCTATACTTTTCGATCTGGAAGGCGGACGTTATGAAGCAGCATTCCAAAATTTTTTGTGGTTGTTACCGAAAATGGCTTTTAATTTCATCTTTACATTTTTGTATACTTTGCAAGCTTTATTCACTGCAGTTGCTACACGTAAAACACTTCTGTCAATATTACCGGAAGCAACAAAAACTGGTATTTTCAGTACTTAACCCAGATTACATAGGAGATGCGAGGAACAGGCGGATTGAAGGCAATTTGGGGTGAATTTTGCATCGCAAAGACAATACCGTTACAACTTACGTGCCGCAGAGTCGGATCATTCTTGACCCATACTTGTCCATAATAACACCAAGGATCATGGTTACTCCACTTAGAAGACTAGATCCGATGGAAAAATAACGGTTCAATATTTCGTCTTGCTCGTTGCAGGTGGGCAATCCTGACGGCATGAATTTCTATAAAATGTACGAAGTGCACCTCGCACAATCAAAGTGTAGCTATTTCGGAACTGAGTTCTCCACAAACATAATCCTAAAACATGTAAACGTTCATAGTTTTCTTTCTATGTGGAAGTCTGGATCGGATAAGGTGGTATTGACGCTTTTACCTATAGGGTGCTAAAGTTTTTCAACTAGGAAAAGCAATTTGAAGCTCACAAATTTCTTCAACATTCAATTCAGAAACTGGAAACAACCATTTTTTTCAGGTGAATGCAAATTAATTGCCATCAATTTTGTAGCGCTCGACCACGTTTTGTCAAAAAAGAAAAAAACAAACAAAAAATTTCACGAATGTTTTTCGTTTTTCTTGCCAGAGATGAAAATCTGCAGATTTAAGCGAGCAGTTAACGGCTCATCTTTTTATCTACCAGCTTGATTAATAATAATGAACATGTTTTTTTTGGTAAGGAATGCATTAGACTTTCCTTGTACCAAACTATTTTTTGTTGTTTTTATATGATCAGTTTGATTTAGACATCTTGTGTTCTTTGGCCATGCCCATCTCGAGGTAGATAGACTTGTAGATTTTTGCTCTTGTAATTTTTTCGGCTCTACTGTCGCTTTTGCTATGGAAATGTGCCAAAAAAATTAAAAGCCACGGGGTTTGGACAAAGATTTTGGCAGTCAACCACAACTTCACTTGTATACTAATATGTTCCATCTTGGAATATGGCCATCAGTTAGTCTCCGCACTAAGCCATCAGTTAGTCTCCGCACGGTAAAAATACGTTTACTCAGTAAAGAATAAAAGAAATGCAGGAAGGTACTTAAGGCCTGGCAATCAGCAAAATCATATATTTTTTCATCATTGAAACTAAAAGTTTCCGGTTGCCACAAAGTTTTGTTTCCCAGAGCGCAAATGGCTAAAACCCTTTGAGTCTCGCGCGAGCCAAAATTTTGGCGCAAGGATTTTCCCCAACGTTTTTAACTACAACTCGCAAGCCGATTGAGCTAGAGAGCTGTGGAAAGTCTCAAAAAATCTGGTTAGACTAATACCTTCGATTAAAAAAGTTGCAGGTTTTGGATTTGGGGCTGTTTGGTGGTGATATATTATGTGGGAGTATAGGTTTAGGCTTGTTTGGCCAAGGTTACCTGACCCAGGGTTCCAACTCCCAAGCAGTAATTCTTTGTTTGTTTTTGTAATGAAACTAGGTTAAAATCCGCATCTTTTGAGCCCTTGATTGAAATTATGGCCTTAAAACAACAAAGAAAATTAATCCCGTAGGGAATTCAATTAATCAATTAACTATTTTTGGTCACAACTTGCCAACCACAAACGCTAGTGAGCCAATCCAAGAGCTCAAAAGATCCGGGTTTTAAACTTTTTTCATTTAAAAAACAAATAAAGAATTACCCCTAGGGGTTGGAACCCACGGTCAGGTAACCTTGGCCAAATAAATCTGAACCTATACCGCCACTTTTTATCTCATTCCCAAATCCCAAACTTACCAATTATTTTTTTAATTGAAAGTACAAGTCTAACCGGATCATTTGAGATTTTCAGCAGTTCTCTAGCTCAACCGGCTTGCGAGTTATGTTTGAAAGTGCTGCGAAAATATGCCCACGCCAAAGTTTTGGCGCGCGAGGGACAAGGGTACACGTGTCAGCTTTTTAGCTGATAGATTTGGGTGTTTCACACTAATCATGGCACATCAAGAATCACTGGGCAAAGCACAATAAGCTATACTTTGGTGATGAAGAAAAAGTCCATCTGTAACGAGAATGCGTCTAAAATGATTCAGGCACATCGATGACACTTCGAGATCTTTGTAACATTTGCATTAACCGGCGTATATCCAGGCCAAAAGTGGCGTCGGTTTCGATATGCTAGGCAACAATTAATTGCAATGGTGGGCAAACTGCGGCTTGCCGACATGTTTACTGTGGCTCTTCTTGCTCAGGAGTCCGCAAATACGTTTTGGCGCGACCCTAAACGGAGTTCTTAATTCTCGCAATGCAAACAATTCGTTTGCATGCAATTTTGTGGAAATACTTTATAGTTACATATCAATTTTAAGACTGCTATTAACCATGGCAATTTTCTAGCTCAAAATTGTATGAAACTTAGCACATAAAACAGTAAATGATTGCGTTTAGTCTGTCTAATGAAAATGGCGAAGTTAAAATGTAGATTTAAATTATTTGGCGACCCAGAGTGGAAGGCCTCGCGACCGAAATATGGGTCTAATGTTTGTTTCATTTATCAACGTTTAACGTTTGTTTCATTTATCAACGTATTTACACGAATTCGCATGGTTAATTGCCAAGGATTCTACGCGATTTCATTTAGGTCATTTTATGTAAAACTTGGATTATTTATCGAACTGTATTTGACACTACAAACTGATTTTGCGGCTCGCTGGTGTTTTTTTTCCAATGACTCTTCTATTGAACAACTTGTCCACACCTGATTAAAATAATCGTGCAATGCAGTGAAGGTCAAAGAAAGCGTTATTGAAAAAAACTGCTGCTGCTGACTGGTTTGAAAAGGCTCTGTCATCAAATCACATTTTCTAATGTGACAAGATGGGGTGAATGAGACAAAGGTAAATATAAATTAGTAATCGAGTAAACAAACACTTCGGTACGTTGCAGCAAGTGATAAATATTACCCAAGCGTCACTTCACTCACCACGTCCGGCAACGAGCCGCATGAGCTAACAGATGTGTTGCTTGAGGATGTTGCGTTCTCATCAGTGTCTTCCGCTGTAGCAGTGTTTGTACAATTTTCGCCTGGAGAGGTAGAAACCTTATCAAATGACGTCACAATTGTCTTTTACTTATATAAGAACATTCTTTTTATAAATATTCCAAACTCGGAGTCGTGTTGGGTTTGCCAGTCAAATTGCATGTCTCAGCAGTTGTTTGTGCATGCCTGATGCATCTAGACAGCAATCGTGTTTCTCTCACAACTGTTACCTGTCGTTTCAATCAAGACAAGAGAAAAGCTTTGCAGTATGGTGCCGCTTTTCTGCGAGATAAGATCTTATCACTTAAAAACAACCACGGAACAAGATATTATTAGCGCGAGTTTATTTTTGCCAGTAGTGTTTTGGGACATCAAACACAATGTTTTTTAGGTCCCCGCATGGTGCTTTGAATAAAGCAAGGGCATTACTGTGAAGTAGAAAGTAATATGAAATTTACAACTGCAACAACAACCAATCAAAACGCGACTGAGCGGCCAATTTTAGTTCATAAAATCGAAATTGTTTGAAGAACATGTTATTGGCGCAATTTGGCAATGCCTTGTAAATGAGATGACCGGGCAGGTGTTAGGCATTTCTGGAGTCCTAAGCATGTGCAAGAAAACTTTAAAACAAAGGTTCATTATTTTCCTTGCAAGTTTCTCTGCATTTTTTTTAAGTTATTGCCCCTCAACATATCGATAAAGTAGTTTCCCCTTTCAAATTATTTGTCTGTGGTTCTTTGCTAGAAGTTGACTTTGGACATTTTGCTGAAAATCTTTGCTTAAGAGTTTTATAACCTAAACACAGGTGTTTTTGCAGTAACAAAAACATTTTCAAAATTTTCACTTGTAATCCTTTGAAGAAAAAGTTACAAAATGATTTTAAGGGGCGTGTCCATAGATCAGAAAATAAAGACAGCACATTTAGAACCAAAGCTTAAGAGCAAATTAATGATGTCAAAACTTTTGCTGTCATTCGACTGCGACAGGAAGTAAAAACGATCGAACAGATATATTTTTAACTCTTTCATCTTTTTCTAGCCTTATGCACGTGATTGAGGTAGCAAATGTCTCTAACCTGAGATAAAATCATAACCAAATATTGTGAATCATATAAAACAAGCCGAATCCACACATCAACTCTGTTGCAAGTACGATTTAAATAAAAAACATCTTAAAATGGATTTTGAAAAGATTTTTATAACCAAACTCAATAACAGAAAGCTTACAAGAGCTCTACATAATTTCATTTAGCCACTCTTCTTGATTGTCCGGTTTACACAGTTCATAAGCCAATGAAATGAGCAATTAATAATTTGTCATTAATTGTTAAAAACGACAGTTGCAGATAGGCTCAATTAGTGAAAGCACAGGCGTAGGGAGCCAAAAAACTGCTAGGGGGCTACACCAGCTTGCCGACAAAAGTATGTTTATGTCCAAAGAGTTGAATTTTCAAAAAATTTTGCAATTTAACTTCTATAAATAATAAGATTCACCTAATGCAATTTTCACCCAATTAAAGCCAGAAAAGAGTAAATCGACAAAAATACTTTTTATAAAGCTTACCATTTCGATAGAAAATACTAAGTATTTTGAAGAAGTCTTTTTCATGTTTGAAATGATTTTCGCCCGTAAGCAAACTAGTTGAGGGTGCTACAGCCCTCTCTGCATCCCCGCCTCCTGCGCTTAAGGTTGAAAGTTGATAGCTTGACGATGGTACTCTTAATGTGTTATTTCTTAATAACCAATGATCTGCAACTGGTACTAGAGTTGACAGTTTGTTTTTTCGGTCAAAGTCCAGTAATTCGGCCGATTTCAAGGGAGGTTGGCCGGAAATATTATTGGCCGATTTTACTACAACATATATATTTCTGCCCTGCAGAGGCAGCAACTCTCACACGCATTGCATACGTTGAGTGATTTCAGAACTGGTTTCTTTTTTATTCAGCTGGACTGTCATAGAACACTAATTCAGGTGACTGCGCAATTTGTTCTCGTTGTTATGAATCGCCATTATCAGATCTATTATTATGCTTTGTTGCGGTTGGACACATCCATCGTAATAGAATTGCCATTTGTATACAGTAGGCTACGAGGGAGATTCCACATGTGCTGTTAACGCCGTAAGAATACAAGGCTGCAAGAAATTTAAATACACTAGACCAGGGGTGGCCAACTTGTCTTTGACTGGGATCGACTAGAAAATTTTTTGATAACTCGCGATCGACCAGGCGGTTATAAAGTCACAAATACA
>JGI24159J19872_10009299_pt1 | contig 12878 bp, 11 predicted proteins | sample Ectturendosymbi4_FD_19872 | JGI IMG/M metagenome (IMG submission 19872)
AAACATATCTTTACATTTGAAATGTTTGAGAAAAATGTATACTTGTGCTATTGCCGGTATCATTTTATCAAAACCCGGTGTAAATGCGAAAAAACGCACCCCGCAATCCGTCCAGCTGATCCGATCAGGTTTTTGCGTTTCTCCAACCGCCGGAATACTCGAAAACAGGATCCTTTCGACAAAAGTCGATTTGGGCAGTTTTTTGGTGGAAAATCTTGGGGGTCCAAAAGCGTAGTTGGAAAATTAACTTCTAGATCACAGTTTGAGGACCCTACAGAACCCCACATTGGTGTTAGCGACGTAATCTGGTTTGACGTACAGTGTGGTCTGGAGACCACATCAAAGCAACAACTGCCTTTTTCCTGCAATTATCGTGGTTTTGCATGCAGTCACGCACGCGTTTCGCCGAGGCGCAGAAATAAGGTCGGCGTGCTGTAACCATGTGGTTTATTGTCTCATGACATTGCATTTCATTGTGAAAGGTTTCTAATGCGACGTAGACAAACAATTACTCAGAAATTTTCTTACTGAGTTAAAACATGTGATGTAGAGATTTGACTATATGAGCTTTACCATAAATATTTTTTTCGACAGCAAGTAATTGCTTGAGCCATATGTTACGCGATGCTTCAAAAACATTCGACCCTAAAAGTTTTCAAACTGCCTGCTAATGTAAAGCGTTTGTGAACGCATGCCAATGCAGTGTGCACAAATAATAATTACTCAGAAATATTTTACTGCGTTGGAACATATCATGTAGAGATTCAACAATTTTTGCTTTGGCATAAATATTCTTTTTTGAAAGCAAGCAACTACTTGACCAGTATGTTCAGTGCTGCTTCAAAAACTTTCGCACTTCTCAGATTTGAAACGGCCCGTTAGTGTAAATCGTTTGTGAACCAATAACGGGATCGCGAGTAATAACACCTATTGTGGTGTAAACAAACACCAATCGAATGATCCCGGATTGTGTTCGTTTCGCTTCCTGCGAACTTCTCTTTCTTCTTTTGAGCCAGTTGTTCAAACCACTGCTTGGCCGCACTAGATCTCAATACAGATGTTGAGCAGCTAGTCGATTGTCTCATCGTCAAGAACGGACAAGCCATGCAGTCCATTGAGAAGTCGATGGATTGGTTATTGGAGGACTACGTGGTCAACGTTTCTTTTGTCTGCGCCACACTCACAGGCCCCAGAGGAGAACATACCCCATTTGTACAAGCAGGAGCGGAAACACCTGACATCCATGGGGAGGCGGTTAAGCCGGACCCAGGTTCTTCTTGGGAAGCTCATTCCAGGGGAATGAGCGCTGGTGTCTTAAATTAAAATGCGGAGACTTGTGGGGTTGTCCACACACTCCGGATTCTATTGGTGATCCATTCCCTGCGTCGCACATATGGTGGTATTGTCAGATGAACTGATGAACTGTGTGCCGGGTACAAATGGGTGTCTCGAGTTGAGACGCCGTGCGTTTGCACTCGATGGACGGGTGACTGTTGAGTGCAGCAGATACCCAGGCTCCATGGCACGGTGTTCCATAGACAGTGTGGCTCCATTATGAGGAAGCTTAGAAGGTTGGACGTCTGCGACGATTGGAAGGTTGTCCGCTGGTGTATTCCGCAGGCATCCGGTCACAATTTGCAAGGCGCCAGGACAGATCCCTGTGGGACACCGTTTTTTAGGCGTCGTACCCTACTTCTTTGCCGTCTGTGGTGGTAAGGGTGAAGCTGCGATTGCCAACCATCTCCATGATCATGCAGACCATGACAAACACAGCTCCAGCCTTCTTCTTAGGCGAAACACTATCCTCGTTATCCTGTGCCAGCAGGATGACGTGATCTATGGCCGACCACCCTTGTCGAAAGCCCGCCTGCTCCCGAGAGAGCAATGGGTTGATGATTGGATCGACACCAGAGTAGATGAGTCTCTCGAGGATGTTAAAGGGGACACTCAGTAGGGATATCGGAACGTTGCTATTTGTTTTTCTAGACCCCAGTGGTTTTTCTGGCTTAGGGTTCGCAACTATTAGTGCTCCTGTCTACATCTTTGGAATTTTGAGTTGTCGCATGCAGGAAATGAAGAAGCCACAAAACCAAGACTTTGGATCCGACCCGGCGTGGAGTATGATCTTCAGGAAAATGGAATCTAATCCCGGAGAATTTTCTGAATTCAGGCGATTGAGGAAAGCAGCAAGTTCCTCCAGCTTCAGAGATACTGCGACCTCAGTTGTTACAATCCTCAGTAAGTCGGATAGCTCCTTGTTGACCAGCCTGTTGGACTCACGAAGCCAGGACCTGTGCGCTCAGTTTTCACGAGTTTCGAGGCGATGGAGTTTGCCAAGATGGGGCACTGGCGAAAGGAGAGTCCAGACCTGCCAGTGAGTTTGTTGAAAGTTCTCCATCCCTTGTGGCTAGAGAGCGAGAAGTCGATAGAATTTTTTGCTTCCTCCCATCGCCACTGCTTTTTCTGCCTGAGCCGAGATGGTAGGGAGAAAGCAGCTCTATCAAAGTCAGTCCCCACTTGGCCTCGGATGAAGGAGCGTTGGAGGGTCTCGCACTCTTTGTCCCAGCATGGCACATAGTTCATCCGACGGCCACATGGGATACATCGTTTGGCCGTGGATAGCAGGCTATCGCAAAAATCCCGGTATGCCCTCTCAATGTTTGGTTTGTTCGGAGGTAGCAATCTCTCAAGGGATTCATCTGTGAGAAGACAAAAGCGCTTCCAACCAGCCTTGCGAAAGTTTCAACACTTCACCGGACCACTGTGGGCAGGAACCTTGAGTGTCGGTAGCGTTATAAGGGAAGGTCAATGTTGTGAACTTGGGAACTTTCCAAGAACACGTCTGTCCGGCAGTCGGCTGTCCTGTCCGAAACTCACGAATGCCAGGTCCGGGTTGCTGCCGACGTTCCGTCAGTGATAGAAGAAAATGACTTCTTCCTTTGTGTGGTACAACAGTCCAAGGTAGTTGGATGCTACCGAGGAGTCCCGGCTGTCACAGTCAGGAGATGTTTTGTTGTACACCCGTTGACATGTTGGCAGTTGAAGTCACCAACACACAAAGACTGGTGTGTGGGAACTTCCTGATGACTGTAAGTGTAAATCGTGAGCGCTGAGGTTTGTAAACGTTATTGATCTTATATTTCACGATGTCTACGCACAAACATTCAGACCCTGATTGTTCTGGAGACTGATCGACCAGTGACCATTCCAACCGCTCATGGACAAACGTGGCAAGGCCGTTGTTCTTGCTCAGGACTGACCCAGCTAGTGAAACGATGGGAATCACTAGCTTCTCTGGAGTTGTGCAGTGGGTCTCCTGTAGGGACGATGATGAATGCCTTGTTCTTATAGGCAACCTCCTCAATGACAGAGATCTTGTTTCTAGTGATCCCGTCGGTGTTCAGCTGGAGTATGTTGGGTCGTGGGTCGTCGGCAGCATTTCTGATGCCGCACCCTGAGAAGAGCGCGTTACGACCCACCCCACACCGAACACATCCCGTGCGGGTAGCAGTAGTTGCTCTCGTAAGGACATGCTCAGTTGAGATTGTAGCGAATGTCGTACAGGAGGGCCACGTGAAGACACCTGTGATCCTCCTAACAATAAAGATCTATAGAGATTTAGAGATCGGTAGAGAAGAACAGAGATTGCTGCCAAGAATAGGTAGCATTGCACCATTGCCGCTCTACTTTCCCATCCCCACAACCCCAAGCACCTGAATGTACGTGCGTAACTTTTTCGCAAACCTCCAACCCTATTTACGTCCAGCTAATAGAAACTGATATATTTTTTCTTCTAGTTTCATGCACTACAAACTTTACATGCTGCTGCTACAAGATAATCACAATATGTTCTGTGATATTCAGATTTTTTCTGCAACAACAGTAACAGCAGAAGCGTTACTTCATTTCAGCATCCAAGAGTTGACATTTGTCTATTGCTTAGGCGATTAGCTAATAAAATTTGCGTTGTTTTTTTGTGCAAATAAAATTCTCCCGTGCATTTGGTGTTCAAATAAACTTTTGCATGTTTGTTTCGTGCTACAATGTGTGCAACAATGGCTTTCTTGGTTGAGTTAGTGCAACAAGAATGTCTATGAAGGTTTTGCATGCTGAAAGGAAATAGTGCGGTAAGTTTTAATCAAATCGAACCTAATCTGTTTGAGTTATTTAGCGATAGGCAAACCACTGCTGAAAACAAGTGCCTTTTAGGACGCAGTCGAAAAGCAGAAAACGTTGTCTAGCACCAGGTGATATAAGAACTGTTATAACTTCTTTCTCTACAATTTTTTACTTGAAAACTTGGCAGGATGCTTCGTAACAGTTATAGCAACCGTTTGTGTAATCTTTACAGTTTTTCCCATTGCTGGAATAGGTACAATAAACTTTCGAAATAAAAAACAACAAAACCCTCCTTGCTTATCATGGTTTTTACTCAAAACACCAGTCCAAAAAAGTAGCAAAATTCTTTTATTTTGTTTTTCGTAAACTACACAATATTACTGACGTTTTTGTGTAGACTTTTTGTTTCTATCGCGCATGGTTTTTCCTCCAGAGCCTTTTCAAGACAACGCCTTGCCCACTCAAGCGTCAGCACGAAAACCATACCGCGACCTAGCGCCAAACAGCAATCACCAATATACCTTGGACCGACGGTTGATGTTATATAGACACCCGCTCCTCGCCTGGGGAGGGAAGTGTGGACAGCAGTCCTAGGAGGTCTCAAAACACCTCTCGGTTTTCATCAACCTCCAACAACTCACCTGGTTCCACACCAAAACGGGTCGGAGGTGCAATAACAGTCATCACAGCACCTGATCCTTGGTCGACATCTGGGATATTTTACGTGGTATTCCAAAAACATGACACAGAAAATAAAGCATGTTTGCATACAACATATGCTTAATCGGAAGAGTTGTTACAAAATAGCTTAATCTTACAATTTTTGAAGAGTTTCATATTTTCATCTGGAATACCCCTGTGCCTCCTATGCGCTATAGGATACAAAAGATAACACGCCAAACTTTGTGGGTCTTCTATGAGATTTATAGAAACCGAAATTCAACCGTGACCTTCGGTAACAACAAACCGAGCCTGTTACGACGCCTCAAGAATGCCGGCACTCAGAGATTTGTTCTGGCACCCCTTCTCTTCAACATCTACACTTCTGAATTGCCAGTACCGTCTCCAGAAAGTATGCAGTCATTGAAGATCAAGCAATCATGCCTGTTGATGGAGAATACCAAGCAGTGGAGGAAGTGTTTTGCAAAAACATGGCAATTGCAGGTGAATACCTCCTGACTTGGAGGCTAAAGCGCAGCACTGCAAAAAGGTGTCAGCAGTCTTCCATCCCAACACAAAGGAACCTAAACGTGAGCTGAATATCACTTCAACAACGAAACTCCGCCTTTTTGCTCCGAGCCTAAATACCTCGGAGAAATATTGGACAAGACGCTCACTTATCGCTGACACGTCGAGTCACTTCGCAAAAAGCTGACACCACAGGTCACACTCTTGAGGCCGCTTACTGGCTCTGACTGGTGTGCTGGGGCAACAACGGTGCGAACAGCCACCTTAGCCCTGCTGCATTCAGCAACAGCTTATTGCGCTCCAGCCTGGTTATCACACCCACTTCACTGATGCTGCCATAAACGAAGTTTCGCGAAGAATGCGTGGATGCCAGCGTCGTGGTTGCACCACCGAACAATCTTCCTGTTCGCGAGGGAATCTAACTTATCGAGCTTTGTCGCAAACTATTTGCACTGTTCATAGAACGTCGGGCCATGAGGTCTGGACATCTGCTCCATCCAACGCCCACATGTTAGTCCAGTGGGAATGCGCCGCGTCTCAAATCGAGACACCCGTTTGTACCTGCTCAACAACAACACATCAGTTTGTCTGACGACAACAACAGAAGTGCGGCGCTCAGGGTGTTTCACCGATGGAATGCAGAACGGTTGGAGAACAATGCGAGACTCCGTACGTTCATCCCCGACATCGGACCAATTATCCTGGAATGGCATTGCCACGAACAGCGGTGTTCGACATAACCGCCTCGCCTGCTTACACAAACGGGTTATGGTCCTCATTGCGGCTTGAATGTGTGGCGAAAAAGTACAGACCGTCGCCCATGTTGTCCTTTATTGTTCAATCCATCGCCTTCTTCACGGCGTGCATGGCCTGACGGTTGTGGATAACGAAACAATCGAATGGCTGCTCAACACCTGCCTCGAGATCTAGTGCAGCCTAGTGGATTGAAAGAACTGGCTCAATCGAATAACGATGAAGAAATTAAGTCATGTACTTTTTTGGTCGAGGTTTATTGTTTTGTTGACCTACAGGGTGAACTTCGCAGTCACCGTAATGGTGAAACAAGGGTCGTGACAAAAGACCTGGTTGAAAGGTGCAAGTCAAGACCTGAATTGAATGGTACCAGGCGATATAAGAGGCCTGAATTGAAATGTGCCATTGTTTTCTTCAGCAATCTCACAAATATTTACTAAAGTTTGATTGCTTGATGGGAAAGTTTTGAATGGAACCATTACTATATTTGGCTTGCATTTGCTGCAAACTACTCAAGCTCTACTGTTTTTCCGTTTGCTCATGCCCGCTTAGGAAGCATTGCTTTTTGTTTGTATGCTGATGCTCACTTAAAATTGTCATTGATAGTATTTTCGGGCGTTATGTTGTTTATTACTTCGGGGTTTCATTTATTTGTTTCAATCTTCTTCGTTTCAGTTAGAAAATACTGTTCAGACTGAACTCGCTCTTTGTTTTTTAAGTTGAAGTGAAATTCCCTGCAATTGCAACGAATGTAACGTTGAATTACTGTGAGTATCAGGGTTGGATTGAGTAACAGTAAAAGCTGTAAGCTTTGAGGCCCTTTCAAGCCTGCAACGTTGGAGTTAAATATCACAGCACCATTTAACCTGCTGGTGCTGGAAGGACGATGTAATTAACCTGTAGATACGAATTCCGAAGTACATCTTGAAAAAATCTATTTGCAATTTGTTGACCTTTTACTGTTGCGAGATCGAATTCGATGCTCTATGTGTGAAACAAGCCCAGTTGATAACGCCCAGTTGCTTTAACATTCCGCTCAAACAGTATTTCAGACGCAACCATGAAACCGGTCATTGTGCTCTAACTGATGTAACCTAAAAGCCATTATGTCAAGTAAACCTGTCTATATTGTCTGTAGAGTCTATATAGACCTGTCTATAGAATCCTTCATGTGCGTGACTGGAACCTTTCATTTGGTCAGGTCGATGTTGCGGTCCATATTGCTTGTTAATTATGTTACAGTATTTTTTGCAATCAAACAGACGTAGAGTTTGTCATATATATTATTCAGGCTATTTCAAATTGAAGGATAATTTGTGGACTTGTTTCAGTGAAAATCTTTGTAATTTATGTATATTAAGGTAACTGATGTACGCAAGATGGCCTTGAGATCATTGCAAATTGATTACACATGGCTCCCACAAAAGCATACTGAGTCCACTGCTGCATACACCGTCTTTTCAGCTTTGTCTACCATCTTCATTGTTACAGGGTTTGATGTCTGATTGTCATACTATCTCTGCAAGAGATGTGATGGACGTCATTTTGCTAACCTTGATCAACTTTCAACACCCGCTTACGGATAGTTTTATGGTCTGAAATAGGAGATATTGAGGGACAAAGAAAGAAAACTCTATTCTGTGTGATAACACCTTCACCGTTAAAGCAAAAACAAAATCTATTTCTTGCGCAAAAATTGGGTGGGATTCTGGTTTGCTAATTCCAATCTTACCACTTAAACGTCGGCTAAGTTTTGGAAATCTTTTATTGAAACACCGAAAAATTGTCAGATTTTGAAATGTTTCACAAATGCTTGAATGGAATTCGCTCCCCTTTGATTGAGATGTCGTGTCATAAGGCTCAGCGCATTTCTTTCTTATTCATGATTCAACAAAGCCTTATGCCAGTAAACGACCATTATCTCTATGCAGCGTTTCACATTGTTCCATAAATGATTGTAATGCGGTGTGGGTCTAAATAAACAGCCTAGCTTTTGTTGCAATGTTTTCTTTTGAAAGAAAAACTTTTACTAAAAGAAAATATATTTTTGCCCACTAAAGAGTTGTCATCCACATACAAAGACTCAGTGTGTAAAGACGTCCCGTCATTTGATTGCCTTATAAATAGAAAAACATTACTTCGTAGTCGCGAAGAGCGCTGATTACGTGCGGGGAATGTCTTCTTTTCCAATAAGACATTATGTGTCAATTATTATTATATATAACATTGGCAAAGCTAGTGTTGCAAGTGTTTCCCTTCTATCTTGTGCACTCCATCGCGTTATTACCTGTCCAAGACGTACTCGAATAAAAGTGGCAAGAACAATCTTATATATCAACAAAGCAGAAGGTGAACACCATATTAGGGTAATATTTACTGTAAGCATATCCATAAAACTAAGTGGTCCAAAATTTTGAAAAACAAGTTTCTCACCCTGCAACAGCTTACAATTTGGAAACAAATCAAGTTTGAATTCCTTGCTTTATCAGGTATGAGAGGATGAGGTTTTGTGTAAAGCAACTTTTTGCTGCAGATGCGTTAATCACTTCTACTTTAGTAAAGATGTCAGAGGAAGCACTTCATTCCAGCTACTCTCTATTAGTTCAAAAATTGATGTGGTGTGCATCACAACCTACTCCATTATTTCAAGAATTCCTGTGGTGTGCACAAGAGCCCAGTTAAATTGCACAGTGGTAATGTTTTCTCCGTCTGTTCTGTGCTCGTTTCACCAACCTATAAGATGAATTAAAATTGTTGACAATAAGTTTAAAAAGTAAACCCATCCTGGAGACGGATCTTCTGTGGGAGAATGAATGGATCCGGATTCGTTGTCACTTGGAGATCTACAGCCAAAAATCGTTTAATTTTTTTCCAAAAGCATTGCATTTTAGCATGCTCGCTATCAAGCATATTGTTCAGTATAGGCAAAGATCTACAAAGAAATAAAGCCAATAAAAAATGCAGTCAAACGTTTCAGGATATTAGCTGCAAGTGAAGAAGTTAACAAAACTTTGGGTTTGAAGTATATATTGTTAATCTTTGGTTCTTTGCTAAAGCAATCCGTATTTGTTAATAAAGACCTGAATTAAATCACACAGTTTCTTGTGTTTCATTTTCAGCAAAAATGCATTTGTGCCAAAAGTCGGAAAAAAACGAAATACATGTCCTGCGCTTTTGCATCCACTTGTTAATTAACTTCTGTTCTCTTTCATGTGGACATTTTCATTCTTTTTTTGATTTTCTTGCATATTAATGACTTGACTGTCTCGTAATGAAATGCATGTTTGACTTTATGTTAACTATGTCATATTTTGCATGTTAGTCTACCTCTCAAAGGACCACAAGGCACTATAGTGGCTTTGACTTTGTGACGTCAAAACTTCCCAGCCAATAGAGCTAGAGAGACCCAACCGATAGAACTGCTCAAACTTTTAAAGAAGCAAATTCAACCAGGTTCGATGAAAATAATCCGGGAAATTTTGTGTTTGAACATTTTTGTTTTGACATCACGACTGATGTTGATTTTTGGCAAGTTATTGCCAAAAAACAATAATTACTCATTCAATATCAGAACGAATCCCCAGGGTATTATCTAATTATATTGGGCTATTTTGGCCATAACTCGCCAACCACAAATTCTAGAAAGCCATTCGTGTGCTCTAAAGATGTGGATTTTCTCCTAGTTACTTTTAAAAAGAAAGAGGAAAGAAATTGCCCCTGGAACGTGTTTACCATGCCCCGATGCATCACCAGAAAACCCTTTGACCTGCCTAAGTTGTGTCGTCCCCAAAACATTGTTCAAACTCAGAACGTCCCAAAAGGCGAAAATATAAAACTTTCCGTATTTTCTTAGAGAGTTTAAAAAGCTCTCTAGCTTCATTGGCTGACGAGTTATGTTCGAACGTCTGCTTACCCAAATCGGGCCTGTGCGGTACTTTTCAAAGGGTTACGGAAATCAAAAAAATGCTAGTGGGTTTGAGCTTGACTGCATTACCCCATTGACACCAGGACACAGAAAGACCTGCAAACAATGCAGTGCACAACCCATGCTGAATCAAAAATGCAGTTTTTCACATGACTAAAATATGCTTTCACATTTAGAATGAGTTGTTGTTGTCTTAGTTTTCTCATGTTATTATTCACCTTGGCGTCATGTAGGCTACGACAAACAATGAAAAAGCATTTTCGCAATTTCTGATGACCGATTTCAGGTCACTAGAACGCGGTAACTGACATTTATTGTGCAAAGAGTAGTAGAGTACCATATTTCTAAATCAGTTTGTAACAAACCAGAAATGCAATATTGGGGAAATCCTGTTGCGAATACTAATATGGAATTTGTTAGGTGTAGAACAAAACTTTACTTTCTATGTAGGACATTTCAAATTAACTTTACTGGTACCTAAAGCATTTAGCATAGCGGGGACAAAATCTTTAAATAAAACCTAAACATTCGTCTGTACTTCTCACGTTTTTTATGTTGTTAATCCATATAGCGACAGGAAATTTTACTAAACGAAAATGCAACACCTGTCATCAAACCTNTGCAGCAATTCACTTGTGTGCAATTCAATTCACTTAAGATAATTTCTTCTCACCTTTGGTCAAGATGTGCTTCTGTCTAATAGATTTTCGAATCTGGAAGCAACGAAATTTTCAACGATATCTTTTCAATGATTCAATTTCAGTTTCCGAAGCAACCAAGATGCGAAAGCTATCTTGAGAATCTTTGGAGATCCAAGCAATAACGCGTCCTACTTGCGTTCACCACAGCTTGTACTACAACTGTTTACAATGCCTCACTCAAACATCAAACAAAGTTGTCTTTGTTTCTTCAGTGTAATTGGCACATCAGCAGGTCAAATGAGCCATTGTTCGCAAAGGAACTGTTGTTGAAAACAATTAGGTATGGCACGCAATGTGAATTTTCTCAATATTTAATTCCATGCTATAAAGTAACAGCACTTCTTTTCCCAGGGTTCAATTTTATCAACATGCTGGTACGTACAAACAGTTATCAACATTTTTGATGTTACTCCTAAAATGATAATTTGAACTAACTGCTGAAATTTAATTTAAGAAGTATACTGTAGAAATTCATTGTAATTCCGAAGTCACAGATTTACTTCGTTTAAATCTCTTTCATTTCATTATTGCGTCAACGTCTAAAAAAGAGATTTCTAAAGAGACACGATTTATCTGACACCTTGCTTGCTGTTGCTATCGCCCTGAAAGAAATGTGAGATAGTTTGATTTAGTTCCTTCTAGATCTTAGCTCCCAATCACAATATGTTTCTATTGGCTAAAATCTAGACGTGCAATTAAGAACATTGTTTCACGACTGTTAAGAAGAAAATCAATATCTGCAATGAGGAACGTTAAGCATAATTTCACTTAACCGCAATGCTGCAAAAATATTCCAAAACCGGGAGTTGAAACATATTGAAAAATTGCAAATCCAATCAGAATTATAAGGTTTTTGCAAAAGTTGTCTTTGCTGTATAAGAAGAGTTTCAAGTGCAGTGCAAACCTTACAAAATGTTTTAGTTCCCAGTTGAAACTCTCATATTCACAAAAGTTGGCATCAATGTTATTCACAAATTACCTTTTTCAGTTTTAGAAAACTGATGTAAATTTTACCTAAATATTTGATTGCGAAAACAGGAAGCAAGAAACTGATATATCGAGTCAAGTTGCAGCAAGATGGACATGATTTTCGAAAACTTGCCTTAATATATTTTATTTGAAGAGACAACGGAAAAACAGCAAAGGAAGGTTAAGGTATTGGAATGCAGTCTTTCTATCAACATTTTGATAACCAGACACGGAAATTAAGCGGATAATTTCATGTAGACAGGAGTGTCCTGTAAGCTGATCTCACTAGTTCAAAAAGCAAAGTATTAATATCTTTTAATCCTTATAGGTTTAGGTGCTTTCCCCATTAATTATTACTTAACATGAGTCGCTAGAGCCCCGTGTCTTATATACTGGCAAGCGAATAGGACATCGGCAAATTGGACATTTTTTGCAATAGCATCAATATCACTCACAAACTTGATAAACAAAAGCTCGGAAACTAAAAACATTCAAAACATTTAAGGAATGCTTGCATATTACGAAGATTTTGACGAACGTAAGTTCAAACACGAAAACATGTAAACTCTCCATGTAGGTAAGAACAGCATGAAAAATCAGTAACAAGGTGCTCAGTGACTCTGTGCAGTACGAAAAAAGCACAGTGACATTTTTATGTTCGTTGCAGCATGGTTCACCATAGTTTTGGTAAACAAAGACTGATAATTGATAAAAATTTGGTAACAAACTAAAAACGTATGTTTTACCAAATTTATGTTTTTTGGTCAAAACGTTTGAACGGGAAATGTTAGAAAGCTAATCAAAGGCTCAAAAGATCTTGATTATAGCCTAGTTGCAACTGACACCTGAGGAAAATAATTGTCTCTTGCGGTTGGGGCCCAGGGCCCGATGACATGGGCCAAAAAAGCAAAAACCGACCGCACTGCCCCACCTATGACGTCACCCACAAAAAAAACGAATCACAAAACTTTCAAAAATTTTTTATAATCCAAACTTGAAGAAGCGCCGCATCTTTTGAGGGTTTGAAGCTCAATCGCCTGGTGTGTACTCTTGTTGATATGGTGGTTTGTTGTTGGCGCTTTATATCTAAAATGGTCTTGTAGCGCCACCACTGAGTTTGTGCAATTTCTGGTTTCTTTTTGTGCTCTGGGTTGGTGTGTACTTTGTGGTGAGATGTTACCTTGCTTCGCTCGCAAATTGCGATTGGACCCTTAAGCAATCTC
>JGI24159J19872_10009300_pt1 | contig 12876 bp, 6 predicted proteins | sample Ectturendosymbi4_FD_19872 | JGI IMG/M metagenome (IMG submission 19872)
TTTTTTTTTTTTTTTTTTTTTTTTTGTAAAAACATGCATAACTTCAACTTAAATGTTGGGGGCCTTTATTAATTTTTGTTTTGTTGTCGTTAGGGATCCATGAAAAATATGTGCTCCGATTTCAGAACATGCAGAAAGGTCAATCCCAACAAATACAGGTAATATGTCCGAGAAAACTGGCACCATTCATACTGTACGTAACTATAGATAGATACTATCATTGCCCTTCCAAACGCATTGCAACTTTTCGAAAAAGTTTTTTGAATTTTCTGTGATACAACAATACCACCCACGAACAAGGAAGCAATGCCGTTAATGATTTCGAAAGCTTGTTTCTACAGAGTAAAATATAATAGTAAACACTTTAATGAAATAAAAAAGGACCAAGAAATAGGCAATATGTCATAAAATCATTCATTCATTTCCGAACCTTTTCAGAAAGGTTGCGGGGGCAACAGTTAAAAAAGGTCCCGAAAGACCTTGAGCATTTAAGTTACTTCAGCTTGGTCTGTTGGCTTTAAATCAGATCAAGACTCGAACAAACTAGGTCAAAGGAGTAATCATGCTTCCTGGTTGTCGGCCGTACTACGGAAATTTTATACCATAAATCTAAAATTTATCAAAACCTCAGCTTTGCTGCACTGGCCCTAAACGTGAATCTGAACCAACGATGCCCTGTATAGCTTTCAAGTTGCGTAACACTAGTCAGTGGTTTCGGTTTCACCTCGTGCAAGGATGCCAGAACTCGCCTCAAAGCGTACTGTTTTCTAAGGGGTTTTATCGACGTAACCTTTAGTTTATGCTAATTCTGTTACAAATAAATTTGTCAATAACTGCATGGCATGCCTCGATTAAAATCTGGATATCGAATTCAAACTTGTTAGATACATGTCTACTGTTCTTCAATGTGGTGCGATGAGCAAAACCCTGCAAGATCTGCAACTGAACATATAATAGAACCAGCTTCTCATAACAACGTTTTTGTCTTTAGTGACTCCATGCATCACTTTATGTGAACCAACCTTGAAAATAAAGAAACTGTTCAGATTTTACTTGAAACAATTGGGTAGAAAAAATTTTGTAATACGTTGTCAACTAAAAATACTACACAACTGTGCTGAAGCAAGCCACGCATGTACATCAGCAAACGTTTTTAGCTTGCTTCTGGCGTTACCTGAGATCTATTTTAACAATCATCTACAACAACAACGCTCAAAAGATCAACTTTATACTAACACCAGCATTAGCGAAATAGTAGCAGCATTTCAACCATCTTCTGCCGTTCGCTTTCTTCTTTACTACTGCCTCGTCAAAGCAAATAACGCTGGAGCAGCTACAACAGACAAAGCATCAGCAGCACATTACTCTGCAGCCAGGCATGAAATCGTAAGGAACCGTGAAATCGACCAAACCCTCAGACGCTCATACATGTTACGCTTTGGGAATCTCGTTCACCGTAAGCAGCAGTTTAGCGGTGGTGCGAATTGAACTCTAGCACATACCTGAAGTCACTCATTAGTGTTTAAAGCTTGTAGAATTAAAAGAAACGAAAGCAATCTGTCATTAATGAAATATATGACCGTCAAAGTTCTAGCAATTTTGCTGTTCTATTGTTGAATTTGCTCACATAAAAAGTTATACTGGTACAGGTATAGAAAAGTTATGCAAGACTCGGAGACTATCCTTCCGTGCGCACTGGAACTAGCTGTCTGCGTGATGCAATGGAACACCAAGACTCAATATGCTTGAAATCATGGGCACAATTAGGTGGGGGGCACTGGGGACGCGTCCCTCCACTTTTTCAAATACCCCCATATTTTTCTTTTCAGGTTTAGTAATATATTGGTTCCACACCAAGCTGTCCCCCTCACATTTTACAACAAAATTGCGCTAATGCTTGAAATAGAGCACTTGGTTTTCTTGTTTTTTTAATTTGTTCACCTATAGTTGCATTGTTAGGAAAGAAGTTTGTTTTTATATTTTTTTCCTAGAACAACGGTAATATTTCGAGGCACTTTATCAGCAAAAGAAAAAAGAGATAAACACTAAGCCCACGTATGTTTATGCAATTCAGAATCAAATAAATTGTTTTGGGTGATCTGTAAAACACCCAGTCTTCCTTCACCTTTTACAAAAAGCTCACTTCCAAGCAGGTCATGAATGATCAGTAATACTCTAAAAGACATGGAAAGCTTTTTGTGAAATTGAAAGATTTTAGATACAATGTGCGGACCACGTAACTGAAAAGGTTTGACCAATAAAAACAAGTAAATCTGCAAGTTATGGATTTGGAAGAGGTAAGCATTCACCAAAAATAATCACTACTTTTTCAAAAGTTAACATGTTTTTTGAAAAGTGATAAACATGACGCATGTGAAAATCTGACATCAAGCCAACGTTCTTGCAAGACAAACGTTACATATGTTTTTCTGCAAACAAGATAACCAGCTATCAAGCTTTCAAGTCACCTTTCCTGTTTGCCACAGCAAACAAATTCACATCGTTGAGCGAAATAGCCTTGTTTCGTTTGGTTAGTGAATGAACTTCATAAACCAAGCGTCAGAAGCACCGTCACGCTTGGGGTACGCTGACGTTCGCTCAGGTGTAGAGCTATAACAGCCCTTCACAGAAATTTTACAGTTGTAAAGGTTTACCAACTTCACCAGCATTGCAGAGAAGGTGAAGAGTAGAAGCTGGTCCCACGCGGAGGTGTCTTTGTGAACAACTGCCTAAATTTTTACATGAGGTAATTTAACACCGATGAAGTCTTTGAAACATTCCTTCTGACCCATACTCTGTCTCAGTTTGTAATTTGCAAGGGACGTAGGTCAAAACTCTGCAACAAGATTCTTGAAAAATACAGATGGAGCAACAGATATGCTGTAGTTCAAGGCTTTCCTTGCTGAACAACTTTGAAACGGCACAATCTGACCTCTCTATTAATAAAATAGAAGCTACAGTTTGAATTCACAAATGATCGCACTTAACTTAATTGCAAACATACGTAGGCTACGTATCACACTGTTTAAATTTTTTACTGCAATTTGATGAAATGAAAACCAATGGAGCAAATAGTTATATTTTGCTCATATCGTTCAATGCAACACAATACTGATTCAACTTTAGCAATGCGCAGACTATAGATGTAAACAAAGCTGCTGTTTGACTCACCTTCACGTCTTCTGAGCCGTTGTGAAATTAAGTAAAGAGCGAGAAGCAACAGAAACACAGCCATTGTCAGTCCGACCGCAGATGCTATATACGGGGATACTGGTTGCGAGCAGTTCAGCTGAGCTTGCGCTGGTGCGATGCAGATGGCGAGCGCCCACCACCGCAAGATGTGACATATCATATCAGTAGGCGAGAGCTCCGCATATTATTTTCTAAAAACTGTATGAAGGATGTTGATAAAATGAACACAGAGAAAATTTAAATATACCGGAACTGAAAAATTTCCACATCTGCTTGCTTGCAATTTTTCGAAAAGATATGTTGCGTGACTGGTGCAGTGTGGTGAACATTCTTTTATTTTTGAAAGGGCATATTTACGCTGTTGATTTGGTTCGATTCAACCCTAGCAAACTTTTGAAAAAAATTTGAGAAGATATCTATTCTTTTCCAGTGTAAAATCCACCGTTAATTGGCAAAACAATTTACGCTACTTTCTTAAATTCTAAACCATTTTAAATGGTCAAATAATTATTTGAAATCGGAAGCCAGCCTTTTATCAGTGATAACCAACTACCAAAATGGGCTATTTTTGTTCCTACCCAAAATATTTTTATCCACAGCGATTTGTGCAGTAGCAACAAACATCTGATTTATGTATTTCTCAATTTAGAAGGTTTGGAGCAAGTTACCTTACATTGCTTATGTTTCTTACTTTATCTCTGTTCTAACGCCCCAATCAAAGGAATTAGTAATATAGATAAAAAAGGGGAACATTTAGACGCTATGAAACAATACAGAGGAGTTTTGAGCACATGTAGACAATAATACAGGAGTCTTGAGCATGTGCAAACAATAACAGAGGAAAAGGACATTTTCAACTGGCGTCAGCGAACCTTACTCCCGTTTCCTTCGATAACAGCATTTTGTAGTTTGGTTATTAGTAGTGATAAGTACTAGTTAACAGCTCGGCAGCATGTGCAGTTGAGTTTTAACCTTGTGTTAAATAAGCCACTTAAACGTTTTGAGTTACTGATAGGAATGTTAAAAAGTCGGCCGAGAGGATTTATGGGAGGTTTTTGCTGAAAGCCATCCAGGACGTTATTGATGGCGGTGGTTTTGGTTTCGTTGGGAAAAGCTTACTTTTTTGCAGAATCTTTCCACGAGCACGGTATCAAAAATGTTTCTCTCAATTTAATTGCAACATCTAGATTCTTAAGGTATTTTGCGCTCTACATTGCAAAATCTTTATTCGTTTCTGGAAGTGATGAACTGAACCACATAGAGAAAAGAAACTAGTACCCCTTCTCTATTCTTCATAGATGAGCAAGAAATAGGATTAGATGTGTGCATACCATATTCGGGTGCTAGCTGTTTGCGCAGAAAACAAAAATGATCAACTCATAAACAAATTGCGTCCTGCGCATGAGGTCCTTGTGACGCATAAGAACTCTTGAAAGCAGTGGTGAAACATACAAGCTTTTTAAAGGCTAATGGCTTTTCTTGCAAGATTTGCTTTTTTTTGTTCGAATTGTGTTTTTTCAGCAGCTGCAGTAAAAAAAAACTGTTTTTGAAATGATTAGTTTACGGAAACATTTAAATTCTAAGCCAGGTATCGCCAAATAAGGACTTATAAAGTAACCCGAGAGCCGCATTATGACCTGACCCAAAAAATGACGATACCTGAACCTTACCAGAAAGACCTTTTACGTCTTATTTCAGGCGAAAACGTATCATGAGTTATAGGTGAATAATTTCTAGCCGTCTCTACGTTAGTTTGAAAGGAACTTGTTCACTCGCTAGACGAGAACTTACCGGTGAGGAAACTTAATCACGCAAATTCTAATTTGAAAATTCCCAGAAAGCATCGCGGTCAGCATGTTTGAGACCAATGCTCTAAACTCAACTGATTTTATACACTTGCAAAATGCTGTTTTTTTGGATTTGTTAAAAAATTCTTCTCCAGAATTTAGACCTGCATCTTCACAGTGTTTCCTCTTTTCATGAAATACACGCAAAAATATGTGAAAACCCATCTTCTGTCGGAATTTTTCAAGTATTGACCAACAAATGTACTTATCATGCAACTGTTAGTTTTTTATATCTAAGAGTATACAATCTCTTTCAGACAAAGGTGTAATATCACTTTCCGTTCAGAGTACAGCAGGCCCGTAGCCACGAGGGGCATTCGGGTGCAATGGCTCTCCAAATTTTTTTGTGCCCGGAAAATTTGCGTTAAACATATAACAAAAAAAAATTCATGCCCCGTAAAAATGTATTTTTACCCCAAACCTTAAAACCTGGCTACCCGTCTGGTGTATAGTACATAAGTACGGCTCTACGAAAACGCCCGCACAGGCCATACTGATGGCCGGCACATTTTTGGCCATAAGTCGTCAGCCGCTAGCGCTAGAGAGCTGCTCAAACCTTCTACGGATTCGGGAAGTCTTCTAGTTTCGATTAAATAATTTTTTCAGTTTTGGGTTTAGAGCCATGATTTTGACTCCAGATTTGCTAGAAAGTCAATCAAGGGCTCTAAAGACTCGGATGTTAGCCTAGATTCCAAAAAAACTTGAGCCAAAAAATGGCTCATTGGATTGGCGCCCAGGGCCAGGTAAAGTTGGCCAAAAAAACGCAAAACACCCCCACTTATGACGTTACCCACAAAGAACCCCAAACCCAAATGAAAAAAAAATTTTTTCGATCAAACTAGAAGAATTCCCGAATCCGCAGAGAATTTGAACAGCTCTCTAGCTCTAGCGGCTGGCGAGTTATGGCCAAAAAAGTACCGGCCACCATAGTCGCCGGCGCGGGTGTTAAAGGGTTTAAAACATCTTTCTAAGCAATCAGCTAGGTTTTGTTAGATCAGGGGCGGATCCAGGAAAGCGATCATCCTCCCCTAAAACCTACAAGAGTAACTTTATTCACCATGATTTTGCACAATTCGGAAAACAGCAATCGCAATATAAGGTATTTTGCCGTCCATTTTTTTGTCACAGCAGTGTTGTGAAGTGTACGTCATCTCTCTTACACTAGTGAACCCGCAATAAGACTTGACTACCAAGAAATCGCCCCCCAACCTTACTGGCTGGATCCGCCTCTGTACTAGACACAATACAAGACTGCCGAGCTAAAAGCAAACAAAATGCAATAAGTCTATAAAAATTTTACATTGCAACATACCAGTATTTTAATTTCGTTCGCGTACGACTAAAGTAACTAGTTGTGGCCCGTAAGGCCTTTACCCTTTTCTGCACAGGTTTGGAGTATGTAAAGTGTGATGTAAGTTTTTACTAAGTTTCATGCTGACTACCTTTCTAACACGAAGACTTTTTAAGGTTTGGGGCAAATCACTTTAAGGAAATAGCATAGCTTTTACATATTCTTTCCTGCAAGCAGTTTTCCGGTGAGCAGTTTTACCGCTTGCTTTTGTTAAGTCTCCACGCGTACCATCATTTTTTACTGAATGCAAAGCAGAAAATTTAATTTGATCTTGCAGTAGTTTGCAAATTACTAATTTGTTACAAGTTATTTTGGTAGCAATTTAAAAACCTTTCAAACATTCCTTTTCTGTACATCAAAAATAATAGTTGGCAGCTTGCAGCAATATTTTCTGATTGCGTTTCGTTAGCTGTCGTAGAAAAGTACTGGCGAATATTTACCTCAACTAAATGATTTCTGAAGAGCATCGCGTAACATTGGACGACTTTTCTCGATTTCAAGCTTTTTTCAATTCTGTTCGCTGCGGTAAGTCAGCCATGCGCGCAAAACCACGCTAGGAATGCGGAATCGCACTTCTTGCGCTGCTAAAAGAGTCAAAGATCTTTTCAAGCCGGCCAAATGTTCTCGTCGAAGCATATCATATCTTGGTGCTAAAGGCTTGTGCTTAACACAAATCGCTGGGCCAGAACTAAGACACAAATCGCTGGGCAAGAACTAACTGCCAATTGCAGTGCCCACTTCATAATAGTGTACTCTTGCATATGCTAGCGACATTTTTACGTAACGGTAAATGTTTGTTTAGCTTTTTGTTGTAATTTTTCCGAATCATATTATGTTTAAATGCAAGGGACGAAGCTTCTTACATTATTTTGTGTCTTAAAGTGCACGTAAAAATGATTTTTGCTTTCAGTTTCTCCCTTTACTTTGTTTGAAACTAACTGTGTGAAAAGGACAGAAAAACATAAAAGCAGTCTGACATGTTGTTTGTCCTTTGGTACCTAATTAAGCACATGCTCACCTTAGCTTTCGTCTTAAAGGAGTTACGGGTAGTAGGTCGTGCACAGTACAGTGATGCAACCAACATAAAGCTTGATGCGCAACTTTGGATAGAGAATATCGGCTTCCAACAATGGATAAGTCACTCAAGAACCTTAAAACAACAACAGCAAAATGCTCTCAAGAACTAAGTGCAGAACATCACTGTTGATCTACAACACAGCTTCTTAAAAAAAACTGTACAACCTTTGAAACTGACGTCTACCAAGCTTAAACAACGATATTGTTTTCTACTTGATTCCTGTATGGTTGATGGGTGAACGGCGTTATAGTTGGGGCGTTGTTAAAGTGTTTTGCTCCTATCAATGTTGATTGTATGCTAACAGCTATTCTATAATGAGCTATGGCTAACCACTTTTTGTGCTCTTGTGTTGTCCGATTGTACCGGTGATATACTGTAGACCACGAATCTGCGATAACAAAAATATTATTATTATTTATTTGCAAAACGAATCTGTTGTTTGTATTTTTGAAGAAACCATCAAAGCTTCAATTCATTTCTGCACTTCAACTTCATATTTTGACATTAAGCCACGTATGAATGGTTTATCATCCCACCACTGTATATGATCCCTCTAGTGTAAAGTCTCCTTTTTGGAGACTTTAATGCACACGGTGCAAACGAGACTACAGAAGGATGTGATTGGTCAAAATGGTGATGCTGACATAAAAGGCAATGGAATGCTCCTTCTCTGTAACAAACCCCAGTGTATTATGAACAATTTCTTCCAACACGTAGATTTGCACAAGTACAACTGGTGCAGAGTTCCTTGGGACAACAGACTCTGAGTGAGTTCTAAATCGTTTCAGCTGATCTCCTCCAATCAGTGTTAACTGTTTTTATTAAAAAGGATGCACGACTACAGAAATGTGAACGACTCACCACCTGGTAGTTTGAACTACAGTGCAGAATAAAACCGGGCCCAAACGAAGGTTTAACCCTAGGAGGTCTTAATGAAGAATCTGGGAAGCCCAGGTGCACAAGAAAATAAGAAAGATATTTGCAAAAAAACTATCGTCCTTATTCCGAGAGCTTCTGGGAACAGCGGCTGACGAAGAAGAGATGTGACCGTTGTTCAAAGCAGCTGTTTTTCTATTAGCTGCTTGGGTATGAATGACTAGACTGAATGAAAGGTAGCAAAACAGTAACACAGTAACCCTGAGATGGGAACAGGAATTGAAAGGTGATATTCGAGCAAAGAAAGTAGCCTACATGGCCTTGCTTCAGAAAAGGCCCAACGTTCACTGCATTCCCAATATATTAAGGCGAGAAAGACCTTAAACAAAGCTGTGAAGTTCCAAACTAAATCTTGGGAAATGGGTGAACTTAAACTGCATTCCAATCACTCGAAAGTAAGGATGCATATAATGGAATATCGAATCCTATGCCTTCGAATCCTTCAATATTCGAATCCAAAAGTCAGAGTTTTTCCGAATATTTAGATTCTAAATAACTTTAAATTAAATAAACGTGAAAAATTGCATAGTTGGCAAAACAAATAATTTCAATAAATTTTGTATTGACACACTTTATTTGCGCTCCTGAGTAAGAGAAAGAAACACTCAACAAGCTCACCGCACTGCGTAGTGACGGAACAAGCTAATTAACTGGTCGTGTGATCTCTCATCTGCGTTCTAAACCTCTGCATGATCAGTTCATTTTGCTCCTAACAAGTTATTCCGGAACAGGATTCGATATTCTGAATTCGAAATACAGATTCCGGAATTTTCCGGAATCTCTAAATGTTCCATAATGCACATCCCTACTCGAAAGTCAACAATGTGTCCTGAAAAACCACCCAGCGTCTCAGTGGAAAAAGATTTAATGGTGTTAGATCGATCAAAGACCAAAACGGTGCCTTCTTAACTATAATGAAAACGTACTTGGCAGGTGGAGAGAAAATTTAAAGAATCTTTTGAAACAGTCACTCTAAAACCTTGACACACTCGACGTGCACCATCCGTGTGACAGTATTATCAACATGACCGAAGTATCTAATGCTGTCAAGACATTGCAAGTTGGAAATGCTTCCCGACTTCACGTTATGACGAAATCCGATCTGGAATGATTAAAATCTTGGCGAGAAATAGTTGGCTGAATTGCGTGTACCAAGGTTCTTGGTGTTCTTGAAAAGCAGGGAAAAAATGGCAAACTGGGGAGATTATTCCCATACACAAGAAAAGAGACAAGAAAGAATGCGCAAAACACCTGTCAGTTCCTATTTTATCACTGCCGGAATAATTATGCCAAATGTCTTGCAAAAGGATGCTGTAAGATAACTGAATCTAAGCAGGAGGATACACAATGCAAGTTTCGTCCTGAAGCCGATGAAGTTGTCACTGCTGAAAATATCATGATCAACCGTTCGCCTATTGCGAACGATTTGATTCTCGCTTGCATTTTCTCAACACAGCCTAAAACTTTCTCTTGGCCGGTTTGCATCTTATGTGTAATCACGTTGGAATAAAACTTAGCACTAAAAGGTTCAAGATGTCACGCTTGTCTAGAAACACAGGCTAGCGTGAGATGCTAGCAAGCAGCAGTAGGTTCGGATCTTCAAGTTTTAGTTTTGTGTGGTTTTGTTCGCGGCTGATGAAAGGCAGAATAATTAGATTAACACACAGATTGGTAAAGTAAATGCAATATTTCCGTGAGCTTCAACGCTATGCGTTCACAAAATGGGAGCTTGCACGCAGTGGCGTGCAGAGGTGTGGTGATGCCCGGGGCGCCTGCTTGATTGGATATCCCCTACCAAAGCCTAGTATTAGCAGTGGTGTATGGCGGTCATTGCTACTGGATATACGCTGTTTGTGACGTCACAATTTGATCTCATATTCAGGCTTGCAACCAACGTTTTGGCGAAGTTTGTTGACACAACATGCGTATTTAGGGACGCCGGGGCAGCGGTAGGGCAGGGGGGAGCAGTAAAAGAGATGAGGGCAATTGGAACTTATAAAAAACAAGAAAATCGTTACCAATTATGTTTGTTTCTGTTCATCAACAACGTTGACCTCAAAAATAATAACAAAATTATGGAAAATCATTCTGAATTTTCTGGGTGCCCGAAAAGCTGCAATAAAGTTATTTCAAGTCGGTCTCGATAAACTACGAAATTACCTATGATGCTGTTATGAAAAGCAGTGGTGTTGGAGGTGGGGGTGCAAGCCCACCCCCAAAAGGTCTGATTTGATGAAAATCTTGGCAAAAGCCCTGAAAATTCGGGTAAAAATGGCACCCAACGTTGCTTGTGTCGCTGTAATGAACATAAATTATCAGCGGTATCCTCAGACAGAGCAGTTCACAACTGCAAAAATATGCGGCAACGCGTTAAAACAGGGGAATAGAACACACGCAGTGCTACGTCAGCGCAGTCCGCAACTGCAAAAATACAAGACTGCGCGAATGTCCCGTCGAATAGCAGTCGATCAGAAGGTATGCGGCTGGGATGGCGGACACCCTGGGTTGACAGTTTGAAATTTGCCAACTACACATACTGTAGATTGAGAATGCGCGTGAAGTACGCAAGAAATTTTCGTTTTTTATTACGTGGCTGTTGTGTGTACAATTACTAAGGAGAAATAATAGATACGGGCTTGTGTGAGCCATTAGGATTAGTCCGCCTGAACTGCCAGTTAATGACGAATCTCTAAACGAAGCACATATTGCAAGAACAGGTGTGCAACTGTATTAGCACAAAAGACGAAACGGGAAACTAGTGATGCATCATAAAATCAGCTAAATTAAGCATGTGGAAATTGGACAGTTTTGAAATTTGGCTCAGAAATAAATTAAACGTCCATAATTATCTTCAGTATTATGTAATTTGACCCAACCAAAAAAAATCACTCGTTTTTTTAAAGCCCACTTAAAAAAAGCAATAAAACCCACCAAAAATCCCACTCTACTTTTCCTTTGCAAAATGTACTATGAAGTAAAAAGTAAAATAAGCAGCACACTTGTACAGTTAGCTGCAAACTTTTTTTGATGAAACAGAACGAACAGCAACGAAATTTGATCGACTTGAAAAAACGAAAAGAATAATTCGAACAGTTTTGAGTGAATTCTACTGGTTATCTTCTTCAGCTCTGTAAAATCGGTATATTTTAATCAATTTTTCTGCCTTCTCTGCATCGAAGCTGTTTCTGATGTTGGCCTGTGCCAAACCATGTATTGAGAAAATATACTATATAGATACTGAACTAGCAGGGCATGTACATAAACTTGACGTGAAACTGCAGATTTTGTGTGGGAGTAGCTTTTCTTTGTTTGCTGTGCGCATTCTTGCCAAGCCTTATCACTTGAGTAAACTGACCAACAACACTTTGCGAAGACAAAGATTGGGTACATTCCTTTGCCCTCAAATTAGAATGCCATATTAGCTATAACAAGTTATGATTGTGTAATTCTGCAAACGGTGATATTGCATAATGCAATGAAAACAATTCAGAATGGGGTTTTTGTGTTTCTTTCAAAAAAAAACCTGTTTCATAAAAAAAACGGATTTAAAAAAAAGTTTTTTCTCCACCCTGACTATCTTGTAATCCTTTTTTGAGATTTTTCCTTGATTGCACGAGCTGGAACAAGTCACGGTGCTATCAGTTTGATTGGGTGTGCGACGCACACCTAGAGTAAAGTTACCTGGTAATGAAGAAGCTGAGAATTACTGGCATATGAATACGTAAAAACTGTGTGGACAACAAAACAAGTTTCGAAAAGTTAAATCCATTCAGCATCAGCATTTTCCTATTAGTAGACTTACAATAGGAAAAATCATCTAGTTACAGCATTTAAATTTTTGTAATTTCATTTTTTGGATTCCCCCTGCCTTGGATGCCCGGTGCCGGCGCCCCGTTCACCCCCCCTCTGCATGCCACTGTTTGCACGTACTGCAAAGTTTTCAGTTGTTAATGGTTTTTGGTTTTATCCTCACAAACAGTCATGAATCTTGAGTAGTGGCCAAAAGATTGCTATCTCAAGTACAAGCGGTAGAGATGAAATTTTTACAAAAACTTAACGGCGTAATGCTATAAAACAAAGTACACAGCTATTAAATTCATAATTCCTGCTTGTCGAGCCAATAAAAAACTGAAAAAACAGAATGTTGATCTTGAAAACCAAGTAACTAATTAGGAAATCGCAAGAAATGACTTGGAACAAAATGGTCGCAGGGAAAATTTGGAAATTCAAGGTGTTGCAATGGGTGATGATCAAGAGACACCACAAGAAGTGGAGAAGAAATTTTTTCTCTGTTTTTCAACATGTGGATAAACATCTTGAAAAAGATAGTATTGATATCATGCATCGATTAGCATTCGGAAAGAATTAGAAGATTGCGTGAAGTAGGAGATTCATCCCAAAGCTTTTCGTCTGACACTCTTCAGGGGATATCGTCAGAATGAAGTGGAGATACTACCGAACTGGTTTATATA
>JGI24159J19872_10009301_pt1 | contig 12876 bp, 6 predicted proteins | sample Ectturendosymbi4_FD_19872 | JGI IMG/M metagenome (IMG submission 19872)
TGGTATGGAGTTCCAAACTTTAGGCCTTAAGTACATGAAACTATTTTGATCTTGTTTTCGGTGTCTTAAAGGTATTACATAATTATCTTTTGCTGAGTGCCTTGTGTTATAAATATGCCTATCACGAACAAGTTACTGCAATTAGTTTTGCACTTAGTTTCAGAGCGTTGGGTGGGACAAACCATACTAATCATTCATAGCGTAAGTAAAGATTGACAATATCCTGTTTGTACAGGATATTGCGGAAACTGTAGGCTTCGAAAAACATCGCTGACGTTCGTAAGTCTTTACCCTAAAGACAAATGTAGCTCCCGTACTTCGCGTGTTTCTTTTTGGTTTTCAGAACTATTATACAGGAAAGTATAGTCAGTTTTCTATATCAAATTTTTCTACAGGGTGTTTTGTCTATCACAGATTTCTTTCCCTTGGTTCGATTATGGATTTCAAATCTAACACAAAGCAAAATATGAAATACATTCAGAACACGTGGTTATAGTTTAATTGTGAGACACTGCATTGCATGGTGATACCGTGGGTTTAGATTGTTGTTTGACCCACTGCGTTGATTTTAAACATGCTCCGTGCAAGCAAAAATCGGAGAGGCTACATGTGAAAGATTGTATCTGGAGAACTGCCACAGGGCAACTGCAAACTGCTATCCGGACAACTGCCACCTAGGACAAATTCCACCTGGGAAAATCACCACTCAGGACAACTGCCTTCCGGACACCTGCTACTGTTGCAACCACTCCGCTGGAGTTGCGCTGAAATGCGCGGTTCGCCACGAACGTATTGTGCGCGAAGAACAACACCACATATATGTGGCGCGAACAAGCAATAATAGAGTGATTGCGGTGCATGATCCCTATTGTTGCTTGCTACCACAGTGCGAAGCTTTACGCACATGCCACTCGGGCTTTCCGATCGCAACACTACCTAGGACAAGTGCCACCTCGGACAAGGACCACCTAAGACAATTGCCACATAGACAACCGCTATCTAGAACAACTCCCTTCCGGGAAAACTACCACCGGGGCAACTGCAACTCGGAATAGTGCTGCCTAGGACAGCTGCCACCTGAACAACTGCTACCCCAGGGGTGCAGTGGGGCCGGAATACTATCCCAGACTTCTTTCGTGTTTTCGTTTGTAGTGAAATGAAAATGAATACTCCATTAAAAGTTGATATAAGAACAAGTTTGATGTGTTGTTCAAAATGGCTAGTTTTTAGGTAGGCTTCCAGTTTCCATACTTGTTTCATGACACTACACCCCAATGCCACCCAGCCAACTGCCCCCTAATATAATGCAATTTTTTTATCACATACAAGATGTCAAATTCAGTAAGGTAGGTCGTCTTGCGACACGTAGAGGAGTTTTCGCGGTACAGCAGTTGTCGTCTGTACTACGATATTATTGCTTCAACATATTGCAGCAAAATTGAGTTGCAAAACTTCTGTTGCTGACATTTACTCACCAAACAAACGTTAAGCTGACTGAATGCACAGAATTTCAAATGAACGGAAGAAAAAGCGTTTTATGAGTGTGTGGAATGAATACGATGTGCTAATGTGCATAAGGGAGTGTGTTGTAAAAAGTTTGAAAAGTTCATAAAAAATTAGGTTTTGCACTGCTAGCACGGCTCAGGTTACCTCTGCCCATTTTGGACAAACAAGTTCTTCAACTTAAATTAAAAAATACTTGACGTTCGCATAGAAAACTGGTTATTTCACGAGCTGCAGTTTAGGAGCTCTTTCAGGCAGTTCTATCGAAATCTGCACAAGTTTTGTCGTTTTCGATGGAGAATGACAATTTGCCCAAAAATACCCATGCTTACCTGAGGTGTAACAAAATTCCTACACAAAGGTCCCTCCTAAGGTAACCTTGACCAATTTGAGAAAAAGAAGTTTGTGCATGAAGGTTTGCAAGTAACTCACGCCAGCAGCCTTTGATCGAAATCAGCAGGGGGTATATCACACGAGTGCAAGCACTGAGATCAATTTGGAGCGAATTAATCCCGCTCAACTCGTGGTTTTCGTTGATAAACAGCCAAGAGAATGTATGACGCCTCCCCTTCTGAGGAAAGAAATTGCTTTTGGCTAACCAGATAGGGCTAGGGCCTGCACCTCGTGCGTGCACTTGTGGTAAAGGGTTAAAGCATTTTGTTGACGACATGATGAACCTTGTACTACTAATTTTCTATTGGAAGTTTCTAGAACTTTATGTTAGGCAAAAAAGCTTCCTCCTTGTGGTGAAAGGTCAAGAAATTTTATTGAGGACAGGAAATTGGAGACAATCGAAGGACAAGTACGATTTTCTATGGACGTCTGAAATTTTTTCTTGGCCTTTTTAAGCCAACATTACAATCGGTGAAAGTTTTGGTGTTTGTTGGTTTTTATGTCCAAGTCTACCAACCGTGAAGGTTTTGGTCTTTATAGGCATTTTTGTCCAAGCTTCCCAATGATGAAAGTGTTGATTTATATTAGCATTTTTGTCCAAGACTACCAACGGTGAAATTTTTGGTCTCTTTGGCCACGGTTACATTTAATGGCCACTTTGATTATGAATACCAATGGTAAAAGTTATGTGACTGGGAGTTTATCGTTGAGCAGCATCTGACATCCCGATCCGCCACACACGAGTTCGCATTCCCTGGAGGCAATTCTGGCATTCTGCTGAGAAAACAGAAGTTCGTGTTCCAGGAGGCAATTTTTGACATGGGATTAGAAGTACGCGTGTATACGTACGCAGTTAGGGAAGGTGTAAGGCGTTTGCATGTAATTTGTTTTAAAGCACACTTGACCATTATAATTGTATAGAAAATGAGTTTCTCAGGAGTTTTAAGCTGTGTCCAACACATTTCACAGTGTGGCAAATATTTTTAGAAGGGGTTTCGCCGCCCCGCCCCCCAATAGTTTCGGACCTGTATATGTGTCCAATTACTTGGTCGAGTCCCGTTCAGAAACGCGTAACATCGGAATTTAAATGTGAAACAACAGCCAAAGTCAAATTCAGGAATGCGTACAGATCTGATAAACGCAAAATGTGTACAAACCTTACCAAATTCATCAAAGATGAAAAAGTTTTTCACAAACGTGACATGGCTTATTTCTAAAAATTTCAGGTTTTACTTCATACTGAATCGGAATTCAAAGAACTTTAAGTAACGCTCAAAGTTCAAAATGAAAAGGGTTTGCAATGAAAAAGATTTAATATAAGGTGAACGCACCTGAAAACAAGACTTAAGTTCTCGTAAGAGTCCGTGCACAGAATACACCATTTCAGGGATGTTTGCAAAGATATAATTTTGCTAATTATTTTCAACGGTCCTGTACAGGATAACTTGTGCATGGTCAGAAGTTTTCGTAAGACTTTTACGACTTCAAAACAGCCAGTATTTTAGTTTTTTTCATTTTAACAGAAATTATTATTTATGTAAAAACATAAACTGCAAATTAGGGTGGAATAAAAACCTTGAATTTTTTTTTAAATGTGAAGCAACCTATACTGAAAACTAAGTCCTAATCAAGGTCTGAAACCAAATAAAAGATTGGAGAGTAAACGTGTGAAACAAACTGGCTTTGTTTGTTTGATCTAACGGCGCTGGCCAGGCTTGTGGCGAACAAGGACACAAGACAAAGATTTTCTGCAATGGCGTGGTTTTCTTTTTGTATTTTTTTCAAGTGAAACACATCAGGTTTTGAATTGTAGGTTCTTTCTGAAAAAAATCGAAATTTCAGCAATTTCAGAAGATGCAAAATATAGAATGACAAATTACAGTCAATAAACAATGCTATACAAAATTCATCTGCAATAAATAAAATTTTAAGCAGTTTTCGACAATTTACATGAAATACAAACAAAACTGAAACAACGAAATTGCCAGAAGTAACTGTCTATTGACAAATTTAAACACACAAAGAGTTTTTGTTGAAGAATAACGCTGAAATTTTAATCATTTTTTCACTTCTATGTGAAAAACATCACGAGCAGTAAACAGTAAAATCGATTGCAACCACATATGCCTATACCAAATAGCAACGAACATTAGTATGGAATTCACTGTTCAGAAAATTATTACGAAAATCCTGTCTGTATACATTTATGATGTTAAATACACGTTTCCTGAATTTGCAGGCACTTTTGTTATTTTCGCTACCCTTGACCGTTACTTCCTAAAAGCTTTTGGCAATCGCTAAGCTTTATTGAGTCGGTTGACTTTCCCTTCGTTTGCATCAAGAGGAGATCTGCATGTCCGAAACGAAGAGTTTCTTCTTGAACAACTTGATTTGAAATCTTTGTGGAGGCAGTTTCTCACTAGTCACAAGGTAAAGTTAGATTCGTGATTTAACAAAGCATTTTTGCGGATCTTCGTTCTAATGTTGTCTCAAACTCTGTTTTTCGGTTAGAACAGGTCCTATTACGTTAATCCTGATCACAACGGTGTACTCTAAGTTACAGTATTCGTAAAAAGTTTTCATGACAAATCAGGTTTAATAATATTTTTTGCATTGCGGAAACAGGTGCCATATTTAGAGAATTGACACATGAATGTCTTTGACTTGTTTTCATTTAAACGAATTTTTGTAATATTCCAAAGATTTATCAGTCTATGAAAATGCATTTTATCAATATTGCCCATTTTTTGTGCAAATCAAGATTTATTTTTTTTCTTGGAATTGCAGTGATGTAAAGTGGTTTTGGCTACACAGGTTTGGCTCCGATTAAAAAGCATCAAAAGAAAAAACAGTGCCATCGTTTTCATTAACGCCTCCAACTGCATTTGTTAATTCTTTCACAAACACTCCAGACTGTTTCGTACAAGCTTTGCTGTTCCGATGTGATTCTCAGTGTCTAAGGTTTGCAAATAGATATGTCAATCCATCTTGTTCAATATTCATGGATATATGAAGAGAAATCTTAATAAATAATTGTGGATATCTGAAGTGCAATCAACATGATTTGCGTTCTGCTAAAGCTTTTGTCCGAAATACAGTAGTTTGGTCGCAGGGCATACGACAGTAATGCAACTTTGCATGACATTTCTTCTTAAGCGTAAGTAAAATACCGATTTTTATTGCGATTACATATTAACTTAGGTGTAGCTCAAGTATTGCTTAAAATTCACTTTTATCTGAGTATAGTGTGCTTAGTGTTTGCAAACAATTTGTTACAGAAGTTTGTAATAATTTCCTCGTTTCCAGACGCTGAAACTGTTCTCTGTCTGCAAACGTTCTTTGAAAATGCACTCTGCGTACATGAAAATCAGTCACAAAATGGAATTATGACCACAAACGTCACAGAAAATATAAGAATTGTTCAATTTTTCAAAAATGTGCAAATCATCCAACCATAATTTTCCCAAAAAGTTCCCTTTGTGACCAAGCACAACCTAGAAGATTTTATAAATTTAATGCAATCAACGCCGTTAAACCTGTAGATTTCACTAATGTTTTGTGCTGTATGTGTTTTGCTTCAAATGATTATTATTAGATCTGATTGCCAGCTAATGTATAGATTGAATAAATACGTTGTACTCTTTTATACGTCACTTCATTTTTGCAAAGATGCTGGAATAAGAGACTTAAAATTGAGCAAACTGAAACTGAAATCAGAACATCAGCAAAGACACAATCATCATCATCTAGGAATCTTTCTGAAATCTTTATTTTTGAACACGTGCAACTTATCTCAAAAGCTTTGTCTGATCTCGTCTTCAGTTACTTGTAAAAAAGTGTAGAAATTAATTCCTTTTTTGATTGATGTGACTCATTTTAAGTTTAATTTTGAGAAAAAAAAGATGAAAATTACCGCAATCATTTGAACTAGCGGAGTTCATAGTCAAAGTCAAGCGGAAATTAAATCTACTTTTATCGCTCTGATACTTCTCTAAGGAATTCATTCCAACAAAGCTTTAATGGTTTTCTCAAACAACATTTTTGGATCCAGAAATGACATTAGAAAATGCCATTCCAATCCATTTCTTGTCATCTAGTGCTCAATAACTGTGAATAACGAAATACTCTTCTTTCCTTTGTTAGCAGCGAACGCAGAATTAAAAAATCTCAGATAGTCTATTTTCGGTCTGTAATTCTGTCATCAACTTTGTAAATTCACTAAATTCCCGAAATAACGCTTTCTCAAGCAGATATTCGAGAACTGAAGATGAAGGTGTAGCAACAGTCAGCAAGGTTGAATTTGTATTACGTAATTATTCATATGCTAACAAAAGCGATTGCGATCTGAGGAACGCTGCAAAGCAGTTCTCACACGGGAGAATAAGGAAACAATAGTATTATTACAAAAGCATAGCATTTTGGATACTATTCGATAAGGAGGCAGGGTAAAAGTCAGGCACACAGATACTGGAGCTCAACGCAGTATAAAGCGTTGTTCAGGTGAGTGGATTTTCAGATGTCGGTTTTCACTTTATTTCATTCGGCTTTTTGATGGCGCTTTGTAACTCCAGTGGTTAATGCCTGGTATGATTTGACCCGATTTGTTTGTTGTACTGGTTTCTGTTCCCTTCTGCACACCATGGTTCTGGTAAGAAGGCTTCAGTACCAGATTGAAAGGTCTTGCACGATACGGCCGAGAGTCAAACTCTAGAACCTTCCATTTATGTCAAAGGGCGCCCCTGTATCCGCCACTGGATCGTCATTCTTTTCTAAAAGTGAAATCCACAAGAAGGTCACGTAAAAGCAAGCTCTTCCAATATTTATTTTCTTGAGTTTCTTAAGACTAACAGAGTTCGCAATCGTGCTGATCAAAACGATTTTTCATAGATCGGAAAGCTCTTCATTCCATTTTTAGTGTGTATGCCAAATCATATTGGATTCAGTCTAGGCCGTTTATGAGACCAGGCTTTCCTCTTTCAAAAATGACAAACATGCTTTGGTTACCAAGATGGAATCCACAAACAAAAAAAAAACAAATTGTTTAATGTTTTTCAACATGCTTACGTTGCCACACAGCCCAAGTGTTAAAAAGACAATGCTTTTAGTGGGATACAAAATCAGAAGTGTTAACAATTGGCAAAAATAAAAGAAAATCATAAAATCAGTATAGGTCACATTCAGAACAAACAAACTTAGAAACTAAAAAAGATGTAGCAATAATGCAAAAACCAGTGGTTGAAACCAATTTTATTGTTTTTTTCCTTCTTATCATTCGTTTTTGCGCTTTGATCATTATTTGTTGCAATATTTCATCTCTTGCAAATTTGCAAGCCCTAAAGTTTCATTATGTAACTTGCTTTTTCTGGAAATAAGTGCTCTTAATTTATTTCTAGAAATGGCAAGTTTCCGTGTTGATTAGCATATAGGCGAAAAACAAATATACGGTTAAACGCGCGAATGTGCATGAACGGTTTATGTCATCAAAATACAAGAGGTATGTCAAGTTATTTCAGTGTAAGTGAAAGAACGACTTATTTCACATGCAAAATTTTAGATATGTCATGTGTGTTTCTGTCTGACTCTGTCTTTTCAATCACGCGCATGATTTGCGTGACTGGTGCTTGAAACGTTTTTCTGTTTATTTCATTACATTTTCATCGATCTATATCCAAACATGAATGTTGTTTCATATTTGATTAGCTTCACCCCATCCTATGAAATTTCACATTTAAAAATGTAGTTCAAACGCGATAAATACTTACCGTCTACGTCTCCAAATCATCAATTGAGTTTACTGTTGAAAAACGTCAACTGCATAAATCTCGTGAAAATTCATTTAAAGAAAATAAAGTATGTTTTTCACATGACTGATAGATAAAGATATCGACGCTTCATGTTTCCTTCAAATTGTGTTGAGCATTTTGATGAAATGATTTCCTAAGCATAATGTTTTCCGTCTTGTGGACGGTTGATGAACAACCGCGTAAAAACGAAAATATGCAAATGTTTATTTTCAGTCAGCATCCATTGTCTGAACAAAGCAATAGAAGCCCAAGAAATGAAATTTACTGCGTTTATTATAACACGGTTTCAACATTCACAAGTAGTAATTTCAGTCCGACTATTGAACTTTCAGTTCAACATTGAAAAGTATTTTATTTTTGTTCATGCTGTAGTTGCATGTTGATCATTCTCCAACAACAGCGTTTCAGTTGTTTCTTTCACTGCGAGACGCCAGCTCAATCGACAATGGTGCTTGATTTCTATTTTCTTTGGATGATCTCCCGTCAACAACGTTTGTGCAAGATTCTGAAATGACACAACGACACATGTGACATACCCTCTTTCTCGACGTAGCACGTTCCTAAACAATTTGCAAGTTTCGTTCGTTAATTCCTTGAAATAAGCATCGAAAGGAAATCTGTTGGAAATATTTTTACGGATTGAATAGTTCTTGAACGTATGTTTGCAACCTGATGAATCTTATGCTGCATTTAAAAATCTAATTCAATTAGGATTAATAAAACCGAGTTTGCCAAAGAGTTTCCTTTTCGCAATTTACGATTAGGATTTATCTTTGAAAAATTTGATTTTCATTCACAATTTATACGTATCGGCAATCAAAGTAGGTTTTGGATTAGTCAGAATGCATCAAGTACTAAACGTGAAAAGATATAAAATATCAAAACGCAACAACGTTGGGCAGATACGATGGCCAAAACTTTTTCAGCGTCTGATGGGTCAACGAATGTTCGCGAAATCCTTGACTGTTTACACAATCTCTTGCAGGAGTACAAACAGGTTTGAACCTATTTTGCAATACTATTGTTCGAGAACTTTCTGTACTCGCGTCGATTATGTTTGCCTGATTCAATGGATGCACAGTGTGGGAAAGAAAAAGCAAAGCGGTGTCGCTCAAAAATTCCCGATTTTAATAATTCGATGTTATGGATGGCGCTTATTTCAAAAGTTAATTAAAACAAGTTGCTATATAAACGAAAGTTGCATGACATTTTTTTATCAAAGCTTTATTACAAATCAAATTCACATTTTGACACAAATTTTGAAAATGACCTTCTTCAACGCACTAAATATGCTATTGACTGATATAATAGAAATGTGGTCCTACGGTAAGTGCGGCAACATCTCTTGTCAGCACATAACTTTGGTTGTGGTAATCCAACAAGGGTGTGCTATATATTCAAATTTTAATTTTTCTGGAATCGCATGCAACGCGACAGATTTCTTTAACGAGAATTGGAAGCAAACCGAAACCTGGATGCTGCGTTTTTGTTGGAAACCTTTCGATGGAGAGACGGATACTCTACAACTGAGATAAATCGCTGTCCCCGGCTTATGCACCGCCTCCAAACTCTAGCTAATAATGCTGCTTTAGGTAACGTATCAAAGCCTCCCCGCGCATACTCTACAGTTTGTCAACTTGTCGTTTACAAAAATGACAAAAATGACAAAGTCCGCAATAGCTGAGAAAGGACTTACTCAACTTGTTTGCGCTAAAACTTCTAATATCTTGAAATTTTTAGCAAACGGCATGAGCTTTGTAATATTTATGACAAATAATGCATTTCATTCCTTTAGCTAAATCCATTTTGCCACCACAACCAAAAAAAAGCTGATTGCATTCATGGCTTAAAATATTTCAAAAGTTTACATGCACTTGAAAAATGGCAGAATAAACCAGAAGTTGTTTGTGGTTGCATGTTGTAAGAACAAAAATTATAAACATTTTAAACCGTTGAAATATTCATAGACTTGTATAATTTTGTGAATGCCCACAACGGAGCTTGTCATGGAAAATTCACTTTTATCCTTTCGGACGGGCAAGTTCCAAAAACGTGATTTTGAATTGTCTTGAAAATACAAGTCACGTGTTGATTTTAGGCAGACTGAATTGTTTGTTAATTTACAGGGAAGGATTTGGTGAATTTTCATTACCAGGAAAACCAAAAACTGTGATAAATACTGCAATTCTGAAAATCCACTTCGTCAATTTTGCAGCTTCATATATTCTGATCTGGTCTTTTACAACGTGATCCATTGGACGTTTTTTGCTATGTGCTTATCGACAGCTGCACAAAATTTTACGTTGCATTCTAAATGCGAATTTTAGACGATTTGTCTATCACAGACCTCTCTTCTCGTAGCGCATGTGCAACAAAGGATAACGTATTTATCCATTATGATGTCGATAGGAGCAGAACTGTCGCAAAGGGTCTATTCAAATTTGCATGGTTGCAAACAGATAGATCTGGTTCATAAGCCAATAGGACGCCTACATTCGACCTACTGTGGCGAATGGCGACCAACAGTTAAACCATTTTACCTTGATGTGCAAAGCCAACGTTTTCAAAGATTGATCCAGTACGCACACTATTACTAATTTCATGGAACCTATGATAGCTAAACAGAGACAATCGCTTCATTTCTTAATCACTTGGGATTTTTGTTAGTCGCAGCCGGTCTAGGACCGGCCATTTAAAACATCTAGGCCAAATTCATTATCTATGGAAAATGCGCATCTTCAGAGGTATTGATTGGCCATCCAGCGTTTGTGGTTGGCAGGTTATGGCCAAACAAACAAATTTTTGACAAAAATACAAATACGTAGATAAACATACAGAAATATATACGAGTGGTTACGTAATTCAGGAAAATATGAGTGGATACGTACATGCTGCTGGCGGAAAAAATGAATGAAATTATCCTTTCGTCTGTCATCAATCGAAAATAACTACTTTTTCACGAAAAGAATCACAGCAATCAAACGAAGATCACTTATAATAAAGTGTGCAGGTAGCAAAGAGCCATTGCAATAATGAAACAAGAATGAAACTACATCGCGGATTGCTGAGGTGATTGTGGAAAAAGGATTGTGAGAGTAAAGATGTAGCGAAACTTGATTTTAAATCAGAGGTAACAGGATTGTGTTTCATCAGTGAAACACAATGGGTTGTGGGTAACGTTGAATGTTTCTCGTCACAGCAACTTTAACAAATTTGGCTTGAAGATAAGGAACCGTACTTATTTCTGTCCAGTATTTGAGTCAATCCAAGTGAAAGCGACTGCAAATCAATTTTGAAAAAGAATGTATTAAAAAATTAATTCGAAATAGTCTTTTCGCGATTTTTCTGATTTGTATAATAAACGCGTTAACGGCTGAGAATTATCAAACAAAGAAAACATTCTCAACAGCGGAAGAGCTTTGCGAACGTTTTCATTTTCAAGCAAATGCCTGCCACTTACCTTGATTCAAGTCCACTTCAGCCGAATTACATTTATTTCTGCAAGTGCAAAGTTGATACAGATGCCTGATAAAATAGAACAAATGTGGGTGAATATGAAATGAGAGGTCAGATGAAATTCAGACGATTCAAATATCTACACTATTTTCTTATCACATATGGCAACCGAGTGCAAGTTAAGCCGAAGGAACTGAATATCTTGAAAGCTAAAAATTCGTTTTTTGTAAAAGCAGTCAGGAAACAATAGTTGCTACACTGCAGCCATGCTCATGTGTCGCAGCAATAGGTAAACCAAGGAATGCAGTTTGCGAAAAACAAGTTTCCCATTATATCGGACAGACACTAACTGCTTAACCTGACCCGTTCATTTCACAGAGCTCTGTATCTGATCAACATAACAGATCGAGTAATATGTGGAAACGATATAACACATGAAGTGCTTGAACGATATAACATACGAAAGTGTCACATCGGACAGATGCATTATAGAAAGCAAAATATCGAACATATATAACTCATCAAGTGATATATTGTTCAGATGCAGAAGATAGCGTGCTGCATTATATAGATCTGACTCACGAAGTGCTATATTGGACAGAAGCAAATCGTAAAGTGATCGTATTTAATAATCATACATAAATGTCGCTGAAACGTGATATCTTATGTTAGGCAGCGGTGATTATTTAGAAAGTATCATTGAACTGAGTGCACTTGTGTTCTACATCTGCTTGACTGTTGCATAAGCGCAAGTTGATCTCCATTCCCATATAGCAGTCAAGCATAAAGAGCGCTGAAACATGTGAAATCTTGCGGTAGAATGGAAGAACCATTAGCATAACCTGGTGGCTTGAGCGGTATTATGCTTGACTGCTGTTTGCAGACGACTGCTAAATAAGCAAAAGTTCAACTGTATATTTGTCCAGCAGTCAAGCAATAAAAGACGTGGAAATATTTTTGTGTGAAATGGCGCGTTCCGCGTATCTCTTAAATTAACTGTGGTGTCTAAATTCAGCGTGTTGATTTCAAGCAGATGAGCACCACGCACAATTTCGTGCCTTGGTTCATTTGGTGCAACTTGTTTTCTGTCAGTGCCCTCGCAATTCACAATGTTACGAGGTTTACGTTGAGTTGTAGTGTTTCCACGTTGTTTGAAATTTGGTCGCATTTGATAAATCACACTCTTAATGTTTTCAGGACCCCATTGAGTTTTTTCTTCTTTACACACCCCGGAAATCTTTCGAGGCGCGGTTGCTGCAAAGCATGTGGAAGCGTTTGTCCATGTGTCTGGCAAACGTACTATGTAGCTTCCTACTACCCTACTCTGGCGCTACAAGACCTCGTAGTCACAAAGTGCCATTGCCATCTTCGTAATAATAATAATGTTTAGTTTCTTGAACCTTGCGGATTGGTCATTGTCAGCAGAGATTCGTTTTTTTCCCACCGTGGCTTAAGGACGTGTGTTATTGATGTGTTTTGCAATGATTTTATCTAGTTCGTTGCTATAGTGCGGATGTCTTCTGTCTTTGTTAGGTTTCCATCTTTTCCACGAATTTACTAGATAGTCTTGATGCTTCCTTGAACAGCACCTAACCGTGTGTTAATTTCACGACTCTTTGACACTTTGAGAGCCGGGTTAATTCAAGCGGTTCGCAAAAAACAGCTCATTCGCACGTGGCTTTGCGGATGAATATCTCCGCTCCTGTTCGCTCTAGCGACT
>JGI24159J19872_10009302_pt1 | contig 12875 bp, 13 predicted proteins | sample Ectturendosymbi4_FD_19872 | JGI IMG/M metagenome (IMG submission 19872)
ATCCGTAGAGGGTTTGAACACCTCTCTAGCTGCAGCGGCTGGCGAGTTATAACCAAAAACGTACGCGCCAATCTATTGGCTCGCGTGGGCGGTAAAGACTCGAAGTAAAGCAACGCGTTTAACTCGAAGTAAAGCTGCTCGCTTAACTCAAACTCGCCGCACCATACGATATTTTGATTTGTGCTAACAGTAGTATGCGTGGCTGCAATAATTCTGTCCTGTCTGGTTGGGGCTCCAAAGGCTATGTCCTCGGTGAAGTCTGCTGGCCAGGGGTAACGCCGTATCTTTCAAACTGTTCTGTGTGAAATATTCGCATAAGTGACACTGGTAGTTGCAAGATACTGGCATCTGTGTGACAATCATTGCGGTTATTAATAAAATGCCAGGGTTCCTACGGGGCCTGGAAAAGCCTGGAAAAAATTTTTTTTGGTCTGTTGGTATGGAAGAAGGAAAAAGTTTTCCAGACTTGATCTTTAGACATACATTTTCATAATTTTTTATTCAAGTTTGATCATTTTACTTTCATTGTGTTAACTGTTACAGTGCCTGTATTTGACCTGGGTAGGTCATTGGGAAAAGTTTAAGACTGGAAAAAGTCCGGAAAAGGTCTGGAAAAAAATGGAAATTTATATTCAAAATTGCTTAGGAACCCTGAAGTGCTTTTCTGTTCGACGACTCTAGTCGTAGGAGGAACCTTTCCCTGTTTTCCTCATACAAGTCGATTCACCACCGCTGGGATGAAATCTCATTCACAGATACTGGTTTAAATGTTTCAGATCTTAAAACTTTACCGAGAGCATCGCTTCGAGGTGGTTGCCATTGGCAACGGGACAGCCTGCCGTGAAACCGAGGAGTTCTTCACCGAATTCATTTCCAGAACGGGAAGCACCGACCTTGCGTACTGGTAAACTAGGCTTTTGTCACTGATACACCAAATATTTTTTTGAAATGGCCGAAAAATTTAGCCAATCGGGTCATAAAAAATTATGGCGAGTTTTAACACTTGTTATGGGACAAATGACCGAAATGTCTAAGCGAAAAAACGCTTTGCTGTAATTCGCTCAAATCGCAATCAAGACATCCTGTTCGACCTCGTGTGCGCTCGCCGGCTTCGAAATAACGCAAAGAAGCGTCTGCTATTTATTCGATCATTCGATGTACGGTGTGGACATCCGTTGGTCATTTTGTCGAGGAATGAATTGACCTTTCGATAACAGCACGAACTTACGTGCTTGGTGCCCCCTTCCATGTGTTCGGAACGGTCCCACGAGCTTCTGCGCAAATTAAAGTCACCAGTGGTTCTCAACATTTTTGTCGCTGTGTGGACCCTTTCATTGCACCCAAAACCACCGCAGACCCCTTCATTTTCTCAACATTTTTCGATTATTGAGAAATTAGATCGTTCGCTTAGGATGAGCACCTCAACCGCCCCGGCAAGAAGCAAATTTCAGGCTTCGGCCTGCCGCCAATTGCCGTCACTAACATCAAATAGAAAAAGATCAGTCGACTTGCAACATGAACATGTCAGACAACGGTTGTGGTGCGATTAAGCTGACTAATGGGCCAAATAAGCGGATAAAAGCTAACTCATGTTTACGCACCCCCTAAAACACATTCACAGACCCCCAGGTTAAGAAACCCTGGACTAAACAATGCTCCCAACGGCAGGTATTTGGCTCTTTTCTATCGTTGGAACCGTATGTTGTTTTTTGAAAGATCAAAAGCGCCAACGCCGCGCTCTTCCTTTCGTCCGCAGCGTCGTAAACGAGAACGGCGCGTCGATTTACAGCGTGACCGACGAAGCGAAAAGCGAGCTGCCCGACCTTGACCCCAACCTCCGCAGCGCTGTGTCCATCGCGCGAAGACTCCAGGACCCTCTGGTCGAATTGGTGAAAATCGATCCTAAACACATCGGCGTCGGAATGTATCAAGTAAGTGACGATTTCCATCGCACTGTTGAAAGAAAATCAGAAAGCAAATGGACAGAAGCGACGTTTGTTTTTGTTTTTCACAAAATTTCCCTTAAAAAGACAGTTGATTTTGGCGTAGTTGCACGGTTTGCCATCACTTTTTTAAGGTTAATGGTTGTTCCTGTGGTGCAACCGGTTTTGAAAATGGTTGTTCCTGTCGTGCAACCGGTTGTGAAAATAGTTGTTCGTGTGGTGCAACCGCTTTTGAAAATCGTTGTTTCTGTGGTGCAACCGCTTTTGAAACTGGTTGTTCGTGTGATGCAACCGCTATTGAAAATGGTTGTTCCTGTGGTGGAACCGCTTTTGAACTGGGCAAAGTAAGTTCAGAGCAATAACTGTTTGTTGAACAAACGCGCGGACCATGGTGTTAATAAGATCGCACGAAGTATCTCGGTCTTGGTCCGTTTCAAGCAGTTGCTGTCTTCGCGTGAGATCACGCGCCCTCTAAGTTTATCCAGGCCTAGAAACTACTTCTCTGTCTGCTGCTCCTCGCCCCAGCGACACAGCGTGGGTCGCGTTGCGATTGCTTATGCGCATCGCGCCGATCTCGGCGATCTAGTAACCTCCCCCCACGTTGCAGCACGACGTTCCGAACACGCTGATGAAGGCAGCGCTGGACAATGTGGTCGAGGATTGCGTGTCCTTCGTCGGCGTCGACCTCAATGTCGCCGGGCCGTCCCTCCTCAAGTGAGTGCGCCTTTATTGGTGACTTTCACCTGAACCAGTGTGAAGATTCGATTAAGAATAGGATTAAGATTTCCTGGCAACGAGGTCTGTTACACAAAGTATTAGAGGTTTTATTGATAGACTGCTGAGGGCCGCACAAAAGTTGCTTTGGGGGGAGCCGCATGCGGCTCACAGAGCAGTGGTTGAGAGCCACTGATCTAAAGCTTAACGTAAACAAAGCTTAACGTAAACAGCTCTGCAGCAGGGTTGCCAACCTGTCTTCACCAAAAAAAGCCAGATAGCACTCTTAAGACGTATACGCATAACCACACACGAAACAGATATGAAAGCTCGTCAGAAACATCGGTATAATACAATTCCAACCTTTAGAACCATATTCTTTCCCCGTAGTTACACTGTCGTGCTTTTGTTTCTTATCAATAACATCGATCAATTTTAGGGCAACAGTAAAATCCTTTCAATATTCTGTGCACCCTGCATGGTTATAGACTCTTGTCAGAAGCGATTTGTAATGAATAATGCAGCTCAGAATATGTTTTGCCAGCGTCAAAGCCTTTATACTGAAAGAAAGCCAGATTTGTCTGGCTTGCGTTGATAAAAGCCAGAATTTCAAAATCTGGCTTCAATAAAGCCAAATTTGCAACCCTACCTTTCATAAATGATTGGACAGAAAAAAGAGTTCTTCGGCATGAAACAGATGGATGCGGTTTTAGTCTGCGCGACGATTTCTTTAAGTTTGCGTAAGTGTATCTGGTGTTTGTAGTGTTTATAGCATATGTTCAGTTCCAAGCCTGTGCCACGTTCTGCCGTGTTGGCTCGTCTGGTGACGATGTCACCTATGTTTGACGTCGCAGTTCAAGTGCACATCGCTCGATTGCGAGCGCATTGTGGCAATTGTTGAAAAAGATTCGTACACGCGCATTCTGTTCCCGCGTCGCAGGCACGTTGCCGGCGTGAAAGCTGCCCAAGTAAAAAACATTGTGGAGTGGAGGGACAAGAACGGGCCGTTCGCGAACAGACAGCAGCTGAAGCAAGTTCGCGGTATCGGAGAAAAGACTTTCAAACAGTGCGCAGGTAAGCGAGTGCTGGAACCTTCACCGGTAATCTTTCTTTTTCAAAAATCGAAGATAACGTTGTGACGGAGCGTATGCCACGTCGGGTTAAATTAACGGAACGAAATATGTTACTTCACTTGGGGGCTAATTCAAAGTAGAGGTCCAGCTGTTCATTTTCATGCCCGCTTTTTCTCTGGGGAGGGCCGCGGGGGGGGGCTCGAAATACCTAACGATCAACAGTGATCTGAGATAGTTCTGCTGGCTCCACACCAACACGGGACCAAGCAAGATCGGAGATGGAGGCACTCCGTCTGGTCCTTGGACGAGCCCTGTGCCGCTGTCCCGTGGGTGTAGCCAGCAAGACTTGTCTCACCCGTCTTTCCTGGGACCTTTTCGACACACAGGCTCAGCTGTGTGCCTATAGCCTAAACAAAATACCCAGGATACATCTATTTTGAGAATGAGTTTGCTGACCAATGACACATACACAGCTGTTCGAACTTGATTGCTTGAAAAAAAACCCCAACTGCAGACGCTGTTGTAAGAAAACCGCTGCCAAGTTAAAGTTCGTACGAAGTCACAGACCAACGAAGGTTTCGAAAAAATAAATGATGTGACGCAACTGAACTCTTTGCTTTTTGGTGAAAAGTTTGTCTGTCGTGTGGTTACAAACGATCACTACCAATTGCCGTGTGTTTCAAACAGGCTAGCTTACACTGTATGCAGTCCTTAAACTGCGCCATGCATAAATTCAGTTGCAAGTGTTTGTTGTCTCCAATCAGATTTTCGGTAAAAGCCGTTACGAACCTCTGCGAAGCATCCTGCCTGTCAAACAGTGAAGAACCAATCCGGAGTGAAAGCGTATCTGAACAGAAAAGTACCAAGAAAACCTTAGGATAATAGTTTAAAAAATGCGGAAATCTCTGTAGCTCAATGGGAGTTGTCCGATCGTCTCCTAAACGTCCGCCAAGTGAAAAAGCTTTCTATAGTAAGAAAGTCAGAGATGAGCGGACTGTCATATTTTGCGATCCAGTCCTGAAATTTTGAAATTCAGTCCAAGTCCAACCGTAGTCCAAAAACCTTTTTAATGTGAAGTCCAAGTCAAAATGAAGTCCAAAATATTGACAAAATACGGTTTTTAAGAACAAAAACGCCGCACTTTTTTTTCCATTAGCTCCATCCAAATCCGGTTCTGATCCAAAATTTTTAAAGTGATTTACACAGTCCGGATCCAAATCCAAAAAATCCGTTATAGTGCGGATCCATGCTCGTCTCTGCGAAAAGTCCGCCACTCGTCGGCGGATTCGCAGAATCAATCCGGGGTTTAAAAAAACTGTAGATTCCGGTCCAGTCCTGGCGCAGCCCGACGCTCGTCTGGACGCAATGTTGGTTAAAAATCCGCCAAAATCGTTTGCTCTGTAGTTGCCCGGATGTTTGTTGACCCTTTTCGCAGGTTTCATGCGCATCAGCAAACCGGCTGGGGGGTGTCGCAAGCAGATCGCTGCGCTGGAAGAAAAAGAGGAGGAAGGGGAGGAGGGAACCGGTTACCCCGGTTTGGGTAAACGCAGGGCCAGGGCCAAGAAGAGCCAGACCAAGAAAGCAAAGGCCGTCGACTGTGAACCCAACCCTTTGGACCAAACTTGGATCCACCCGGAGTCCTACGAGATCACTCAAAGGTGACAGCTGTCTGAGAATTTTCAAACCTGTTCGATTTATTCCCGTTTCAAGCGTCGAAAAAACATTCCCGACCACGTGTCTAACTGATAATTGTGCACCCCCTAGACGTGCGAGATATTATTCCAGGGGGTGCGAGAAGCGCCCGTCTTCATGACAAGAAATCAATCTGTTTGTTACTCTCCTGAGGCTTTTTTGCTTTTTTTTACAATGGATTGTAAACAAACACGGGGGGTCCGTTCAAACCCATGTGTCGCAGTATTGCTGGTTCGCGTAAACGTTAACTGCATTCTGCTCTTCTTATTTACAAGCCTGTGACAGTTTTGCCTCGAATTAATCAGACATTGGCGTTGCGTAGGGGGGTTCGAAGTCAAAGCCAAAGTTTTTAGGGTTGCAGGAGTAAGAGGTTGAGAACTCCTGGCTTAGTTGTTCCGGTTCTGTTGTACGAAAGCTTTTGGTTTCACTCGATTACATGTCATACATGCGCTGGCTTTCCGAGCAAGCGGTGTGCAAATCAAGCACTTTAAATCGTCACTGATGTTGCTGTTTACTTTGAACATTTTCAATGTCTCTGACGTCATCGCCCCGGGCCAGGCCCGTAGGCAGGTTTTAAGGTTTGGGGAGCAATATACATTTTTAGGGGGGCCAGATTGTTGTTTTCATCATATGTTTAAAACGAACTCTTCTGGGCACAACAAACTTTTGGGAGCACAAAAAAGTAGGGGGCGCGTTGACCCAAATACCCCCTATTGATACGAGCCAGGGCCACGCCTGCTTCCCTGGGTTGTTTCCCCCGTGGCCCTTTTTATTGAACAATAATCGGGATGGACAAGTACAACGTGAAAGTCACAAAATTACGTGCATTTAAAGTTGTCAGGGCCTTGTTAACGGTCACCAAACAGTTTTCAGCGCAAGTTGTCGCAAAAACTTGACATCGAATCTTAAAAATTGATACGGAATCCTCAAATTGGCTGCCTGTTGCCATCTTAGCTGAAATTCCAGAGTCAAGTAACAACAAGCATCCGATAGGAAGACGCTTATCGTCCGCGATTCACACAGACTCGTGCGTGTGTTCCGGTTCGAAGCAATATCTGTGCTGATCATCCAGCAATAACTGCAACCCCTTCAAAAATATAACCGCATTAAATTCGCAAGAATTCGGCCGTTAACTTAAACTATCACAAATTTTTTTAAACTGTCGAGGGGCGCCCGACGAGACAACCTGCTTAACAGGTTTTTTTCAGTGTCCCGGCGCCTTAACTTAATCTGCATGAAGTCGTGTAATGTTTGCGCGCGCCAATCAGATCAGCTCCATATCGTTTGCGTAAACGTGTTTTGCAGGCTGTTGGGCCTACTGGGCGCTGGCGCGGCCGAAATCGGCCAATCCGGTTTCATCCATCGGGTCAAGAACGGCGTCGCGGAACAAAGTAAGATTGCGATGGATTTCTTGCTGCTGTGCAATGTTTGTAACAGGCGTGCAGGCCCGCAACCAGGGGGGACGAGCGTGCCATTTCCCCCCAGGAATTTTGTGTTTGGTTGTTACGCACAACAACAATCTACCATCATTTCTCCCCCCTCCATAAAAGCTGGTTGCGGCCCTCTCAAAGAGGCGTTGACACTGGCTGACGGTTGGGGTCAAATCGCACGCCAGTATTTTTTAGAAATTAAATTGGACTTCGCCCCGCCTCCCGCTAGACTGTTGGCTAGTGCTACTCTGAGCCGATGCGAAAGAGACCACGATTCGACCACACGTCATCGATGACACCACGTCGTTGATGACGTCACGCCGTCGCCTGGTTTTGATGGTTTCCGCGAGGCCGCAATACAAGGGTTTTCTGCTCGCGTGGTCTTGAGTTTTTTCATTCGGGAATCCTCGCGATCCGATGATTTCCGAAAAAGAACCAACTCAGCTTTGTAGCTCGACTACTTGACGATGAACTTCTCCGAAACGTGCAGTCTGCATTGGACTGTAAAGAAACAGGGCGTTTGCGGAATTCGAGAGAACACTTGAGCGATAGAGATTTCCGCCACCGCCAATCTTCCAAAACTGACAGACACAAAAATGCGCACGTTGTTGATGTTATTTTCCAACCCGCGCCTATTCTGGTGGCAACAATTACTTTAGTACGTCCAACAATAGTAGGTAGGACGTAATTCTTGTTGCTAATCCGATAATAACTCGCCAAGCAAAGATTTCGTGTCATCCTTCCAAATCGCTTGTCAGTAATCGGGGTTCGGCTGTTCGTGAAAAACGCGTTTAACCGCAAGTTTTAAATCCTGCAAAACAAGCCATTGTCGTTGTCATGACAACTGAGTCGACTGGGTCACGGCTTGCTCACCCTCGTTTATGACCCCCTGCCTTTCAGCGATCGCCCGCCTGGCAAAGACCCTGGACGTCGGCGAGCCCACCCTGGGCCTGATCGTGGACGGCCTCACTCAGCCCAAAGGCTATCGCGACGTCAGGGACGAGGCCCAGTCGCGGCCACACCGACGCAGCGTCCTGTCCCTCGAGCACCTCCGTTGCGGCGTCACGTTGCAAGGACGTGTGATCAACGTGACGGACTTCGGAATTTTCGTCGACATCGGCGTCGGTGACGTGAGTGGAGATAAATTTTAACGATTAAAAGAAACTTTTCTTTGTTTTTCTTTTAACTGTTGAAAGAAATTTTTTTCTGCGAAAGAAAAAAGTCAAATTTGTTTGAAAAACTTTCCTGACTTTGTTGTTTCTGTCCCAGGGAGTTTAGAAATCACTCATCTGCAGAGAACCTAGAGATGGCCAGCGCTAAGCGACGCATAACGTATGTTGGGCTTAATTACAATTGACCAGATAAGGGGGGGCAAGGGGGCACAATGCCCCTCGCACCGAAAAGTCCCAACAACGTCGCAAGTATAATTTCTTTAATACAGTACGTTTACCCCCAAAAGACTTGGGTTCGAACATGGGGGTGCCAAACTTATTTCTCACCCCAGGCGCCATCTAACCTCGGCACGTCCCTGGACCAGAGCAGAGGTTCACAAATGGGTCGTATTAAGGCGTGCCGCAAGGATCCGTATTGCGTCCCAAGTCCCAAAAGAGCTCTCCCGATTTTGATTCCACTTGCTACTTCGTACTTGTGCGAAGCTGGCTTTTCCACTGTCGCGGTAACAGCAAAGCAAAGTATCGTTCGAAGATAAGCGTCAAACGAGAAATGCCCTCAGCCGTTTCAGACAAAACACCGTATTTTGTGACGCAACAAGGAAGCGAATGGATCAATAACAATCCGTGGATATTTTTCTGGGCAATGCGTCGTTTGATCTTATGCATAGGTTGGTTTAGTTCGTCGGGGGTCCATACAAGTTGGCAACGACTGGTCAAGGGTTTTACGAGCCGTGTTTCGCCATTTCTTAACCATGCAGGCCAGGGGTGTGCAACCACGCAGCACTGCCGGGCCAAATGCACCCAACCAGATTGGCCCACGGACCACAACTGCATGTGTCGATCTCTGCGGATTGGACAACTTGCCGGCCATCCGTGAAAGATTGACAATACCCATAAAAAACGTAATGCTTGCTTTAAAATCGGGACCTTTCCGCGGGCCACAAAACTCCAGTTCCCGGGCCACTTTTGGGCCACGGGTTGCACACCCCTGATGCAGGCTGCAAGGTTGTACAGCGCCAGACCGTCCTAGCTCACAGCGACGGTGGCCAAGGTAGGTGCTGGCGCTAAGGCAAGTTTCCTTTTAAGTACGCGACGATTCTTAACAAGTTTCGCGTCCTGCCTATCCTCACATTGTCATTCGTTCTCAACGAACTCCGGTGGAAGTAACTTTCGAAACGTCAACAATGGCCAAGATAAGTTCACTTTAATGCACTGTCTGTCCAACAAAGACCTAAATTCGCGACGCTGACCTTCTAAAAGCCTTTTACCTCCAGCCGCTAGTTGGTCGCATTAATGACGTCTTTTTGAGCTCCTGCAAACAGTTACTCGTCCCTGTCAAGCACGGACCCCTAGTCTCCCCCCAAACTTTTGGGAAGGGCCAAATATTTGGAATTTAAGCGAGCAACAGTACTTTGGTTTGGGACACCGTCTCACGAAGCACAAAACGACAAGATATGCCAGAAATTTGGGGATCCTGGCCCCTTTGGACCCCCTCCTATGGCTACAACTATGTTGTTAACCCACCCACTAACAATCGCCATTGGCAGGCGGGCTTGCTCCACGTCTCCGACACCAACGGTCGATGGTTCGAACTCCGAGAGCTCGTCGGACCCAATGACGTCATCACCGTGGCGGTGAAGAACGTCGATCGAGCGAGGAGGAGGATCGGGCTGCGTCTCGTTCGCGCTCACTCGCTGGAACGAACGCGCTTCGTGTGAAAGACGTCCGGAAGCTGTGGAGGGAGGGAGGAGGTCCGGACCCAGTGGCCTCTGACGCGCTGACCGGATCTACTGTAGCACCTGTCGACCGCTGACGTTTTGGGTCTTCTAAACATCTGTGTGCTCCACTGTCGCTCCCTCCTGTTTCTTTTTGATGCCGGCTGTTGTTTGTTTGTTTCTTTCGCCGGTGTTCACATCGTTGTTTCTTTTTTATCTTAGCCATTCGCCGAAGCAGATCAGCTTTTCGACCCGTGTAACAGAAGTAGGACCTTGAAAATGCCATCGCACAAAGTAGAAGTGATGAAAAGCTGGGCTCTTGCATAGAACTGGAGTTGCTTGCAGTGCAAAAAACTTGGTGCTGGGGCCATGGGGCCTGCTGCATGATTTCCGGGGTTTGTAGGTGTACGCCTTGTGGCAGCATAAACGCGTTGGATCTGGTGTCCTGATATAGGTTGCATTGATGCTAAGTGCTTTGAATCAGCGGTGGCCACGCGGTGATCTGAAACAAGGGTTTGCTTTTGGCACGCCTGGCGGCCACCGAACTGTTGCGTGAGTGCGGGGGGTAATAAATCTGCTGGCCAGCGGCCGCACAACGGTCAGGCCCCACCACTGTGATAAAAAAACGCCACAGTCGGTATGCTGTTTACCTCTGCACCGTTCAATCCATTCATTTTGCCTTCTGTTCCTCAACATCGTTATACAATTGCCACTTCGATATTTTCGTTCTCGACTGAAAAAAAGTGATAAATCTGCTGGCTGTTTTATTCTTCCCTAGTCTTAGCGAATTGCAGGTAATTCGGGAACAGTTTCCCCCCAAGGTCTATTGTTCGAATCGAACACAACTTGATCCGAGAAACTGCGCAAACAGCGATTATGGGCGTTGGAGGATTTTTCCAGGTGGGGGACCAGTGGCGAGGCCGGACCAAAATGTTTGCTTTTAGGCAAACAACAATATTTTGTTTGGGATATCGCCTCTAAAAGCCCAAAATAACTAGATATCTTGAAAATTTTGGGGGCATGGCCCCCTGGCTACGCCTATGCGGGGGACACCAGTGGATTTTTCCAAGAGTTTTTCTAGGGTTGGGGGCGAAAATGGTGAAATTTGTTATTTCCCACTCGAAAACAAGAAAGCTTTTTTGCTACAATTTTCAAAAAGCAAGGGGGCCAAGGCCCCCCTTCTGACGCCCATGGTGGTGAAATCACATTTTGCCAACTGGAAAGTGAGAGAAAAGCATGTTTTCTAACTGACGAAACCGATGTCAGCCGATATCCAGGTCAAACCGGTTTGAAACGTAGCAGTTGTTGCCATTGCGCGTAACGGTTTGTGAGAACAAAGGAAGTCCTCCGCTGCGAGTCGACGCGTTCACCTGTTGCTGGCCTGCGTCCGCGACAAAGGATTGTATCTCGTCTGACCTGAGAGTGACAATGGACTACGGCCATACTCAGAAGACTAGTCAGAGTTTCAGACTCCATGCTGGAGCACCGTCAGCGAGGAAGTCTAGCAAGTCATGGCACAAAATGCACTGCGTATCGTGTAAGCACAGATGGCGCGAAGCTGGCTAATCCACTTGACAACAGAATGCATGGTCGGCCACCCTTACTCTATTCCAAGACGTCTTGTATGACATAAGTAGAACAGTGATTCTCAAACTTTCAGTATGTTTATTTAATCACTGCAAAAAAACAGTCAAAGAACTCAACCGTGAACTACTGCTTCACGAAAGAACTTACAACTATGCTCGTATATACATCGTTTTCAGTAACATAGTCACTTTGTCTTTCATTTGTGATGCCGGAGTCGCCACTGCGCTGGTCTATTACAACGCAACCACTGATAACGTAGTTGCGGGGGGCTTCTTGAAGTTATAGTACATTAAGCAGAACGCATCGTGGCATCACAAACGAAAGACAAAAGCCTTCACAGCTTATTAGTAAGAGCATTCACTGGTAGCAGCCTCTGTTTATTAATTCTGCTCGTATTTCAGGTCGAAAATTTCTTTTGCAGTGATCGCTCATAATACAACAAACTTGTTAATTTGGTTCCGCGTTACCCCCTGAAGTATCGCATGCTACCCCTATTTTGGGAACCACTGCAGTAGAACACCGTCTCCCAACCAGTGGGTCGCGAAAAATTGATTCTTAAAAAGTTTTCTATTGATCGGATCGAGAAATCGGAACTAAAAAGTACTCATCCCATTGTTGATGTTTTGCTGCTTTATCATATCTTGTAGTGGGCCCCACAACAACTCAAGGTAGGGAAGCACTGATATGGAACAAAGCTGACGGTATGTTTTGTTTCGTACAGATATTGACTCTTGGTCTGAAGCAGGGCCTATGAAATAAATTTTACCAGGGGTACGAAGACCGATACTGGCCCCCTTGCTTTTGTTGCCCTCGTCGAAACTTGCGTAGCTTTTTGTATAATTATCAGAATAGCCCAGATAAAATAGCTCCCATGCTAAGATTTACAAATACATTTTATGTTATACTGGCTTACACCAGCAATTTAGCGCTTGAATACAGAAAAACGTGCATAATATCATCCTCCTGGGTCCCATTACGTCCCGCACACGGGTACGATGTACCCCTCTCGTAAGCCCTGGTTCGAAGTCCCACAGCACGGTGTCCAAAAACGTTTTCGGGTAGGAAACCTTTCGTATCAATAAATGTTTACCTTCTCTTTCATAGTGCTGCTTGTACAATATTGTACGTCATAGCGCGGAATAGTCCCTTGTGTTAAGGAGTACACCATTTTTCACTTTATAATGGGCCGTGCCACAGATATAAGTCACCATAAATGGCGTATGAACTGAACAGGCCCGTAGCCATGGGGGACAGTGCCCCCAACAATATTTTTGTCTTGAGAAAAATATTTTGAAGAGATAATAGAAACAAAAATTTTTCCCCTGAGCAATGCATTTTGCCCCCAAACCTAAAGCCTTACTACGGGCCTGGGTATGAACCAGACTTAAACTGGAATATTTTTAGCTTTCCGAAATTAGATAAACAGAAATTGAACTGAAATTCGAATTGTTATAACCAGGGCTGTGGAGTCGGAGTCGAGGAGTCGGAAGGATTTTCAACCTGAGGAGTCGGAGTCGTAGTAAATTTTAACGACTCCGACTCCGGGCAG